>Ga0115570_10001189_pt1 | contig 21060 bp, 18 predicted proteins | sample COGITO_mtgs_1205_3_FD_87294 | JGI IMG/M metagenome (GOLD analysis project Ga0115570, IMG submission 87294) | Pelagic marine microbial communities from North Sea - COGITO_mtgs_120524 | ecosystem: Environmental > Aquatic > Marine > Epipelagic | place: Germany:Helgoland, sampling site Kabeltonne... | reverse complement strand
TTTACTTTTTGTGAAAAAGAATAATTATTGACTAAAAAAAAGAATATGAAAACTATATATCTCATTAACTAAAAACTGTTTCTAAAATTTGCAGTGATTTAGGCTTTTTAAATCCGTCCAAATGTAGTTCAAAATATCTAATTATTATTTTTAAGACTACCTGTCTTTCGTGTTTGTTAAAAGACACGTTTTCTATCTTATCAAAATTTATGCCTAAAAGCTTTTTAAATTGAAAAAAATTGTTTCCGACTATAACATTTTTCTGAGAAGTAACATCTGTGAAAACCCCTTCCACCAAATCAAAACCAAGTTTATCTTTTTCTGATAAATCTGGATAGAACCCAAGAAAACGGCTAAGATTTAATAAAAATAATAAGTGAAAATTTGCAATCTTATCATGCAAATCTAACCATGTAAGCCCTGATTCTAAATAATCGAAAAGCGGAATATTTTTTTCTTCTTCTTTAATAGAGTAAGATAAAACTTCTGACAAAAACATTACAACAGATTGCTTTATAATGTCTTTGTAAATGGTTTTGTATGGATTAAAAACTTGTACTTCTTTTATGGCGTTTAAAGTACCTTTAGTATTATGACTTGCAACAATATTAAGTTGAGTCAATGGTTGAAAATAGGCCACTTTTAAGCCTCCCTTTTTAGGCTTAAGAATACCTCTAATTAAGTATGCTTTTAATCCCTCTTTCTGTGTGTAACATTTTACAATTAAACTGGAGTCACTATATTTAAGAGAACTTAACACAATGGCTTTTGTTGCTACAACTGCCATTAGTTTACGATTGCTATTTTTGTAACTGCTGTTTCTGACGCATCGTCATTAGATAGTAAAACAATATAAATACCTGAAGCTACTTTGTTACCTGCAAGATTTTTTTTATTCCAAACAACTTTACCTCCTTGTAATTCCTGTCCTTCCACAACATTACTTTCATAAACTAAATTACCGGCAACATCAAGAATTTTTACATTCGTTCCTTTTGGCAAATGAGTTCCATTTCTGCCATCTATAGTAACCGTCTCGTGGTTTTTAAGAGCAGGGTTGGGATAAGCATAAACATCACCCAAAACCTCACCAAAAGGTGCAACTTTACTATTATAAGCAACAATACCCTTGTTGGTAGCAAAATATACTTTTCCAGAACTATCATCTACTGCTATTTTTATAATTTGATTTGAGGGTAAAGGAGAATTTTGCATGCTAAAATTAGCTAGAGTTTTCTGACCATCTGGATTTGTGTATATAACACCACCATTATCTGTACCAAACCATTTGTTTTCTGCACCATCAATAACAATAGAGTTAATTGTTTGATCACCTAAAAGCCTTTCTCCAAACCCATCTTCATTTCCATTAATTACAACTGGATTCGCATTTGGTGTATTATCATCAAAAACACCAGAGGCATTAGAATATACCACTAAACCAGATTTAGTACCTAACCACACTCTATTATTACTATCTACGGCAACACTTCTTACGTTTAAATCAGGTAAGTTTCCTAAGTTTGTTGTGGCTACAAGTGCTTTCATTCTATTTCCATTTTCACTAAAAGCATAAACACCATTTGATCTCGTTCCTATCCATTTTATTCCATTTCTATCTACTATTATTTCATTTAAACCAATAGCAATTTTATTTGTTGTTAATGATGACAAATTATAACTCGTCCATTGCCCAGATTGGGAAAGTTTTTTTAATTCTGATAATACTCCAACATTTGTAACCCATAAATTACCTTGATTATCAAAAGCTGTACCTGCCACCCTAATTGAAACATATGCTTCTCTTGCATCTATATCATCTAAAGGACTATTTAAATTATTATAGAAATTGGTAATTTTATTGTCTTCTACAACTGCCAAACCCCCTGTGGATAGACTATTTAATTGAGATGTTGAACCAAACGAACCAATATAAACTCTGTTCTCTGAATTTGCATCAATAGAAACATGAGTTAAGTCTGTTACAGGTAAATTAGCGTCATAGGGTGTATTAATCCAATTTTCTCCATTAAACTGACTAAAGCCATATTTATTAAGGTTGGGAGAATTAGTACCAGAATACCCCCCGTAAACTGCCCACAAACTATTATTTTGAGCTGTAATTGAAAAAACATCATTAAACACAGGACCTTCTGGATGAATTTCTGTAAAACTTGTTAATTGACTTGAATTTGAGTTTAAAATTCCGAATTCTTTGGAAGCTAAAAAAACAATATCATTTTCAAAATATGAATTATTTAAAGTAAAATCGAATTCTGTAGTTGCAGCAAATCGAAATACATTATTCATTGATTTGTCTAAAACCTCTGCTGAGGTTTTTAGTGTAACTGACAAATGAGAAGATGAAGATTTAATCGCTAAAATGTTTTGTGAAAAATTTCTTATTTCGACTAAAATACTACTACTTAATTGATACAATCTTACACCTTCTGCAACATACAATTGATTGTCAAATAATGAGATTTGACTAAGATTTCTTCCAGAAAATTGCTCATTCCAATTATTAAAATCAATGAGTAAATCACTTGTTATATCTGCAGTAAAAATACCTCTATCGGTTGCTGCATAAATTAACCCATTAAATATCTCTATTTGATTAACTGCTAGAGAACTAGAGTTGTTTCCAATAAAAAAAGTATCTCCAAACTCTAATTTTTTAATATCATAGACTACAATGCCAAAAGGAGTTGATAAATAAAGTTTATCATCAAACTCTTTGATATGATTTATACTTTTTTCTCCTGATTGATTAAAGTTTACAATATCTGATGAAATTGTTATTGAGCCATCATTGTCTACCACCTCTAACAATCCGTTTTCATAACCGATAAATAATCTTTGATAACTAGCATTATAATGAATTGATGAAGTTGTTTCACCTGATAAACCCTGTACAGATGATAACTTACTAATTTCTTTTGTAGATGTATTATAGGTGAAAACAGCATTATCTGCCAAAGCATAGATAGTAGCATCTACCTTTACAAAATCTTTAACATTATTGTATGAATAAAAATCTTCCCACGAATCACTATAATCTGTCTGAGCAGAAAATAGCAGTGAAAAAAATAAAATATATAGTAAAAAGAGTTTTTTCATTTTTAAAATTTGATTCTCAGAGATATTTATTTATTGTTACAATAACGATAAAACACCTTACATTAGTGCAATAATCACAAGATTTTATGAGTGTTGAAATAGAAAGAAAATTTTTAGTAAAAAATAACGATTTTAAGAGTGAAAGTTACTCTAAGAAACATATAAAACAGGGATATTTAAATTCTGATAAAAATAGAACCGTAAGAATTAGAATTGCTAATGAAAAAGCATTTATAACTATTAAAGGTAAATCTAATAGTACAGGTACAACAAGATTCGAATGGGAAAAGGAAATAAAAAAAGAAGAAGCAGAAAGCTTACTGCTACTTTGTGAACCAAGTATCATTGAAAAGACTCGATATTTAGTAAAAGTAGGTCATCATGTTTTTGAGGTTGATGAATTTTATGGCGATAACGAAGGACTAGTTATTGCAGAAGTAGAACTAAATGATGAAACTGAAAAATTTACAAAACCAGGTTGGTTGAAAGAGGAGGTAACAGGAGATAAAAGATTCTACAATTCAAGTATTAGTAAAACCCCCTTTAAAGATTGGTCATAACAACTAATATTTAGTGTCTTTTAGCTACAAAAAATACAAAGCTAAAAAATGACTTACACTTCCTAGTAAAACAAACACATGAAAAATTGCATGATTGTATGGTATTTTTTTTATTGAATATAAAATAGCTCCAACCGTGTAAAAAACACCTCCAGCAAATAATAAATTTAAACTAAAACTAGTTAAAACATTTATCAAAGGTTTTATAAAAAACAACACCTGCCAGCCCATTAAAAGATACATCGCAGTAGAAATTTTATCAAATTTTCCGGTAAAAAATAGCTTCAGAATAATTCCTGTTAAAGCAAAAACCCAAACAGCAATAAACATATACCAACCTAACTCAGAATCTAAAGCGACTAAACAAAAAGGAGTGTAACTACCCGCAATTAGCACATAAATAGCAGCATGATCAAAAATATTTAGTCTTCGCCTTTTTTTAGGGTTTTTAGCGGCATGGTAAAAAGTAGAGGCTGCATACAGAATAATTAAACTCAATCCATAAATGATAAAACTTGTTATATCCCAAAAAGAAGAATAAGACATCGCTTTTATTATTAAAAAAGGAAATGCAATACTACTAGCAACCAAACCTAATCCATGAGACCAAATATTAAGTCGTTCCTCAGCATTTGAATATGTCTTATTTAATTTCTCGCTCATTTCTTTCTATTTGTATCTTTCATATATACCTCATCATCTGCCAAAGCATTGTAAATAACATCAAATGTTTTGTCTTTTAAATACGTCATTTTATCAATAGACATTCCTTTTGTTGAAATAGGTTTGTGCTGCTTTACTCTAAAAACACCAATACCACCTTTAAACGCATCCCATGAAAACAAACGTTTACAATCATAATACACTTGAGGTACAATGGGTATCTCAAATTCTATTGCCAAGCTAAAAGCTCCTTTTTTAAAGGGTGCTAAAACAACATCTTCCGAAGGCACTAAACCTTCAGGAAAAATAGCCATGCTTACCCCATCACTCAATCTTTTTTTTGCCAATTTAAAAACTCTTTTTCTACTTTTATGATTGCTCCTATCCACCATAATAACAACTCTTTTGTAAAAAAAGCCAAAAACAGGTATTCTGGCTAACTCCTTTTTACCGACAAAAACTATTGGGTTCTTACTTAATACAATTAACAAAAATGGATCTATTAAAGATGCATGATTGGGGCAAAACATATAACTTTTATCTGGCTGAATAATTTCTTCTGTCTCGAAATCGATACGAAAACCCATTCCGAAAACTAAAATTTTAGATAAAATTCTAGCCACTTTCCAAAAAATATGATAATGATCTTCTTTAAAAGAAAATATCAATAAAAAAGGAGATAGAACAAAAACAGCTATTATCATTAAAAGATAAAACCACAATCGCCAAATTAACAAAAAAGGAATTTTAATATACTTCACAGAATCTATAAACGTTAAATTAACATTTTAATTATCCAACAATAAAGATGAGCGTTTACTTATTTAAGGTAATAATGTAGACAAAAATACTATTATTCTTTTGTTTGATTGGTTTTCTTAAACAAAACCTTATTTTTACCGCTGCAGAACCTTAAGATATATCACTCAAGCTAAAAATACATTAAATATACTATCCATGTCAAGAATTTTAACAGGTGTTCAGAGTACTGGAACACCTCATTTAGGGAATTTACTAGGCGCTATTCTACCTGCCATAGAAATGGCGAATAACCCCGCAAATGAAGCCTTTCTATTTATTGCAGATATGCATTCTTTAACTCAGATTAAAGATGGAAAAGAATTAAGAGAAAACACATATAGTACTGCAGCAACTTGGCTTGCCTGTGGTTTAGATATTAGTAAAACTGTTTTTTACAGACAGAGTGATATTCCGCAAACAACAGAGTTAACTTGGTATTTAAGTTGCTTCTTCCCTTACCAAAGGCTAACATTAGCCCATAGTTTTAAAGATAAATCTGATAGATTAGGAGATGTAAATGCAGGTTTGTTTTCTTATCCGATGTTAATGGCTGCTGATATTCTGTTATATGATGCTGAAATTGTTCCTGTAGGAAAAGATCAATTACAACATTTAGAAATGACACGTGATGTTGCTAATAGATTTAATAATATTGTAGGAGAAACATTAGTTGCTCCTCAAGCTAAAATACAAGAAAACACAAAATTAGTTCCTGGAACTGATGGTGAAAAAATGAGTAAATCTAGAAATAACATTATCAATATTTTCTTATCAGACAAAAAACTGAGAAAGCAAATAATGTCTATTAAAACAGATAGTTTAGGTTTAGAAGAGCCCAAAAACCCCGATACAGATAATGTTTTTGGTTTGTATAAGTTATTAGCTTCAGATACTCAAATTGCAGAAATGAGAGCAAATTATGAAGGTGGAAATTATGGTTATGGTCATGCAAAACAAGCCTTATTTGAATTGATAATTGAAAAATTTGCAACTGTTAGAGAACGTTATAACCACTTTATGGAAAACAAGAAAGAAATAGATGACGCTTTGAAGGTAGGATCGGTGAAAGCAACGAAAGTCGCTAACGACGTACTACAAAGAGTTAGAACTAAAATAGGTTATTAAATAACATCTGAAATCATAAAAAAACCGAAAGTAAATACTTTCGGTTTTTTTTACTAAAGATTTCTTATTGAATCTTCATAGATTTGGCAATTGCCTCCAATTCAAACAAAAAAGCTCTTTTATTTACAGACGGTGCGTAGGTAAACCCTTCAAAAACAACAAGCCTGTTATTCTTTTTGTCAACTACAGTGTAATTTAAAAAAGGACCTGCCATAAAATCGTTTTTAACTTCCCATTTACCTCGGGTCTCATAAGCTTTCTTTCCATCTATAACAGCATCAAAAGTAAAAGGAGTATAAGCTTCTTCAGTAATCATATACATTTTTTCTGGATCTGAACCTGGTATGTATTTCTTTCCAATTCTATTTCTAACAGCAACAATATTATCTGAAACTTTTGTTTCATCTTCTAAAGGAATTGAATAGACTAAAATATTATTACTTCCAGTTTTTGCGATTCCACTTGATAAATGGTGGCGTAACCACAAGAATTCCCCTGTATCATCAACAGTGTTAAATTTGTCATGAATAGTTAAGGAAATTCCTAAGTTTTGTAAGGTCTTAAACTGAGTATCATCTAATTTATTCTTTCTAAACAAACTCTGAGTTCTATCTATATCAGACTGAATAAATGTTTTTATAATTTCTTTTTCGTGTTTTTTAAACATTTTTACAACACCTTCATCATCTTTAGCATAAACATAAATAACCGTTTGGGGTTGCGCATAAATATTATTTTTTACAAAATATTTTTCTTCATCTCCTATACCAATCACTAAAATATTTCTACTAACCCTCATCATCGTTCCAAATCCATTTGGCGCAACTTGCGAGAAAGATAACATAGATTCTGGCTGTGGTAAACCGACCATTAATTCACCAAAAGAATTTCTAATTTCCTTTCCAAGACTACCTTCCCAATCACTAGATTTAGTAACAACCAATACTTTGTTTATTTTACCAATTGAGTCTCGTAAAACAACTTTATCATTGTTTCCGCATGATACTAATAAAACAGTAATCACAAATAGTAAGAATATCTTCTTCATAAATTTAGCTTTTAAATAGGTTTAATTTAGTTCCCGGCTTTAAGTCTTTAGCACTCCAAATATTGTTCCATTTTTTAATTTCATCAACGGAAACATTTTTAAATTTTTGAGAAATACTCCAAAGTGACTCTCCTTTTTTTACAACATAAACCTTAGGTGACCCTTTTATAGTAGATTCTACCACTTTGTCTTTTGATGATTTTTTAAGTGAAAAATTAAGTTTTTTAGGATAAACAGATAATCTTTGTCCTATTTTTAATCGACTACTTTTTAGGCTGTTCCAACGTTTAAGATCACTTACACGTACACCAAATTTATTAGCAATTTTCCCTAAAAAATCGCCACTTCTAACTTTGTAACGAATGCGTTTATCCATTTCAAAATATTTAGGCAAAGGTTTTTCTCTTTGCGCATCATCGGCATCTGCTAACGCATAAATCTCTTTTTCTTTGTCTAAAAATTGAACAATTTTGTTGCTTGGCAATCTTACAGCGTAATTTCTGTCTTTTATAAACGGAATAATATCTAACTTATAAGAGGGATTTAAAGTAGTTAACACCTCCTCATCAACATCAATTATCTCAGAAATTTGATCGAAACTAATCGTTCTTTTTATTTGAATTGTATCGGTTTGAAAATTAAAAAACATTGGAATTTCAGAATAAATTTTATGCTCTTCTGCGTATTCAAAAATATACATTGTTGCGTAAAATGCCGGCACATAACCAGCTGTCTCTCTTGGCAAATAAGGTCTAATATTCCAATAATTTTTATACCCTCCAGAACGTTTTATAGCTTTTCTTACATTTCCAGGGCCAGAATTATAGGCTGCTAAAGCTAAGTCCCAATCACCAAAAATGGTAAATAACTGACTTAAATATTTACAAGCTGCAATGGTTGCTTTTACAGGATCTTGACGCTCATCTACATAAGAACTCACTTTTAAATCGAACTCCTTTCCTGTACCATACATAAATTGCCACAAGCCTGTTGCTCCAACTCTCGATTTTATCTTGGGTCTTAAAGCAGATTCCACAATAGCCAAGTACTTCATTTCTAACGGAATGTCATATTGATCTAGATATTGCTCAAACATTGGAAAATAATATTTTGCCTTTGCCATTAAGGCCGGATAATACTTTTTACGCTGCTGTAAATAGCTATTAATTACTTTTTCTAAAGAAATGTTATACGCTAGATTAAAAGGTGTTTTAGCATTTAATTTAGAAAGACGAACTTTTAATAAATCTTTAGTTAAAACTATATTTGTGTTTCCTATTATATCCTTATCATTAATTACATAAACAAGCGTATCTATTAAGCCTGAATTAAATTTTTCTTGTACAAGTAAACTATCGATTATTCTTAAATCTTTGTCAGAAAAAAAGCTTCCTTCAATCTCATTTATTACTGAATCATTAGCGATTAAAGAGATATCTAATTGAACTGGTTTTTTTAAAGAATCTACCGCTACAATGAGAGTATCTTTTTTCTCTTGAGAAAAAAGAGAACTTGTTAAAAAGAGAAATATAATTAGTTTCTTCATTTTTTACTTTAAATATCTAACTCTACAGCGATAGGGCAATGATCTGAATGTTTTGCTTCTGATAAAATATAAGCTCTAGAAATTTTTTCTCTTAATGGTGCTGATACCATTGCGTAATCTAAACGCCAGCCTTTATTATTTGCTCTAGAATTTGCTCTATAGCTCCACCAAGAATATTCTTGTTTATCTTGATTTAGAAAACGAAAACTATCTATAAAGCCGCTGTTTATAAACTCCCCCATCCAAGTTCTTTCTTCAGGTAAGAATCCAGAAACATTTTTCATTTTTGGATTATGAATATCTATAGCTTCGTGACAAATATTATAGTCTCCACAAATTACTAAATTGGGAATTTCTTGTTTTAAATCATTGATATATTGCTGAAATTCATCCATATAATTAAACTTAAAACTCAACCTTTCTGAATTTGTACCAGAAGGCAAATACAAACTCATTACAGAAACATTATCAAAATCTACACGTAAATTTCTACCTTCAAAATCCATAGCTTCAATTCCTGTACCATATTCTATATGATTTGGTTTTTCTTTACAAAAAATTGCTACTGAAGAATACCCTTTCTTCTGCGCTGAAAACCAATAATGATAAGGATAACCTGCATTTTCGAATTCAGTTACATCTAATTGCTCTTTATGTGCTTTTGTTTCTTGAATGCAAATTACATCTGGATTTGCAGCTTCTAACCAATCTAAAAAGCCCTTTTTTAAAGCTGCTCTAATTCCGTTTACGTTGTATGATATTATTTTCATTTATTCTAAAATAACTGGCTTCTTTAAAAATAGCCATGTGATTTGTTTAATTTTTTCTGTTTGCGTTCTACAAAGTTGATCAGAAACCAACAGAAATTTTACAAAATAATTGGATTTATTAACCAATATTTTTTTTATAACTATAAATTAAATAGTCATTTCTGGAATTTCTCCATTAACAATTAAAGTTCCATCTGTAGCTTCTTTAATTTCTTCAACAGAAACTCCAGGCGCTCTCTCTAATAAATGAAATTCGTTATTTTTCACCTCTAATACAGCCAAATTAGTAACCACTTTTGTTACGCAACCAACCCCTGTTAAAGGCAAAGAACATTTTTTTAAGATTTTAGATTCTCCACGTTTATTAGAATGCATCATTGCAACAATAATATTTTCTGCAGAAGCCACTAAATCCATTGCTCCTCCCATTCCTTTTACCATTTTTCCAGGAATTTTCCAGTTAGCGATATCTCCATTTTGTGCAACTTCCATTGCTCCCAAAATGGTTAAATGAACATGTTTACCGCGAATCATAGAAAAACTCATTGAAGAATCAAAAAAACTTGCACCAGGCATTGTGGTAATTGTTTGTTTACCCGCATTTATAATATCTGCATCTTCTTCCCCTTCAAAAGGAAAAGGCCCCATACCTAAAACGCCATTTTCACTTTGAAACTCCACTTCTATATCATCTCTAACATAGTTTGCAACAAGAGTTGGAATTCCAATTCCTAGATTTACGTAAAATCCGTTTTGAACTTCTTGTGCGATTCGTTTCGCTATTCCGTTTTTATCTAACATAATTAGCTTTTTTGTCTTACAGTTCGTTGTTCAATTCTCTTTTCATATGCTGTTCCTTGAAAAATACGTTGTACAAATATGCCCGGAATATGAACGTTATTTGGTTCTAATTCGCCAACAGGAACCATTTCTTCTACTTCTGCAACCGTAATTGTTGCTGCTCCACACATATTTGGATTAAAATTTCTTGAAGTTCCTTTAAAAATTAAATTACCTGCCGCATCACCTTTCCAGGCTTTTACAAATGCAAAATCAGCTTTAAATGCAGGTTCTAAAACATACATTTTTCCATCAAAATCTCTAGTCTCTTTTCCTTCAGCAACTTCAGTACCATAACCTGCTGGTGTATAAAATGCCGGAAATCCTGCTTGTGCAGCTCTGCATTTCTCTGCTAAAGTACCTTGAGGTGTTAATTCTACTTCTAATTCTCCGGATAACATTTGACGCTCAAACTCATCATTTTCTCCTACATAAGAAGAAATCATTTTTTTAATTTGTTTATTTTGCAGTAATAATCCCAAACCAAAATCATCTACACCTGCATTGTTTGAAATACAAGTAATACCTCTAACATCTAATTTTACTAATTCCGAAATAGCATTTTCTGGAATACCACATAAACCAAAACCACCAAGCATAAAAGTCATTCCACTTTTAACACCTCGTAAAGCCTCTTCTACATTGTTTACTTTTTTATTTATCATAGCAATTCTATTTATGATTTGTTATTAAAAATACTGAAATAAGTTCAGTACAAGTAAATTTAGTGAACATTAAAATTCTGTATCCTCCTCTGGCTCTGGCTCTACCTCTTTATCCTTCTCAGATTCTTTTTCAAGTTCTTCATCAGGCTTTTCACCACAATCGATCTTAATGGATATGTTTTCTGGCTTTTCAAAATCTTCTAAACTAATATTTAATGTCTTGTCAGCATAACATTTTTGCATATATAATGCCCAAGAAGGTAAAGACATTGTTGCTCCTTGTCCTTTTGCAATTCCTTCAAAATGTGTTGACCTATCTTCTCCACCAGTCCAAACTCCTGTTGCTAAATTAGGCACAATTCCCATAAACCATCCATCTGATTGATTTTGTGTTGTACCTGTTTTACCCGCAATTGGATTTGTAAATTTATAAGGATGCCCAGTAACATAACCGGGTTTCTCCCAAGGCAAACGTAAACGAACTCCTGAACCAGAAAGTGTCACACCTTTTAATAAATCCAACACAACATAAGCAGACTCTTCACTTAAAACCTCTTTAGTTTCTGGAATAAACTCTTGTAATACGGTTCCATTTTTATCTTCAATTCTTGTTAAAATCATAGGAGTAACTCGTAAACCTTTGTTCGCAAAAGTAGCATATGCACTTACCATTTCTAATAATGATAAATCTACCGCTCCCAATGCTATAGATGGGTTTGCTCGTATTCTACTTTCTATACCCGCAGATTTTGCCAAACGAACAACATTTCTTGGAGAAACCATATCTACCAGTCTTGCAGACATTGTATTTACAGATTTTGCTAAACCACCTTTTAAAGATAACATTCCTCCATATTCATCACTGGAGTTTTTTGGAGTCCATTCTTCTGGAATCCCATATTTTCCTTTAGGAATTGTGTAAGGTATATTTGGAAACTCTTCACATGGCGATAATTTTAATTGATTAATCGCTGTAGCATATACAAATGGCTTAAAAGTTGAACCTACTTGTCTTTTCTGTTGTGCAACTGCATCATACTTAAAATGCTTATTATCAATACCCCCAACCCAAGCTTTTATATGGCCAGATTCAGGTTCTATTGATAACAATCCAGAACGTAAAAAGTATTTGTAATATCTTATTGAATCTATTGGAGACATGATTGTATCAATATTTCCTTTCCAAGAAAAAACACTCATCTTTGTCTTTTTCTCGAAAATTTTATCAATTTCCGTTTTAGATTTTCCTGCAATTTTTAATCTTTTATATCTATCAGAATTCTTCTTAGCTCTCTCTAAAATCATGTTAATTTCAGACTTTTCTAACTCATAAAAAGGAGCTGTTTTGTTCGTTTTTTGTTCTTCAAAAAAGTAGGATTGCAAATTAGACATGTGCTCTTCAATCGCTTCTTCTGCATATTTTTGCATGCGAGAGTCTATGGTTACATAAATTTTTAAACCATCTCTAAAAATATTGTATTGTTCTCCGTTTGGTTTTGGATTTTCTTTTACCCACTTTCTTAAGTATTTTTGTAAATAAGATCTAAAATAAGTTGCAGAGCCCTCAGAATGACCCTCTTTATGAACATCTAAACCTAAATTTAATTGTTGTAAAGAATCTTTTTCTTTAAGCGTAATAAACTCATTACGATTCATTTGTTTTAAAACAACATTTCTTCTTTGTTTTACTAATTTGGGTCTTCTTAATGGATTAAAATAAGAGGAGTTTTTTAACATCCCTATTAGCATTGCAGATTCTTGAATGTCTAATTCTTTGGGTTCTTTTCCAAAATAAATACGTGCTGCAGAACGAATACCAACGGCTTGGTTTAAAAAATCGTACTTATTTAGGTACATTGTTATAATTTCATGTTTGGTATATTGTCTTTCTAGTTTTGTAGCAACAACCCATTCTTTCACTTTTTGTAATACTCTTTTAATTTTATTTCTAGATTTCTGTCCAGTAAACAACATTCTAGCCAATTGCTGAGTAATAGTACTCGCCCCGCCACTTCCGGGTTTTAAAACAGCCCTTGTTGTGCCTCTAAAATCGATACCAGAATGTTCGTAAAACCGTTCATCTTCCGTAGCCACTAATGCCTCAATAATATTTTGTGGTAAGTCTTTAAATTTTATCGGTGTCCTATTTTCTGTAGCATATTTACCAAGTGTTTTCCCGTCTGAAGATATAACCTCTGTTGCTAGATTGTTTTCCGGATTCTCTAATTCTTCAAATGTTGGTAAAGCACCGAGCCCTCCCCAAGAAGCAGACAAAAACAATAAGATGATAAGAGAAAAAGTTCCTAAGGAAATACCCCAGAACCATATGATATATTTTGTAAAATTTTTTACTTTTTTTTTCGCCATTTTAATCTAATTTTCTATACTAAAACCAATATCTTGAACTCCTTTTAAAAATTCAATTGGATGAACTTCTCCATTTCTCCGCATTGCATGGCGTACATTAAAAATGTATGTTCCTACACTTGGAAACACCTTTTTTTCTTTATAAAATAATTTGTTTTCTTTAATTTGTGTAAAACCTGTTCCTAAGAATAAACCAGTTTCATCTGCCATTTGGTATTGTAAAGTATCTACAACCAACGTTTTGTTTGGAAAAACTAGCTCGGTAATTAGATACAAATTACTAAACTCGTACCCATTATTATTTCTAAGATTGATAAATAGATTTTTCGGCGAAATTGTATCTTTGATATCAAATGTAAAAGATATTTTTTTATTTGATTGCCAACCTTGTGTATCTATAGATTTATATTGATTAAAATCAATTTTATCATTACAAGAAAATATCAAAAAAAGAATACATAAAAAAAGAGAGAATCTATTTCTTTTCAGAATTATCATCATTTTTTGGATTGTTTTTTTTACGGTTTCTATTATTTCTTCTTGGTTTATTTCCTTTTTTAACTTCGCCCTCTGGTCGATTTGCATTCCTTTGAGGCTTTGGTTTTGGTTTAGCCTGTGGTTTAGCTCTTGACTCAGAGTTAGGCTTCGGTTTCTGATTTGGATTCAGCTTTGGTTTTTGATTTGGATTCTGATTTGGCTGACTTTTCCCTTGAGGCTTATTTTTCTGCTTCGGGTTTGGCCTTGGTTTGCCACTGCTATTATTGTTAGCTTGATCCTTGGATGGTTTTTTCTTGTTTCTATTCCTATTATTCTTCTTACGCTTATTCGTTTTTGGCACATCAAAACGTGTTAAACTATCCTGACCAACAGCATCTTCAAAATCTACTTTTACAGGAACCTCAACATCCGCTTCATATTCTTCTAACGAGGGAGATTTTTCACTTTTTTTATTGAGCTCAACTATTTCTAAAACTTGCTCTAAAGTAAGTCTAAACCACTTAAAACGCTCTTCTTTATAAGTATACCAAAGATGATTTTTAAAAATATCCATCTTTACAAAAACAGCGTCTCCTTTTTCAGTTTTTAAAACTAAATCTTGTTTCGGAAATGATTTTAAAGCGTCTAAATAGGTGTCTAATTCAAAATTTAAACAACATTTAAGCTTGCCACATTGTCCTGCTAATTTTAACGGATTTAGTGATAATTGCTGATATCGTGCTGCTGATGTTGTTACTTTCCTAAAATCTGTTAGCCAAGTAGAACAGCATAATTCTCTACCACAAGAACCAACGCCACCTAATCTTGCGGCTTCTTGTCTTGCACCAACCTGTTTCATTTCTACACGAATAGAAAACGCACTAGCCAAATCTCTAATTAACTGCCTAAAATCTACTCTTGCTTCTGCTGTATAATAAAAAGTAGCTTTGTTGCCATCGCCTTGATATTCTACATCAGACAACTTCATTTGCAAACCTAATTTACCTAAAATCTCTCTGCCCTTTCGCTGAGTTTCTTCTTCTTTTCCTCTAGCTTTTTGCCAAATATCTATATCTCTCTGACTAGCTTTTCGGTATATTTTTCTTACATCCTCGTGATCAGGAGTAATTTTTCGCTTTTTCATTTGCACTTTCACCAACTCTCCTGCTAAAGAAACCGTTCCAACATCATGCCCCGGAGCGCCCTCTGTTGCTACAATATCTCCCATAGTTATGGGTAAATTATCAGGGTTTTTATAAAAATGCTTCCTTCCGTTTTTAAAACGTACTTCAAAAATATTAAATTTCTCTTGCCCACTAGGCAATGTCATGTTAGACAACCAATCGAAAACGGCTAATTTATTACTACCACTTCCACAGGTTCCACTCCCACAATTACCATTACTTTTACAACCTTTTGGTACACCATTTTCTGTTGTACCACAACTTCCACATGCCATGTAAGTATATATATTTTTGTAGTTAATATTCTTTAACGTTTATTTTCAGCAGCAAACCCACTAAAAAAGACACCAGAAAGAATAAAAACCTCTTGGTTCATAAATTGATTATCAGACTGCTACTCAAACACAGTCTAACCTTCGCTAATCTGTAAATATACGCATTCTCAAAGAATGAAAAAATAGGTTTACGCAAAGTTCTTGCAACATTCTTTTGTATGATTACATAACAAATATAGTTTAAGCCCTTATCTTGCCTCTATGTTCTTAAGAATTCGTTTCTATTTAATTAGAAATCGTGCTACAATAGCTTCTAAAGTATTAAAAAGAACCTATAAGTTGAAGCATTTCAAACACTTCATTAATCTTAAATTTTATTTCTTGAATTTTAGAACTTCGCTTCGTCCTTTTTTAAAAATTTTATTACTATTTCCTTTTCCTTTTCTTAATTCTTTTTGCTCTTCAAAAGACAATTTAATGGTTTCTTGGCAATCTGTAGAACAGGTATTCTCCATCTTTTCTGAACATTCATCACATTGAATAAATAATAAATGACACCCTTCATTTGCGCAATTTGTATGTGTATCACACGCCTTACCACATTGATGACAATTAGAAACTACATCCTCTGTAATTCTCTCTGCTCTTCGGTGATCAAAAACAAAATTTTTACCAATAAATTTATTTTCAATTCCCTCGTCTTTTACTTGACGTGTGTATTCTATAATTCCGCCTTCAAGCTGAAAAACATTTTTAAATCCCTTGTGCTTGTAGTACGCTGATGCTTTTTCACAACGAATTCCGCCAGTACAATACATCAATAGGTTTTTATCTTCTTTATTATCTTTTAAATCCTCTTCAATAATATCTAAAGAATCTCTAAACGTATCTACGTCTGGCGTTATGGCTCCATCAAAATAACCAATCTCACTCTCATAATGATTGCGCATATCTACACAAACAGTATCAGGATTCGCTAACATTTCATTAAACTCCTTAGCGTTTAAATGAACTCCTTTAGCCGTAACATCAAAAGTATCATCATTTAAACCATCGGCTACAATCTTATTTCTAACTTTTACTTTCAATTTTAAGAATGATTTATTATCATGCTCAACGGCAACATTCAGACGAATATCTTTCAAAAAAGAAATGCTATCTAATTGCTCTTTTAAAGCATAAAAGTTTTCTGAAGGAACAGATAATTGGGCATTTATACCTTCAAAAGAAACATAAATTCTCCCTAAGACATCCAGAGCATTCCACTCTAAAAACAACTTATCTCTAAATAATTGTGGGTTTTCTATCTTAAAATATTGATAGAATGATATGGTGAGTCGGTCTTTGCCAGCCTCATCAATTAATGCAGCGCGTTCTATTGCGCTTAACTTATTGTACAGTTGCATGCTATACTAATTAGGTTAAACTTAATAATTATTTCCTGCAAATGTAGTAAATTTTTAAAATTGATGCACTCAACACAAAACCAGATTATCTCACTTATTTTCAGGATCTTATAAATTAAATCATTCTCTAAAAAAAGATGAAAAACGGATACATCATGCTAAACAAATTGCGTAAGCAAAGTAACAATCTTTAAACAAACAATATTCAGACCTCAATAATTATATCAATCTGTTTAATTTTAAACATTAGAAAAATTTGTGCTCGATTTTTAAACTTTGGTTGATTTATAACGTTTTATGTAATTTAATTTATACCTTTTTTTAGCATCTTTGCAACTCAATTTAGAACACCAAAATTAAAAGTGATGAAAATAGCTGTAGTTGGAGCAACTGGAATGGTTGGAACTGTAATGTTAAAAGTCTTAGAAGAACGTAACTTACCTATAACAGAATTAATACCTGTAGCATCTGCCAGATCTGCTGGTAAAAAATTAACCTATAAAGGAAAGGACTTTACAGTAGTTACTTTAGAAGATGCATTAAAAATGAAACCAGATGTGGCTTTGTTTTCTGCTGGTGGAGATACTTCTCTAGAATGGGCTCCTAAATTTGCAGAAGTTGGTACAACTGTTATTGATAATTCTTCTGCATGGAGAATGGATCCAACGAAGAAATTAGTAGTTCCAGAAATTAATGGAGACGTTTTAACTAAGGATGATAAAATTATCGCAAACCCTAACTGCTCTACAATTCAGTTAGTAGCTGCTCTATCTCCTTTACATTTAAAATATAAAATGAGACGAGTTGTAATCTCTACCTACCAATCTGTTTCTGGTTCAGGTGTAAAAGCGGTTCAGCAATTAGATAATGAGGAAGCTGGTGTTGATGGAGAAATGGCATATCCTCATAAAATAGGAAGAAATGCAATACCACATTGTGATATTTTCTTAGAAAATGGTTACACCAAAGAAGAAATGAAATTGGTGAAAGAACCAAAGAAAATTCTGCGTGATGATTCTTTTTCTGTAACAGCAACTGCCGTTAGAATACCTACTTCTGGCGGACATTCGGAAGCTGTAAACGTTCAGTTTGAAAATGATTTTGATTTGACAGAAATTCGTCAGATTTTAAAGGAAACTCCTGGTATTATTGTTCAAGATGATTTAGCAAACAACGTTTATCCGATGGCAATAAATGCACATGATAAAGATGAAGTATTTGTTGGACGAATTAGAAGAGATGAATCTCAAGAAAATACCTTAAATTTGTGGATCGTTGCAGACAACTTGCGTAAAGGTGCTGCTACAAACACAGTTCAAATTGCCGAATATTTAGTAGCAAATAATTTGGTATAAAACATACATTTTTAATGGCAACATTTCACAAAATAAATATACAAGATGTGATAAGAGAAACCGCCGATGCGGTTTCTCTTGTTTTTAAAATACCCGGAAATTTAAAATCTAAATTTGCATTTCATTCTGGGCAATATTTAACACTTAAAAAAACAATTAACGGCAACGAGATAAGAAGAGCATATTCTATCTGCTCTTCTCCAACCGATCATTTTTTAAAAGTAGCAATTAAAGCTGTAGAAAATGGTACTTTTTCAACATATGCAACCTCAGAATTAAAAGCAGGAAATTTTATAGAAATTTCTGAACCTGAAGGAAAATTTATACTCGAACCAAAAGCGAACAAAAATTATATTGCCTTTGCTGCTGGCTCAGGAATTACACCTATATTATCGATGGTTAAAGATGTTTTAGCAAGTGAACCTTCGGCTACTTTTACTTTAATCTACGGAAACAAAACGATTGCGGATACCATTTTCAAAAAAGAGTTAGACGCTTTAAAAGAAGTAAATTCAGAACGTTTTAACCTACATTACGTGTATAGTAGAGAACAAGTAGAAGACACTTTATTTGGCAGAATTAATAAAACACACACAAACTCTTTCATCAACAGCACATACAAAGACACTAATTTTGATGCTGCTTATTTATGCGGACCTGAAGAAATGATTAAAGAGGTTTCTGCAACACTTTCTGAGCATGGTATCGCTGATGAAAGTATTTATTTCGAATTATTTACAGCCTCTGTTGATGAAATTGCCGTTTCAGAGATACAAGAAGGAAACTCAGAGATAACGGTTTTATTAGATGATGAGGAAACCACATTTATAATGAAACAAACTGATGATCTTTTATCAGCTAGTTTACGTAATAATTTAGACGCACCATACTCTTGTCAAGGAGGCGTTTGTAGCTCTTGTTTGTGTAAAGTTACAGAAGGAAAAGCAGTAATGGTTAAAAACTCAATTTTATCAGATAGTGAAATAGAAGAAGGCCTTGTTTTAGCTTGTCAGGCATTTCCTACCACACCAAATATTGCTATTGATTTTGATGATGTTTAAGAACGAATTCAATACTAAACAATAAATCTTTTATTCAGAGAGGATGGTTTTTCCATCCTTTCTTTTTACCCTTCAACTAAAAAATAGTATTTTTAAACTATGGATATCTACGACTTTAAAAATGCGTTCTTAATTGGCTTTTTCATGGCTTTCATGATTGGCCCTGTGTTTTTTATGTTGATACAAACCAGTATTTTAAAGGGCGCCAGAGCTGCCATTTCTTTTGATATTGGTGTTATTGCTGGGGATATTACCTTTATACTAATCGCTTATTTTGGAAGTAGATCTTTATTAGAAAAAATTAAAGATGATCCTCGACTTTTTTTCATCGGGGGGTTGGTGCTTATTATTTACGGCCTCATTACCTACTTTGATAAACAAAGCAAAAAAGAAGCTTTAGAAAATGCCAAAACAATTGAAGTTCGTGTTAAAAGTAATTATATAAAACTCTTTTTTAAAGGATACTTTTTAAACTTTATAAATATTGGCGTGTTAGCAGGCTGGTTGGGAATTGTAGTTGTAGTAGGGCCAACTTTAGATATGAATCCTACGAGTATTTTTTGGTACTTTGCCACAGTAATTTTAGGATATGCAGTAACAGATTTAGGTAAAATACTCCTAGCAAAGCAACTAAAAAGCAAATTGACTCCTTTAGTTATTTATCGATTAAAAAGAATAATGGGAATTATTCTAATTGTTTGTGGTGTCTTTTTAATGCTTAAAGGTTTTATTCCGAATAATAAAATTGAAGAGCTTATTCAATAAAAAAGGCGAGATTTTCACCTCGCCAATTAAATTTCTCTCTCATTAAATCTATTTCACTTCAAAAGTATTGTTCTCTGAATTGATATCTGCCATTAATCCAGATTTATCTATTACAATAGATTTTACCTCTTTAGAAACATCAAAAGAATACGTTGGATACGCCCAACCCCAGTCTTCTAAAACTGTTGAAATTGTTGGTTTATTTCCTCTCATCATTTCTAAAGGAATATTAAAACTTTCTATAGTGCCATCTTGGTAAACCACCTCAACATCCATAGGCATTGGCATTTTGCCAATTCTTTCTAACGTTATTGTTTTTCCATTAACAGATTTTACACCATAATCAATCGTATGCAAAGTTTGTGTCCATTCATTTAAATACCAACCTAAATCAATCTCAGAAACTTTTTCCATAGAACGTTTAATATCATTTGGTGTTGGATGCTTAAAACTAAAATCAGTAAAATATTTTTTTAATCCGTTCTCAACATTTTCTTTTCCGATGACATACTCTAATTGCGATAAGAAAATATTTCCTTTAGAATAACTTGCTGTTCCATAAGCCCAATTTGTATGATATCTGTCTGCATGCGTAGACAACGATTCTTCATAGCCATTATCAACAATAGTTCTGTAACCACTGTAAGAACCTGCATGTGGATTGTCTTTATTTTCTTTTAAAATTTCATTTTCTGCTTTGTTAGAAATATAAGTTGTAAAACCTTCATCCATCCAAGGATGTAAACTTTCGTTTGTTGCTAATAAAAACTGAAACCATGTGTGCGCCATTTCGTGAGCAGTAACTCCAAAAAGACTCCCAAAATTACGCTCGCCGGTAATTAAAGTAGCCATTGCATACTCCATTCCTCCATCTCCACCCTGAATTACAGAATATTGTTTATAGGGATATTGACCAACACTTTCGCTGAAATAGGTCATTAATTCTGCTACTTTTGGTTGAAATTCTTTCCAGTTTTTTAAATAAACTTCTTCAAGGTTTTTCTTATATAAAAAATGTAAATCTATTCCATT
>Ga0115570_10001180_pt1 | contig 21134 bp, 13 predicted proteins | sample COGITO_mtgs_1205_3_FD_87294 | JGI IMG/M metagenome (GOLD analysis project Ga0115570, IMG submission 87294) | Pelagic marine microbial communities from North Sea - COGITO_mtgs_120524 | ecosystem: Environmental > Aquatic > Marine > Epipelagic | place: Germany:Helgoland, sampling site Kabeltonne... | reverse complement strand
TTTGTAGTTTTTTAATAGTCTGCTCGTTCTTTTGCATTTCTAAAACAGATTTTTTACCAGTAATTGCCACAATTCGCCTAACCCCGCTAGATAATGATGCTTCTTCTTTAATTTTAAAAGAACCGATATCTCCTGTACTACTAACGTGAGTACCACCACAAAGCTCTTTTGAAAAATCAGAAACCTGAACAACTCTAACTTCGTCTCCATATTTTTCACCAAAAAGAGCTTCAGCACCTTGATTCTTGGCATCATCAAAACTTGTAATCGATGATTCTAATTGAATATTTTCTAAAATTTTATCATTTATAATTCTTTCAATTTTATTTAATTCATTGTCAGTGATTTTCTTAAAATGAGTAAGGTCAAATCTTAGGTAGTCAGATTCTACAAGTGATCCAGCTTGATTAACATGATTCCCTAAAACAACTTTTAGTGCTTTATGTAATAAATGCGTTGCAGTATGATTCCTTTTCACATTTGATCGTTTTTGTATGTTTACTTCACAAGAAACAGTAGAAGGATTTCCAAAAACACCTTCACAAATATGTATAAAGGTTTCATTCTCCTTTATTACGCTAATTACATTTAAATTTATTTTATCTCCACGAATAGTGCCTATGTCAGATACTTGACCACCAGATTCAGCATAAAAAGGTGTTTGATCAAGAACTAAATATATATTTTCATCTTTTTTAGAAAAACGTATTATTTCGGAAGTTGTTTTTAATAAATCGTATCCCACAAATTTTGTTTCGGAATTATCCGAGATCACTTCCCATTTTAAATCTTTTTTTAAAGCTCTAAATTTACCAGAACTTTTAGCTTTGGATTTTTGTAAGGACATTGATTTATCAAATCCATTAGTATCAACATTAAATCCTCTCTCTTTTGCAATAAGTTGAGTTAGATCGAGAGGAAATCCATAAGTGTCATATAGTTTGAAAGCTTCATTTCCTGGAATTATATTATTATCAATGTTTAAAAGAACTTTTTCGAAGTGGATTAAACCTTTATCAAGGGTATTATTAAATGCTTTTTCTTCAGATTTTAAAACAGTTTCAATATAACTTTTCTTTTCTAATACCTCAGGATAAACGCTACCCATTATCTCACTGACAATTGGAACAAGTTTAAATAAAAAAGGTTCATTGAGATTAAGTTTTCTACCAAACCTTAATGCCCTTCTTAATATTCTTCTTAATACATATCCCCTACCCTCATTTGAAGGTATTGCTCCATCAGCTATTGAAAAACAAAGCATTCGAATATGATCTGCTATTACATTATGAGGAATAGGGTTTTTATCGTAGGAACTTTTTGCAATTTTAGCTAATGATTTTATTATCGGATAAAATAAATCAGTTTTATAGTTATTATCTTTCCCCTGGAGAACTGATGTAATTCTTTCTAATCCAGCACCAGTATCAACATGCTTATTAGGTAGAGTTTCTAAAGTGCCGTCAATTAATCTGTTATTTTGGATGAAAACAAGGTTCCATAATTCCCAATATTCATCAGAAGAATTAACTCCAGATGCATCTTGAATCAATAAATCTTTTCCAACGAAATAGTGAATTTCAGAGCAAGGCCCGCATGGACCCGTTTCACCCATTTCCCAAAAATTATCTTTTTTCCCTGCACGAAGAACTCTTTCAGGGTCAATATCCGTCTCTTTTATCCATAAATCATATGCTTCAGTATCTTCTTCATAAACGGTTACCCATAGCCTACTTTTATCAAGCTTCCACTCTGTTGTAAATAACTCCCAAGACCACTTGATTGCTTCTTTTTTGTAATAGTCACCAAAAGACCAATTACCAAGCATTTCAAAAAATGTATGATGAAATGAATCAACACCAACTTCCTCTAGATCATTATGCTTACCTGAAACCCTTATACATTTCTGGCTATTTACAGCTCGTTTATACTGAGGAATTATTTCATCAAGAAATATTGGTTTAAACTGATTCATACCAGCGTTAGTGAATAAAAGTGTAGGATCATCAAGCGGGGCGACTGATGAACTGCGTATGTATTTATGGGCCTTTTTTTCAAAAAATTTTATAAAGGAGAAACGTATATCTTTTGAATTCATGTTAAAAAGTGAAACTTGTTTCGATGTTTGTCATATTATTCATTTCTCCATTATCAGAAACATCACCATCTCCATTGAGATCATTAAATGTTCGTCTAAATACGTACGTTAGTATCATGCCATTACCTAGATTAAGACCAATGTTGTATCCCATAATAGTAGATTCTGAAAATTCAAAATTGAATGGATTTGGTACATTTCTTTGCTGATAAAACCAAGATGCTTTTTCTATTTTACTTAGGGATTTTTTTAAACCTAGAACTGCCATGAAGCTTTTATTTGCTTTAGTCTCAAATTTATTTTCTTCTGAATTAAATTGTTCACCATTAAGACTTTGGTATGATGCTCTAGCTAATATCATTGCACCTAGGTCTAGCTTAAGAGAGGAAAAAAATCCATTCTGTTTCCCATAAGAACCAAGCTTACTTGCTTTTGTAATAATCACCCCTTGATTTCCTGAGATACTTTTAAAAGTTGATCTTTCAACTTCATAAGATCTATTGAAATAACCAAATTCAAAATTCCCTTTTGGTACCATTCTATATTCAAAATTCATTTTAGCCGGACCCATTTTTGCAGAGACCCCAAAAGGGATAAGACCATATCCAGCATTTTCTTTAGTACTATCTGATGGGTTCAAAGTTTTCCCTAGAAGACCTGCATATTGAGAGTATGCATTTATCTTTATTTTTCCATCGGAGTATAACGGAAAACCAATATCAAGCGAAAAAGAATTGAAAGACTCAGTCTTTTCATTAATATCTATTGGCTCTGGCTTTTTGACTATATCATCATCCAAAACAACAATAGTATCTAAGTTCCAGCCTGGAATTTGATTATCAAGTGTATCCGTTATTCCATCACCATCAATATCCCATTCAATTAATTCATTATCAGCAAGACCATCTCCATCAGTATCTACCTGCCATTTACTATTATTAGGAAAATCATCCACTAAATCTGGAGCACCATCATTATCCGTATCTCTTAAACCTAGATATTGATTTCTATCACCAACCCAAGTTAAACCAATATTGATCTTGTTCGAAGTCGGTGCGGATATACGAAAACCAGTTAATCCAAAAGTCTCTTTAAAATCATTTGTGAAACCGTGCATATTTAAACCAAATAAATAAGATTTAAATTCCATTCCCACTTTCCTGACTTGAGGATAAAGTAATGTATTTGAATAATTATTTAGTAAAATCCCATACCCCATCGTTACGTTATCTAATGCACCTATTTGGAAATAATTTTTTTTCCATTTACTACCAAAACGTATATAGTATATTTTATCAATCAACGTATTTTTAACTTTCTCTCCTGAAGAAAAATCCCACTCATCATCATGAATGTTACCATCTTGGTCAATATACAGAACAAAATCAAATGCGATTGAGAGTTTTCCAAATGGAACTACTGGGCGTAATGCTATTTGATTCCAAATTTCACCATCTATTGTAACAGCTCCAAATGCACCTCTAACTGATTTCTCTACTGAAGCATTATTAGGATTTAAATCAATATTCTGTCCCGTTAAAAAGCAAACAAAAAAAGTTAGAAGGATTATTATAGATTTAAAATACATTTACACTCAGATTTTTGTTGATAAAATTAGTATTCTACAGGAAATTGAACAATGAGTAAATGTGAAACAAAAAACTTGAAATTAAAATTATATTTTAGTTAGAAACATAAAGAATTTGAAAAACAAACTAATACTTTTAAGTATCTTTTTTTTTAATATTTTAAATGCAGACTTATCAATAATAAAAAGTTTTAATCTGTATTCAAAAAAAAATGGTATCATTGCTGAATTTAATGTTAACTCAATTAATGAGATTAAAAACATATCGGGATGGCAAGCAAAGTCTGGATGGTTCTACATAACGCTATATGGATATGATGGAGATACTGTTAAAATAAGACCACAAACTCTCCCAAAAGAAATTCATAAACTTCAAATTATTAAAGTAGATAAATCAATTCAACTAGGAATAAAACTTCCAAATCGTATTGAGTACTTTAATATCGAACCCGATTATAATAAATCGACTATTTATACTTCTTTATATTATAAAAATGAGATTCTTGCTAAAGTAATTGAGAATCAATCATTTAAATATCCTTTGAGTAGAATAAATAAACTTATTGGCCTTAAAAAATGGCTCTATACAACTGGCCTAGGTCTAACTATATCAGGTATTTCAAATAAACAACAAAATATTAAGCGAACACAAACTGGTATAGGATTAGGAATTATAGTTCTAACATCGACTTTAGATTTTATTGGTATATTTTAATGTCTGAATCACTAACCTATTTTTCTATCTTCTGGGCAATAAGTTTTATCTTTCTAGGGCTATTTTTACGATTCAAATACAAAGACCGCTTTGATGATTTGGATTAAAAATATTTTTTTCGCACTAAGTATTTCTTTTATTATTGGAAATAATTTAACTACTCGACAATCATATGAGGCATTAAAGCATCCCAATTCTTTAATCCATCCAACTACTAGCATTACAAATATTTTAAGAAATGGCTACGGCGATTTAGATTTATCTGAGATTTTAGAATTAAAGGAACTAGGCATTGAACAAAAAAATGGAAGACTGAAATCATTTTATCCAAATGACCTTGATAAGGTTCATGAAACAGAGCATTTTAAAATTCACTATACGCTATTAGGTAATGATGCTGTTTTAAACAATGAATACATATATAAAATGGGTGAGATTTATGAAGAAGTATGGTCTTTTTTTATTGACTCTCTTAATTACGATCCTCCTATTAACGTCAATTCGAATACAGAAAACCTATATAAAATATATGTAGAAAATCTTCCCTCTTTTTATTTTGGAGTAACTTATGTAGAAGATGAAATTGATACAAACTTTTCGTGCACAAGCTTTATAAAAATGAGAAATAATTATTCTAGTTCTCAGTTTAATGAACATACTGAAATTGAAAATATAAAAGTAACGGCAGTTCATGAGTTTTTTCATTCTATCCAATTTGGATATAATTGCTACGAAAAATTATGGCTTATGGAAGCTACAGCGGTTTGGAGCGAGGATCAACTTTACAATAGCATTAATGATTTATACAGATACATGCCTTCTTGGTTTTCAAATCCCCAGAAATCATTAAATGATGAGAGCTATCATATGTATGGTTCTTTTATTTTTTTTCAATATATCAGCGAACATATTGGCGGAAGAAATACAATTAGAGAGTGTTGGAATCAGTCTAGAATTTTAGCCAACAAATATTATGATAATTCTATCTTAGCTGTAGATAATGCTTTAAAAAGTAATAATACTACATTCAATGACACTCATTATAAAATGCGTGTAGCAAATTTAATAATGTCTAATAATTCTGAATTAGATTATTATTCATATGTTGAGGCGGAAGGATATAAAACAGTTTTAGAAACATTACCTCAAGAAATAATTCTTTTTGAAAAAGGTGAAAAAAACTCAATACAAATACAAAATCAAAGTTCATTTTCATGTAGTTATTATAAAATAAATACAGTAGAGCCCATTCAAATTGAATTAGAAAGTTCGAATACTGATCTTGCTCTTACGGCAGTTACAAAAATTAAAAATCAAAATATTTGGAACATATCAAAAAGAAATAAAATAAATATAGATCCAAGTATTGATTTAGAATGGATTAGTCTAATAGTCCCGACAAGCAGCAGTCCATCTTTTAATTTTGAATATAGTATATTTTTCAAAGATGGAAATTTTGAAGATTTTTTATTTTATCCACCTTTTCCAAATCCATCATTCTCTCAGGATTTAGTATTAAAGTTAAAAGTCATTACCCCTCAAAAAATTGATATAAATGTATATAATATATTAGGGAATGAGATTTGGAAAAATGAACTAAGCTCGCTTCAAAGCGAGCAAAAGAATTTAAATTGGAATAAAAAAGATTTCTTTGGGAAAAAGGTAGCCAATGGAATTTATTTTATTAAAGCTAAAGGCGTAAAAAAAATTGAAACTTATAAAGTTATTATTGTAAAGTAATTCTTTTAGGCTGAATTGAGATGCCTCATCATTTCCTCTAAATTTATTAAGTACTGCTTTAACCCATTTTTATATTTGATTTTATATTTCTTATTTTTATCATTTTTATTGAAAATATAAGCGGAAGAACCAACTTCTTTTCTTGCAATTTCAATTATATCAGATAAAAAATATTCAAAATCATCTAAATTTTTATTTAATTGCTCGAGCTTTTTAGATGTTTTTCTAATTTGTTTTGAATAAAAAGAATCGGAATTATAAAAAAAAGCCATATTAGCTTTTTTGTTAAATCTTTCAAATTCTTGATTTAATTGAGAACGTTTATACCTTATTTTAAAAAGTGTAACTTTGTAACTAGATACTTCATCTTCAATAAAAATCAACTTTTTATTATCTTTTTTCAAACCTTTATTAATATTTTTTAAACTTTTATTGTATTTATTTTTAGCACGTGAAATTTCAAGACTCTTTACTTTAATTATGTTTTTAATATCACTTTTTTTTTCATCGGATATATTTAATAGTTCTGAAGAAGTTAATGGTTGTTTTGAAACTATAACTTGAAGGACCTTTAATAAGGAATCAACTTCATAGATCGATTTCTTAAAAACCTCATAGTGAGGATTAATTCTGTTGTAGATCCTCATATCATTATCAATAAAATACTTCAACTCTTGTCTAATTATTTTATTAAGGTGTAACGATTCATCGTTTCTTTTATTCATCCATTCATTCATTTCTAAAATCTTCACATCTAATGAATGTCTATCTATAATTTTCCAAGATTTGACTTTACCCGCACAGTTAGAAAACAAAAAAAGGGTTCCTGCAATAGCAAAAACCCTTAGAAGTAATACTTTTTTAAGAATCAATCGCTTAATTTACCACTCTGTTCAAGTTTTTGAAGTTCAGTAAATCCGCCAATTTTTTCATCATCAATAATAATTTGAGGAATAGTACGCCCCCCTGTTAACTTGAATAATTCTTCTCGACTTATACCCTCTTTTTCAATATCAATTTCTTTGAAAGGGAGATTTTTCTCTTTTAATAAATCTTTTGCATATTTACACGGACCACACCATGATGCTGAGTAAACTGTTATATTTTTTTCCATTATTTTCCCTATTTCATAAGTAAAAGTTTTTGAACTTGTATTTTTTGACCATAATTAGCAACTAGGAAATAAGCACCCGAAGCTAACATATTTCCAGAGTTACTTTTACCATTCCAAGTGAAGGTATAGCTACCAGGTACTAGTGTACCATTATGGATCATCTTAACCTCTCTTCCTAGTATATCTATTATATATAATTTACCGTATTCAGTTTTTGAAATTGATAGTCCTAAATTAGTAGATGGATTGAAAGGGTTTGGATAAGAAGGGTTTAACCTATAACTATCAAATATTAGCTTATCTTCGATGCTCAAGGGTGCTACATAATTAATTGGAGCTTGCGTTGTGAACCTAATTGCTCTCTGATCTTCCAAAATAGCGGCACCAGGCGCATAAACATTATTAAAGGCATACTGTAAGCCATAATTTTTTTCGGGTGATTCAATACCAACTGTGGAATAATTTTTAGTTACATCAACATCAGCTATTTCTAAGTACTGGAAATCAATAACGCCATCACCGCTCTGAGTTGTTATTGAATTTTGGCTATGTAAAATAATTTCAAAAGTTTCTTCAGTTACTTCATCATATCCATTCAAAGCTCTAGACCATTCTATAATGTATCTACCATTATCTTGATCAAACCAAGTATAAACATTAATCCATATATCATTCTCGCCATCATTATTAGTATCTAATGTTTCTAGATCATCTGAAAAGGGAGCAAGTAAGGCTTTAGGCCCCATATACATTGGAATAGACATATTCCAAAAATAATCAATGTTACATGGTACAAATGAAGCCCATCCATTCGAGTTGACAGTAATTTCATTATATTCTACACCGTGATACTGAAAAGTAAATGGCAATTCTAAATCCACATGATCGTCATCATCAAGTTGATGATGCGTTCCATTTTGACCACCATAGTTTGGATCTAATTCAACCCAATCAAAAGTTGGTCGGTGCTCATAATTAACGTCCGTATCGTCATAAGCCCAATAACCAAAGTTATTTGGAGCTACGGGATAATTACTTGAACTTGGATTAATAAATAAAGAGACCTCTTTAGAAAAAAGAGTAACTTCATTTTTAGTTAATTCGACTAATAGAGTAATATTGCTTCCATAAGAGACTTCTGAAAGTTCTATATTATAATTTGTTGGATGCGTTGATGTATTATGTGCAGATATCGAAGACATAAAATCAGTATCATTTAACCCTATTGATACTCCTTCAGAAATAGGGCTTATTTTTATTTGTATATCCTCGTATTCTGATCCTGAATAATTATTAAGGATCAATGTTGGTGAAAAAGATTCTCCCGGTTGTGGTGTATCTTGAAAATCCATACCAAATATAATGGGTTCATGCTCAATCGCTATTTTAGCAATAATATTTCCTGAGGCATTTTTTAATAAACCTATAACTGAGTTTCCAACATCTGATTTATATGCTTTTATCATTATATTATTAAAATTAATTGATTCTTCGGGTGCAAGTTGAGGAACACTTATTACGATAGGCGATAAAGGTTCAACCCATTCAGAGAAAGATAAAGAACCTTCAAATGAGTTAACATCAGCGGTTGTTGAAATATTTTTAATTTCAAAATTAATGTTAATGGATGAGCCATAAGAAATTGTTGAAAAACCTTCAGACGATTCATAATAAAAATTAGTTAGAATTATATCAGAGACTTCTGAATTAACAGATATAGCCTTGTGACCTTGAATAAATGCGCTTTTATTTGCATAAATATCAAAATTTTCTACCGAAGAAATATCTAAGCTAGTAACAAACTTTCCCTGCTCATCAGTTAATCCTTTTGAAATTATATCACTATTACTCATTATACTTACAACCGCATATGGTACCATATTACCCTGCTGGTCATTTATTTGTATTTCTAAAAACCCATCAGATTTTGAAATATTTTGTACATCAATTGTAAACTCATTTGGCGTGCCTAAATACACCTGCAATGAAGGATCTCCTAAAATATTATATACATGGGAATAGAATTCTTGAGCCTCACCTGGACCTGATTGAGCAGGAAACTCTTTTAACAAACCTGATTGACCTGCCTGCATTGCAGGACCTAGTTCTACGATACCATGATTCAGCATTGCATCATACATATATGCATTTATAACATTATTGTATTTTGTACTTGTATGTAGATCAGAAGGCCCAATAAAAGCAACTCCTCCTTTGGGAACTGTAGGCGTTCCTCCTCTAATAATTGCCTCCGCTAAACAAGGATCAACATTATTAGCAAAGTCATTTGAGTTACATACATAACTCATAAAAACCGGTGTTAACCATCCATTATTTAAATCGTTCACATCATCTACATGAAATTCGGGGTAATGCCATCCGTTTGCATCTCCCCAACCTCGATAATTAACAATGCCTGCTCCATTATTGATCAGAGGTATTATATATGATGCTCCCTGCTGAATAGGAGGATAAAAAACAGTATCAACTTGACTATATCCATAATCAATGAGTTCGTCTCTTAACCAATATTATGTCCATTTAGGAGTTACCGGGATAGGATAAGTATTAGAGTAGTTTCCAGCAACTACAATACCACGACTCAACCAATCTGGATTATATTGCAGCGGGTTTCTAACATAATTAATAGTTTTAGACATTATCACGGCCAAGTCTGAAAGAGAATCTATCGATAGCCTACCAATAAAGACATCAGGGACATTATCATTCCCATAGATATATGTATACTTTTGATCTGTAACATCATTTTCAGGACCATAGTAAAATGATGGTAATTCTGAAAAGCCGTCTACATCTCCAATGAGTAATACATATTCAAGCATAGGATCTTCTTCTAAGGTAGTTTCTATAGTTTCTTTTATTTCATTAGCTGTTTCTCCAGCCACTGACAATGCTACTACGTATACATCAAAACCTTGAGATTTTTTAAAAGATACAAAGTCACCCAAATAGTTTACAACTCCATCGGGGGCTATTATCAGATAACTTCCTCTATGAGCATTTAACTGAGAAGGTAGTATCTTATAGTTTTCCGAAACCATGTTTGAAAAAGATAAGGGAATTCTTGATCCAAGAACTTCTTCCTTATTTTTTCCCCTAAAAGAGCTTTCTTCTGCATTAATTAAAACTATAGAAAATAATAAGAATATTAATTTTTTATAATTACACATTTTTGTATCGCCTGCTTTTTTTGTGATTCAATTTGAACAAAAAACATTCCAGATCCAGTATTAAGACCATTAAAGTTCCTAATATCTAGTAAAATGTTTTTTTCTCCTGAAACGAGCTTTAGTTGCTTTGAATATATTTCCTGACCCAGAATATTAAAGACTTTTACTTTTGAGACAGCTCCAATTTCACTATCTATATTTACTTGAAATCTTCCATTAGATGGATTTGGATATATACTACTAATTCTTAGTGGTATACTCGGCAAACTATTAGTCTTCTGACTAGAAATATCAAGATAACCATCATCTATTGCTAAAAGGTTTAATTCTTTAATTTCCCACCCACTGTAACTGACACTTCCATCAACTAGAAGTTTTAATTTTATTTTAAGACTTGAGAAAGATGAGTCATTTAGAATTGTAAAATAATCAGTTTTAAATTCATTATCAGTAGATCCAGACATTTTTTTATTAAGGACAATATTTTCAAATTCATCCAATAATAAAAGATTAATATAGTCATGATCCCATTCAGTCTCATATTTATGATCAATACTGACAACAATTCTATTTCTGTTTTCAATACTAAAATAGTCGGTTTCAATCTCTTGAACAAACGTTGTAGAATCTGTGTTTTGATAATAAAGATTGGATTGAGATTTTAATAAACCATTACTAAAAACCCAAGGGCCTATGGATGCATCTATAAGCCAAGGGTCGTCTGAAATTAGACTTTCAGTTTCGATAACTGGTATAGAAAAACTATAATCACCATCTAATAAAAATGATTTTTCCCATGGCATGTAACCATCAGGCATTTCGATTGTAATTTTATAATTATTTTCGGGAAGAGATATAGTATTACTCGATAAATTTAACTGAAGTGAGTCATTTTTAAATTCGCTAGTAATTACAGCGTAAGGAATAGTAAAAATATCCTCGAATCCACCAATTAAATTGAGGCTTAATTCATTATTGCGTACAGGTTCTAAATAAATGTTTTGGTTCGTTATGCTACTATTGTTTGCCACCACTGTAATTTCTTGATTCTGAAACCCATAAGCCTTCACTTTTAAAGTGTAAGTACCTACATCTAATATTCTTCTATATCTTCCAAATTCATTAGTCAGTCTTGGCGTCAAAATAGAGCCAGAATGTTCAAGTATCTCAACAACTGCATTTTCTAAAGGTTGATTTGTATTGTTATCATAGACAATACCAGTGATTTGAGATGCATCAGCATAATATCCTATTGCTCTATCCATTAAATAAATCATTGCGGGCTTTGTTCGTTCAATGGTGTTTTCAATAAGAAGACTATCTGGTTGCAAGTTTGCTGTTCCACATTCTACCAAGTATTGAAAGCAACCTGTTGTTTTATAGAACCAATCATGTATCTTTCCATTTCTTGATCCACTAAAAACAGGTAGATAAGTGCTTGTACCATCTTCTGTAGGTATTAAACCTGAAAAGCTATCCGCAATTTTTTTCATTATACCTAAGTCTGGAGATTCTTTAACCTCTTCCCATTTCCATGAGGTAAAAACTTTTTCGGATAAGTTTCCAGACCTTGAACTATGCCATACAATGGAAAAAACAAAATCATTTTCTAAGGCCAAATCTCTTAGTGCAATAGATTCGGATTCAGAAAAAGGCTCCTCGCCTTTATAATAGTCATAATGAGATGCATAATCTGAATTATCAGGTTCTAGAAATGTATCACCAAAAGCCCAATTAAATCCAAAGTTTCTATTTAAATCGACTCCATCAATATCGTTCCCGATAGATGCGTCAAAATCGAATATATTGTTTGGATATGGCCCAATAGGCGAAAGGTCCCTTTTATTTTTTCTAAAACTCAAGTCACTTCCATCGTGGACTACATTTAACCCTTCAGGATTTAAAGTAGGTATTATCCAAATATCTAAATATTGTTTTAAAATATTCATGTGAGTAATAATATTAGGATTTGGGAATAATAGATCGTTTATAAGATCCATAACAATTTCAACACCAAGAACTTCTTCAGCATGTACTTGTCCAACAAATAGAACCCTTGGTTCATCTTCTTTAATATCTGCATTATCAGAAATTTTAATTGCAAGTATTGGCAAATTTTCTTGCGTAGAAAATCCAATTGTATCAACTTTCATTAAATTGCTTATGCTTTCAATATTATTCAAGGAATCAAGATAAGCGTTTATCTCTTGGGAAGAATGATATCGACTATCTAATTCTTGGCTAAAAAGAATTGAAGAAATCATAAGTAATAAAATTTTATTCATGTTTTACTTTAAGTAAGAGATCTTACCTCTTTCTATATTGCCACTTGATTTAAAAACATAAAAATACATGCCACTTGAAACTGAAGAACCGTCTGATTTTCTACCATCCCAGGAAATTCGATGGTTCCCCTCTAAACCTGGAAGAATGAGTTTATTCATAATTTCCTTACCTGTTAAGTCATAAATGGTAAAATCAATTGATTCTTTACTCGGGACGTAATAATCAAAAGAGATTGATCCATTAAAAGGATTAGGATACGCACTAGAAAGAGAAAAAGAATCTGGAATATCGCAATCAGTGCAAGATATTTTATTTGATAAAAATTCAGATTTAGTAATTATTCGACCATAATAGTTCGCTAAATCTTCCTTTCCTGAACTTCTGTAGTCTATCCAGTCTAAAAAATATTCAGAGCCTTGATGCTTGGTTATATTTGCATCTTGCTGCTTATGATAGGCTATACATACTGGTAATCCATTTATTTCCGTTGTCATACCATAGCTCATCTTATATCCACTACCATAGAGATCAACACCATTAATCAATAATGGATCTTCATTATAATAACCTCTACCATCTTCCCAAATAATAAAAAATTCATTATCTTCTATATTCTTTACTATCGGTTTAAACTGATCAGTTGTATCATTTGAAAATTGAATTTCATCTTCCATTATACTACCATTTTGAAGATTCAATACATTCGCAAAAATTTCAAAATCAGATCCATTTCTATAGTCCTCCCATGTGATTAATGAATGAGTACGAGATTCATTAATATCAAAAGAGATATTACCCTGATCATTATCCGCTTCCGAAATAGGTACCCCACCATCAGAGAATGTAGTATTTCCATTCCAATCAATTACTTGAGCATAAATATCTGAAAAATTTCCATTTTGAGTCCAAACTGCCATCATTCCACTCTCTTCGTTTATTATTCTCACTTGGAGATTCCTAGAATCATACTGAGTACTACTCAGCTGGTTTCCATTTGGATTCCAACCAATTTCAATATTTCCATCAGCATCAATTTTTGTGAATTTCAAACTTGCCGCTGGCCAAGCATCCTCTAGCCAGAAAATAAGAAATTTATCATCCGAGGTAGGTATAATTTCTAAGATATAATCATCACCATTTGAATCGACTAGCTGTATTCCTTGCTCTGCGAGAGTAATAGAGCCATCTGAGTTAAGCCTTTGGTAGTAAATATCATAATTAAAGCCACGACTCTCTGACCAAAAACAACCAACTCCGTCTCCGACTTCTTTTAATTGCACACTTCTCATATCAAAAACAGCTGATAAAGAAACACCAGTAGAATCCCACATGTTACTTAACTCTTGATCTAATTTATTAATTCTTAAAAACTTTGGCGAAGACAAACCATCAAAAGTTGCAGTATAAAAATAATTTTCTGTTTTTATGTAATATGGTGTAGAAAAATCAGTTTCAGATGATGAATTATCTCCAAAAGTGAGCTGCTTACCATTAGCTGAGCTTATTTGACCATTAAAAATACGGGTCCCATAAATTTTCTTTGAGGCTCTGTTATCTTCCCAAATAACAGAATAATCACTATTATCAACTCTAAATGGTTTTGTATAATTTATATCGCCATCTAATCCCTGCATAACAGTTTTACCGTTGTTAGACCATTCTGGTTGAAAATTAGAATCAATTTTTTGTACTTTAAGATCTATGCTACCCTCTCCTTGATCTCCATAAATAATGAACAGACCACTTAGTCTATCACCAATAATTGCAGGTGCATATTGGTAACCACTTTGCTCAGATATTCCAACTGGAAATTCATTAACTGGAATACCACTAGAAGAAATATTTTGATACATAATATCAATCTCTGGAAAAGTGCCTCTCTCCCAGACAACACTTACACCGCCATCACTATCAGGTGAAAACCTTGCACTGAAATCTGAAATATCGATTGGATCAACTCTTACACCATCCCCCCATTGTTGCTCACCATAAATATCTATTTTTTGAAAATATTGATCTCCATCTATTGGATCATCTCTTAAATCTTTCCAATTGACAAACACCTCGCCAGCCTTGTTTCTTTTCACTCTTGGAGCAGTTTGGATTGCCTCATTCATTGAAACTGGTTTTGCATTTTCAAATACAAGACCTTCTGCATCTACAAACTGATAAAAAACTTTAGAATTTTCATCTCCGACTTTCCAACAAATAAAAGATTGTGAATTATTAACATAAGTAGCTCGCGGCTTTAATTCTTGCTCGTTTGATGCCGCAATTTGAATTCCATTTTCCTCAAATTCCATGACCATATCAGAGCCAAACCTTTGACCATAAATATCTGCATTTGCACCCTCTCTAAAATCAGCCCAAGCTATAAAAGCCTCATTATTACCTGCATATTCAATTGTTTTTGCGTTTTGACTTCCGCCCTCCACAACTATAGGAAAACCTGACCCCGGGGAACCAATAGTATAGTTTGAGGACACATGAGTTCCATAAATATCATCATCTATACCACTTCTTTTATCTTGCCAAGTTACAAAAACTCCTCCGAGACTATCCGTACACATATTAATAGAAATCTGTTTTCCCGCTACATTTGCTAGAGCAACGCCATTTGGATCCAAAAGTATATTACCATCAGAATCGATATGCTGAATATAGATATCACCTTGTGCATCAAATCTATAATCCACCCATGCAACATATGCACCACCTTCTCCGTCTGTAATGGAAACTGGATCCTCCTGACGACCTGGAAGATTAGTTACTACTGCACCAAGTTCCCCCCACAGAAGATCACCACTTTGGTTTATTTTATGAGCAAATATATTCCGCATGCCATATCGGGTATCAGACCATACAAAAATGGCTTCACCTTCATAACCTGAAGCTAAAGTTCTATACCACTCTACATGAACACCTTGCCTAATTGGAGCACCATCCTCACTATTAAAATCAATTGAAAATAATAGTTGAATCGAAAAGAATAGAAAAAATATTTGTTTCATTTTGTTAACCTTTTATAAAAAATTATAATTTTAAATTTAGGATTTGTAAACCTTCTCTTGTGCAGACAATAATTTTATCATTCCAAAACTTTGCATTGTAAGCATAACCAATGGGAAAAATACCTTTATCAATCGGATTCGTGGGATCTGAAATATCATAAACAGAGATACCTTTTGATCCTATTGACAAAACAGCAAAACGATCTTTCACTGTAACACTATTGACAGTAAGGTCTTGAGCAAAAGGATAAGTTTTTGAGGAAGCCGATGAAAAACTTTCATTTGGAATATAAACGGCTCCAGCATTATCGCACGCAACAAAAACGCCATCTTGAACTAATTTTACTGCAAGAGCATTTCCAGCTGTATTCACTCTTCCAATCAACTGTGGTTCTGAGCCTAAAGAATCTAATGAAAATACTTCAACTCCTATTTGATCAACGGTCATTGCAATCCTAGAAATACCATCTGAATCAATACCTGTGGGTTTACCTGGGGTATAAATTTCGCCTCCTGCTGAAGGAGTCCATTCAATGAACTCAATTCCAAATAAATTAGTTGTATCTAAACCATAAATTCCCCATTTCATACCATCATCATTATCTGCAGAGTACATTACAAACTCATCTTCTCCATTTGCAAATGAAATAAAATCTTTTGTCCTGGCGCTCATAATAGTATTTCTATATCTTAGGCTATCCTCACTGTCATAATTAAATATCATAACGTCTTTGTTAGACTCAGTGACAAAAAGCAAATTATTAATTTTATTGTATTCAATTAGCGCAACATCTTCAAACTCTAAAAAAGATCCACCTTCATAATAACCAAAAAAACTTTTGATCAAAGACATTGAATTCAAATCCCAAACTTGAACTCCTGACTGACCTGCTGCAATAAAAACAGTATCATTATTTATAGAAATATCACGAGCAAATCCATTTGTTTCAAATGAAGAGTTAATCTCATAAGACCATAGATCTTCAATATTTGGCTCCATACAGCTGTAAAACAGAAGTAATGAAAAGGTAAGCAATATTTTACTCTTAATATTTATCATAATCTATTTTCCATTCGATACTTATCCATGTTTGTAATTGATTAAAACTTTTCAGGTCTGAGACCCAATTATATGATGAGACCGTAGAGCGATCTCTCATTCTAAACGCCAACTTAACTTTCATATCTTCAAAAATTTGTTTTTTCATCCAAGCATCATACTTTGAATCTTGGTGACTTCGACCTGAATGAAGCGGGTCATTAAAATCTTCGGCATCATACTTTCGATTTTCAAGCCTATACGCTATACCTAATTCATCGACTAAAATAAGGTTTTTATTTTTCACCATTGGAATATATAATTCTGAATAATTATATGACCTATCAAAGCTACTCGGTCTTAGTGGGCTTTCATTTGACTTACTTGAAGCCCTTCCTGATTCATATTGAATTGCAATTATACCAAACTTTTTCAATCTGAAGTTTTGTTTTCCCCTTAAATAAAAAATATCTAAATCAAACTCTGTAAATGGCTTATCATAATATCTCTGTATGTGACCCAAACTAACATTTGACCATGTCTGCTTTGAAAATTTCTGTGAAATTGAAAAACTCTGATTTCTATCTGTAAATAAGCAAGGTTCATATGAACTGTTTCCAATATCTTTATTAATATAGTGTCTAAGGTAATAACTATTCAAATGGCGAATTGAATACCTAAGGTTTTTATAGCTGCCCCATTTATATTCAATGTCACCACCACCATTCCAATATTTTTTATTCTTATTATTCCGATAATCTGAGGTACTAAAATTCCCTTTAAATATTATTTCATTGTTTTTGTTTTTATAAACTGTTTTTTTACCTCTTAATGAAAACTTTAATATATAGCTATCATAAGTAGTAGCATTTCCCAAAATATTTGGGTTAACTAATGCTTCCGAATAGTCTTTTTCTGAAAATCTCATTACATTATTATCATAACCTGTCGAGATACTCAACACATATGAAGTAGGCGTCGCCCCAAAGAGTAAAGTGACAAACAATAATAGTTTTAAAATTATATTTTGAATAATCATTAATATAGAATAAAACGAGTAAGAACAGTTTTTTCCTTATCAGCAATTTCAACAGTGTAAGAATGTATCCCTTTAGGTACAATAATTTCACAAGATCGCCACTTACCAGGAACTATATCTGGTCTTTCCAAAATTTGTGAAGCCGAAGATCTCTCCGTATTAAAAAAATAAGTTCCTAAAACCTTTTTACCTTCCCGAACTCTTATTCTATAGGACTCTTCTTGCCCCATAGACTCATTAAATTCAAGTCTGCTCATTATTTTAAGGATATTCCTTCCCATAGCTTCAATTTTCAATGGGACAACTGATGAACATTCATAATATTTGATATCTTTTTTATTACTTTTTAGAGATACAAAACTTTTATGTACAGTAGGAGAAAGTATTTTTTTTTGTTTTCCAGGATTTTCAAACTCTTTTGTTATTACCCGAACCAAGGAAGGATTTTTTTGTTTAGAGCTCTCAATTAGTTCAACTTTATGCTGTCCTTCATCAAGATTAATAAAATAATTTCCAGAATAGGTATAACTATGTTTCGGATGCTGAACAGATTTAATAGATTTTTGAACTTTATATTTATGTTTAACATTTATAGTGTCCACATCATCGAGGACGATCCTATACTGAAAGGGATAACTATTACTTTTATCACGAAGAACAGGCAGTCTGGAGATAAACTCAAGTCTCATAGGGCCTTTTATATTAAAAATTAAACCTTCTGATTTGATAGGGTAGTAAAGTCTTCTCTTAGAATTAACAACTAAGATTTCCTTTTCCTCCCCATTCTCGCTAGGTTTTATAAGCCTACCAGAAAGAGGGTTTAATAAAAAAACTGCTAAAAAGAAGTATAGAAATATATTATAGTAAGCTGTCTGGTTCATGTTGAATTAAATGCTCTTTTATTTTTTGTTTACTTTGAAAACCCACAAGGAATACACTTCCAGACACAATCAAGAAACATATTAGTGCTACTAAAAGATTATATCTTTCTATAGCATACAAACTCCCCACGCCAATTTCAGGTAATGGGATTGGTGCAAATTTCATATTATACTGCTCAATTAGAGGTCTAATATTAAGAATATGTAATCCTAAAACATTTAAATTTATAAACTTTGAAAAGACACCTTCTATACCACCTTCAGTTCCAATGGTATTCATATCAGCACGGGATACAACACCAGGTGATAAAAGTTTCAAATTAAATGAAGTTCCTAAACTGGCAACACCTCCTCCAACATTTATAATCGCATCATATGAATCAATTGAAGAATATTTATTTAAATAGTTCATTCTCTCTTCAATATTATCACTTAGTCTATCTTTCTTGATTAGAGGTATATTATGTTTTTTAATATTATCTAAAATAATATTTCGACCTTTAATAGAAAGAAGTCTCCCCATATCATTTCTTCCTCCAATAGAAGCAGCTATACTGGTAGAAAGTATTAATTCTTTTTCAAATAAAATTCTCTCCATGTCTAACCATGTAAAGTCAATTTGATTCGCACCCCATTGAGACGCACCAATACTTGAAATAGTTACAGGATTTAAGCCAATTGCTTTACACGCAGTTAAGACAGCAATATTAGCACCCGGCATGGAACCAGTCATCAAAACAGCAACAGTATCATTTTTTTTAAGACCCAACTGATACATAAGGTCTATTACAACAGCTGCAAAATTCGGATCTAACGTTGTCAACTTAGCATCAAGGTCACCTTCGTCTGTAGTGATCAAACTATAGGGCCCACCAACAAGTCCAGTTTCATTAGGATCATTTTCAATATCAATGAAAACACTCTGCTCCATCCTATGATTTTTTAATTCATCCATCGCAGTTTTCATTAATGTTGCAGCTTTTACTTTTGAATCATATGAAGGAGAGACATCAATAGTTTTATTTTTTATTGCAATTAAAAAGCATAGGATGCTTAAAAGAGATAACGATACCAAAGTGGAAGTTCTTTGAATTGCAGGAATAAATGGTTTTTTTTTATAATTGTTCAAATAATGCACCACCAAAGATAAGAATTACAGCTAGTTTTACAATTACTGCAGTAAGTAAAACGACTGAAACCGTTCTTACTACACCCTGTCTATCCATCCAATTTGCAATTAAACCAGGGATTATATTACCAATTACTGCTACAGACCCAAGGTCTGCTTGTATAAATATTAAATTCCGTGAAATATACCCAAAGAAAAATCCAAGAATAAGAGCTAATACTATGCGACGTTTTCCGTATAAGAAAATAAATTTCCCAAGGACTTGGATGATAGACCAAACTAAGATCGCAACTAAGAATGTTGCAAGTACTTGCGATGGTTGATGAAGAAATAGAGATACATAACCTGGCACAATTATCCCACCTGCTGTGACACCTAAAGTCTCAGATAAGACAAGGCTAAGAACAATGCCTAAACCTATGCTTACTTCAGCCATTTATCTTCAATTTAGATATTTTTTCAAGTATTTCTTGACCAGCACCTACTTGATTACCAATAGCATATATCAATGTTTCATTTGGTAAAGATTCTAATAGTTCTGTGGCCTTAGTTAATTTTTTGTTTAAATCAAATGTCTTTATAATTGTTAATGGAGATAAATAGACAAGGTCATTTATAATTTTTAAAACTTTATCTCCTCTTATAATAAAAAAATCTGGTTTTATTTTACTAAGCGTAAGCTCTATCATTTGAGCTGTTCTTCCAGGCCTATCTTCTCTTGAATTAAAGAAGATACATGTTTTTTTTCCTAGACCATACCGATCATTAATAGAATTCCAAATTCCTAAAGTTGATACGGGATCATTTGCCGCCATCCCATTAACAAATTTATACGTGCTTTCTTTTATCATTAGATCCCAAATTACTAATGCACCTACATCGGGTTTAACCTTATGCATTCCATTTAAGGCAGTCTGTCTATCAATGCCAGCTTTTTCACATACATCTATCGCAATTGCCACATTAGAACGATGCTCAATATATGTAAACAAATCAATCTCTTTTTGAGATATCGAAGTTGGATCCGAACAAACGACCTGAGAATTATTTTGCTTTGCAACAGCTTTAAGTATATCCGGTTTTTGATCTTCTGCGGTTATTAATAAAGCCTCATTAGGGATTGTATTACATAACGAATAAGCAACATCTTCTTCAGTTGGACCCATTTCTTCTAAATGGTCAGGCCTCACGTTAGTTATTACGCCAATATGTGATTTGATCATTTGGTGTTCTGCAATCCATTGATATTGAGGTTGCACTGCCATGCACTCTATTACAACCGCATCAGGTTTCTCGGAAGCGA
>Ga0115570_10001173_pt1 | contig 21229 bp, 26 predicted proteins | sample COGITO_mtgs_1205_3_FD_87294 | JGI IMG/M metagenome (GOLD analysis project Ga0115570, IMG submission 87294) | Pelagic marine microbial communities from North Sea - COGITO_mtgs_120524 | ecosystem: Environmental > Aquatic > Marine > Epipelagic | place: Germany:Helgoland, sampling site Kabeltonne... | reverse complement strand
ACCTGCCGATTATGAGTCGGATGCTCTAACCAACTGAGCTACAAGCGCAAAAAGCCGCACCCCCACCTCATCGGCAGCATAAGGAGTGACTGACTCTACCGAAGCAGTTTACGTCAGGTCTTGTTCAAGTGACTGAGCCACAAGATAATCCCCTGTTGCGGGGTACAAGACAACTGAAATGAGAGCGAGAGTGTGCACCGTGCCCATAGGCGTCTTGAACGGCTACACACTCTCTAACTATAACTAAGCTGTCCAAGCTGGGACAGGTACGTGGTATATACATCAAGCGGTAACACGTACACTATTGCTTGACTGATAAATAATGCCTACGATTGTTTAGCGTAGGACTTTTAGATAGTAACTGATTTGGATGACAAGGCACAGTCAGACCCCGGTATCGACGCAGTTCAAGTCGTCACATAGAACTGCTACTCCTTTATCCCAGGAGTCAAGGCCGCTTCTACTCTTACCACATTGACGGGTAAGAGCACCACCTATTCGGCAATAGTTCGCGGGTTGTATTCGCACCCCCACCTCATCGGCAGCATTGGGAGTGACTAACTCTTGCAGTTTTTCAGCAAGTTTGTCGTCGTGTTTAACTTGACTGTGGAATCACGACCAATACCACAGCTGCCAGACATATTTTCGGAGAGTCTATCCTCCTGCTGATACACAGCAATATTATCTGCCTTGTCCTCTATATTTCTTTTTATAGAGTTTAGACTTCTTATTATTAGAAGTCTTAGACGTAGCATGTACACCAGGTCGTTTGGTGTAATTCTTTTCTTGATAAGTGTCAATGATCTTAGCCATCTTTTTCGCAATTACACTTAAAACGATGAGACAAGTGATACAATTTATAATCAATAGTAGTCACTTTAGTAATAACATGAATTTTTTCCTTACCAACAATTTCGGTTTCTTCAATCTTCATTTCATGAGCAATTCTTTTACTCCTAATAGGATTTTTAAGACCGTCTCTGATTTTTTCATACAATTCAGATTCAGCTGAAAGCCCGTGGTGGTCTTGCAAATTGAATACGATTCCTGAAATAGTTTCAAATTTCTTTCCTTCCATTATATCTGTTTTTGTGTTGTGTATATATATAGTACCACCGACGGGAGTCGAACCCGTACGGACATTATTGTCCAACAGATTTTAAGTCTGTCATGTCTACCAATTTCATCACGGTGGCACTTTATTACATCTTAGAAGATTTAATAAAGGTATTTTTAAACACAATAGGCTTTGGAAGCTTTTGAATAGCTTGAATGTATTCATTCACGCCTTCAATGCTCATGCTCTTTTGTGGTTTGTAGTCTTCATCAGCTTGAATCTGAATACAACGTTGTACTTCAAGATTTGTATGAACATGAAAACATTCGAAACCAGGATGTTCAAGTTGTTCGTGATCTAAATAGATTACACTAACAAGAAATCCATTGTCTAATTCTATTTGAGCTTGCATTCCGCTCATCTTTGGATGTACTCCCCAAGATAAATCTTGGTAAGTCATTTTTCTTTTCTTAGTTTTGATTACTTTCAATCGGTTCATGAATTCTTTTGTTTATAGCTTTAAGATGCCAATAATGTTGTTGTTGTTGCCATGTTTCAGCAATAAGTTCTGCTGAGTCAGGACATCCGCAAGGACTAATTCTACCACTTACGTGATGTTGTTGAGGAACTTTGCAGTTATTGCAAGTTTCTTCGTAGAAATAATCAGGTGTTTTTGCATTGGTAGTAACTTCTGCAACAACATTATCTTGCTCATTACGATGATAAGCAAACTCAAAGGATGGAGTTGCAAAGAACTGACCATTTCTAATGTATTGATATACAATCATTCTGATATTTTATTTCTGTAAAGATATAACATAATACAGGAGGAGCCATGCCCAGCTCCTCCCATATTACTACGCAGTTTATAATCTTGCTCAGGATTGACGTCTGATGGGCACCTACAATGACTGGCATATTCAAAGTAGATGTCTAGACCCACGACGCTTTAAATCAAAACGGTAATTTGTCACAGTACTTTTCAGGAGCGCACAAATTCAGCGCGGCATACATCAAGTAGCTTTTAGACAAGGTCTTATCTGCCTTAGGAACAAACATTACACGGTAAATATCCTCAGAGTGAAGTAAAACCCACTTATGGTCACCGTAATTACACTGTTCTTCGTAACTGTCTTTCAACATGGTGAAGTAAAAACCAGGTCGCTTACTGAAACAATACCCCACTTTGCATCTTAAGTCATTGTGGCGCTTAAGAAAGGAACGAAGTTGAGAAAGAGAACGGATGATAATCATGGCAAAATATTTAAGTATTAGACAAATAAAAAGTAGGAAACACGCTTATTATCATTTTTGCTTTTACTTAAAGATTAAGCCTGATTAACATTGTTATGGAAGTACTACACAGTCAACAGTATCAGCAACACATGAGTATGCATCGCATTTAAAACCTTTTGGTACGCGACTCCAATTGTCAGGCGACTTGTGGTTAATCATGTGGGAAGGACCGTAACAGCCGGTAAAAACCAAAGCTGCTACGATCACAAAACAACGGGAAATAAAATAACTCATAGTTTATAAGTTATTAGCGTCATCAGTAATACCTGCATAGCAAATGCTAAGACAGGTAATAGAAGAGATAGCACATAGTACTGCAACAAAGTTGGCAATTGCAACGTTTTCAGTAATGTGAATACAGTATGCTTCTGAAAGCACACAACCGCTAAGTACTGCACCGTAAAGGGCAATTGCAGTAAAGCAAATGTAGAAATAAATAGAACGCATGATATTAAAAAGAACTAGGTTTAGGGTTAACAGAAATGTTATTCTGAGCAAATGTTGCTAAGAAATGAGGTAATGTACGACCAAGCTCAACTTGAGCAATCATACCCATAGTGTCATGGTAGATTGTAAGCCAAGTATGATTGGAACGTGGACTCGGTATCGTATAGACAGCAAGCATAGATTTGTCATAAACAGGGAAATGCTCAGCATGTCTGCAGAATGAGTATGCAAGCAAGAATTTGTCAAGTACGCCTGATTCAGTAACGTTACGTTGCATAAAATCACGTACATCACGATACTTTTTAGGTCTGGAAGCAAAAGACTTGGTTTCGATTTGCAAGGGTGTATGTTCTGGCATGGCAAAAAAAGTTATATATCTATAAATACTGAGTTTATTATAGATAGTAAAAAGTAAAGAAATACTGTGCATAGGTATTGCTACTCGTGCACGTTACTTTTCGATGCTGCTTTTACTTAGCGTACAAAACTGTTGCGCTTGCATTGCGATGACAGTGTTCTTGCTGTGCTTGCGATGATAGTGAAAAAGAAAGCAAGGCGATGTTAGAGTTAGTAGGGCACTGTACTAGCAGGGGTTAGCCCGCCAGTACAGCACCATACCGTTTGGTCACACTCAGTCGAGTGTGTCGGTAACCTTTCGGTCATCGTAAACGCACCAGAACCCGTCTTCGCCATCTTTAGCGAAGAAGGAGACTTTGGAACGCCAGCCGGAGCCAGCAGTGTCAAAGTTGTACGCTTTGCACACGCGCTCGTTGGTAGCACGTACGGTCAAGTAGCGTGAGTCATCGGACATAGTCAGGATGACGCACTCATCAAGGCTCACAGGAGCCTCGGCAAGGAGGGAGATTTCACTCATGGCTATTTCTCGGTGTCGCTTTTACTTATCGTTGTTGCGATGATAGTGTAAAGTATCGTTCTTGCTGGGCCTGGGCCGGTATAACGTGGTTGGAGTGATAGTGTGAAGTATAACCCCAGCCCACGTGAGTGAGCCAGGGTTACACATAGTAGGCGTCAGCCCCAGGGAGCTCGCTTAGCAGGCTGCCGCTTCTCAGTATGCATGTCCTGGACCATTTCCAGGACAAGTGAGTTACGTGCCATAATGTGCTCGCACCGCGTGGTCAAATCCTGTGCCGCCCGCAGCATCTCCACATTATATTCGTCAAGCGGACGCAAGCGATTTGCCTCATCACGATAGCAGACACCTTCTCCTTCGAGTAACCGACAGATGGCGTGGTAGACATCCGTCGTACGGATGTAGTTCGTGGTGAGGTACGCGTTCACGCTGACGGCATCGCTGATGTCAACAGCATTCGCCACACGAGAGGTGGGCGAGTACTCACCACCACGAGTGATGATGAGCGCGTAGTTATCGAGGCAGTGGACGAGCGCGGTGAGGCGCTCGAGGAGGAGGAAAACGGGGTTCATGTTAAACGGGGTTTAAGGGTTAGTACGCATGTCAATGATTAATAAAAGTGCTGCGCATGCAAACAACACAATCAGGGTCTGGGCGAACAACATGTCCTGAGAAATTAGGGGTGAAAAGGGAATCGCGTCCGTCGTGGATGATTCCCGTGCGCAGATGATAGTGTTAACCGCAGAAGACGCGACCCTGGATGTTCAGGGAGCGAACTTCGCGCTCAGCATCTTCCAGCGTAAACGGGACAGGTGGCAACATTGACTGTGCAATGTGCTCCCATCCTGTGCTGGGATAGTACTTCAACTCGTTCAGGTCAATGATGACCTTCTTAGCTTTCAGACTCATGGCGTGAGGATTAGGGTGATGGCTTCAGGACCTTCCTGAATTTCTTAGCCTTCGTACAAGTGAGTGTCACGTGCGTCAATATCACGTGGCTCCTGGTACTGTGCGTCCCAAGACTCATCAAAGACAGAGCAGCCCTGCACACAGTCCGTAGACATGTACAACCAAGCCATGTCTAAGTTACCGTGCACTGCACGCATCTTAAGGAAGACGGTGTCGAGCTGGTACTGAGTCAACCCATGAACAGGCATCTCATGGATGTATTCCATAAGAAGGTTCGACTCTTTAAGTGAGTCGGTAATCAGGCGGAACGCGTTAGTTACAGCCCATGTGCGCTGACGAATGTCAACGTTAGCTATAGCGTTCCAGTACAAGCCGTAGCGCTTTACGCGCGCAAGCATGGTACCACGAGCTTCAATGAGCTCGGTCATTTGTTTACGTGTCATGATGACAACAGTATTATAAGAGGAGGGCCGAAGCCCCCCTCCCTGGTTAACACCTATCAGGACCATCCTGATAGCCTGGACAATTAGTCCAACTCTTTGACAACCTTCCGGTCGTCGTACATCGCCCAAAAGCCCTCCTCACCTTCCTTCCTCAGGAAGCTGGTCCGAGACCTCCACGTGTCCTTCTGAGCAGAATCAAACCCGTAGGCTTTACAGATTCTGGTCTTCGTGACCTTACAGTCGAGGTAGGCGCTTCCATCCTCCATAAACACGACCTTCACCTCTTCGAGGTTCACGTCCGGATGGCACTGTGTGATGTTAGAATCACTCATGGCAGTGCGGTGTTTTAGTCGAGTCGCAACATTGCTATCGAATCTTACCGCTATGTCTCGTTTAAGCATTTAATTTATAGGGGGGGTATGCGACGGCGATCTTGGAGCCGGGGCTTGCCACCAAAGTGGTATACAAACTCACTTCCCCAGAAAATATTATACACGGTTCGTCGATATTAAATAGACGTTTTACCGGGCTAACACCGGGGGTATCTTGTATTCGTCGAAAAAGGGGGGGGTATTATGTAAAAGGTATTACCAGTAGCATAAAAACACCTAATGCTGCAGATTTTTGCATAAGTGCTGAATAAGCTTTTTTGCGACGATCCAATTCGCCATGATACTCTTTAAAGAGATGTAATAAATTTTTTACTTGAGACTCTTGAAGGATGTATTTATCTTCTAATTTGTCTAACCGTTTTAGAATCTCTTTTTCAAACTTTCGTTTATACATGGCCACTGGCTTGTTGTTAATTTAACACATAATGCTTACATTACAACTATGGCTAGAAACTCTTTAGCAGGAAAACATCCCTCTTACAAAAAGAGGGGCATGAGTAGCGCAGCTATTGCTAAAAAGAAAGCTTACGATTCTAAATATCAGAAGAAAAAATCTGCTGTAAAAAAGAGAGTAGAAGCAAATAGATGTAATCGTAAGGCTGGCACTTACGGTAATAAAGATGGTAAAGATGCTAGTCATGGTAAAAAGGGCTGCAGAAAAATGGAATCTCAGTCTAAAAACAGAGCTCGTAATGGTCAGAAAAAAGGACGCTCTAACAGAGCTAAAAGAACTGGCACTACTCGTAAATAATGGACAAAGAATTTATAGGCTATGAAGATGAGATTTATTCTATTTTTCATTGCGATTTATATACCCTGACAATCGTGCAATCTTCCAACGGCACTATTGAAGCAATATCTTATGAAACAGAAGAAGGTCCTATTATGGATATATCTATATAAGGAATATTACTATACTTAAAAATTTTCTTCGACGCCCTAGGCGTCTAATTGTATATGTCCTATTTATATGTTAACTTAACATATAAATAAAACAATATGCAATCCACAAAACCCGGAATAGCATACAAACTTTTTAATTTTAAAAGTGATGCGTTTCAAGAGATAAAATTTACCGAAAAATTAGAAGGTAATTATATTCCTGGAACAACGAACGAGGAAGTAATAGAAATGATGATTGATCGTTTTTACCAACTTAATAAAAAAAGGTTTAGTAGTGAAAACCAAGTTATAATCTTGTTACTTAAAATAATTAGACAACAGTTGAGTAAAAGGCTTAGTCGAAAAATTGATAACGTAAAAAAATATGAACAAGGTGAAGGCTTTCGTATCGCTGAGGAGTGATTCATTAGGATACATTGAAGATTATCTTTTTTTAATAAATGGTTTATTAAAGTTGACCGTTACAGAACTAAAAGTACTTGCTGCTTTTATACATTATAATTCTGAAGAATGCGCATCCAGACACGGAAGAAAAGTTGTTGCAGAAATGTTAAAAATGAAAAATGTAGCAGTATTAAACAATTACATAAAGGCTTTAAAAGACAAAAGATGCATCTATAAAAATTCTTTAGGAATTTATAAATACAATGAAATTGTAAGTCCTAAAGAAAACATAACGTCTATAGAGTTTACGTTAACTACAAATGATTGAAGTCACGTTTAAATGTCCAGATGAATTAGAACTAGCTTTCTTTTATTTAGACCAACAATTTAAAAGATTTATAGATGAAAATATAATATTACCTCATCATAAAATCAGTTTTTCTAAAAATGAAATAATTATATTAATGTGGTATGAAGATGATAATGATGAAGATGATGATAATGATGGGGGGGATGATGATCCTATATGGCCTATTGTGGAACCAGATCCTCCGTTAGCTTTTGAAATTACTGGGTATTTACCAAAATTTATTTCTACTTATATATAAACGTGCCAAAAAATAAAATTAAACATAATATAATTCAAGAGATTCAAAAAGAATTAGGTGGGTCTTATGATGAAATTGAATCTGTAGTTGAAAGTCAATTTGACTTTGTTAAATACACTATTGAAAAAGGATTATTCAATAGTATTAGACTGCCTTATTTTGGCCGGTTTTTAGTAAATCCATATAGACTTAAAAAGCTAAATATAGAATTAGCTAAAAACAGAAAATCAAAATGAGTTTATTTTATACTGAAGGTTTTGAAGTTATTGTTGATCCTTCTTTAAGATTAATTAAAGAGTTTAAAGATGTTATAGCAGAAGACAAAGTTAGAGATAAACGAAATGCTATTGTTTGGTTTGCATATATATATCACATGCACGACTTTAAATCTCCATATCAACTATATGATACTAAAGAAAGGCATTTAAGAGTAGTCAAAGATTTAAAATTAGACGCAGACTTTACACCTACAAAAAGATTAGAAGCAGCTATTATTAAATACAAAGAACTACGCACAACTCCTACTGTAAAAACATTAGTTACTACTCGAGAAGCTTTAACTAGCGCTGAAAAAGCGATTCAAGCATTAACTAAAAAGATAGAAGTATTACTAGCAGATGCGGAAGACGAAGAGCGCGATACGGTATCTGAAGCAGTAAAAAACGTAACTAAGCTGTTAGAAATAGCTGAACGATTACCTAAAATGGCAGATATTATAGCTTCATTAGAAGATCGAGTAAAGAAAGAACAGTCAGGAGAAAGTAAGTTAAGAGGTGGCGGTACAAAAGGAATGTTTGAGGATTAATGTTAGTTAATACAGAATATTTTAAAAAACCTGCAAAAACCTTTTTAGAAAAGGGTAGATACACTGGAGCACCTGCAGGAAGTCAAGAGTTTTATAATTATTGGACTCAAGAGCTAGATAGGTGTAAAAACGGATACACAGTAGGTGGCATGTCTATTACGGGTCACCATTATTTTTACTTAAACTACTGTCAAATTAAATTAACAGAAGTTATAAAAGGCACATCTGCTACTAAAAGCGTGTCTTTCCCTAATTTTTGGGATGGAGATTACGAGTATTTCTGGTTAATGGACATTAGTCGTAATGGAATAGAACGATCTAAACTAACCACATTAAACCTTTCTACTAATGTGGAAGATAAGTGGATTGATGGAGGGCATCATTTGATAGTATCAAAAGCTAGACGTAAAGGTTTTTCGTACAAAAACGCTGCAATTACAACTAATACTTACAATACTGTAAAAGACAGTTATACATTGTTGTGCGCATTTGATAAAAAGTATTTATACCCTAAAGGTATAATGACTATGGCAGCTGCTAATATGGATTTTATTAACGAGCACACTGGATGGTCTAAACGTAGAAGTGTGGTAGATAAACAAAATCACAAAAAAGCTTCGTATTTAGAATACATTAATGGACAAGGAATAGAAAAGGGGTATAAATCAGAAGTTGAAGCTATTACTTTTAAAGACAATCCAGATGCTGCAAGAGGAAAAGATGCAACATTAGTAATATTTGAAGAAGCAGGAGCTTTTTCTAATTTAAAAAATACGTTTATGGCAACACGCCCTACTGTAGAAGACGGTGGAATAACTACAGGGCAAATGATCATATTTGGTACAGGTGGTGATATGGAGGGAGGCACTATAGATTTTGAATCTATGTTCTATAATCCTACTCCTTACAATTTAATGCCTGTAAATAACATATGGGATGATGGAGGAGAAGGAACTAATTGCGGTTGGTTTTTTCCATCGTATAGAAACAAAGTAGGTTTTATGGATAAAAACGGTAATAGTCTTGTAGATCCAGCTAAATTTCATGAAGAAAATGAAAGAGAACGAATTAAATCAGAGTCAAAAGATGCAAGAATATATGATAAACACATTACTGAGTATCCTTGGAAGCCTAGGGAAGCTTTTTTACAAACTAGCAACAATGTGTTCCCAACTGCTGCTCTAGTAGAGCATAGAGGTAACTTAGTTAGATCTAAACAAGTAGATAATGTAGGTACAGCAGGGATGTTAGTTGAAACAAATTCTGGTATAAAATTCAGGCCTCTGAAAAAGTCAGGCCTGTAACTAAATTTCCGCATCAAAAAGGAGATGATATCACTGGATGTGTTGTTGTATATCAAAGTCCTTATAAAGATTCAGAAGGATTAGTGCCTAATAATCTGTATTTTATTGCACATGACCCTTATGCTCACGATACTACTACCGGTAATTCATTAGGATCTGCGTATGTTTTAAAGAGAGCTAGCTCTTTTAGTAAACCAGATGACATGATTGTAGCTAGTTATGTAGGAAGGCCTGATACTCAAGATACCTATAATAACAATTTGTTTTTACTTAGTGAGTATTACAATGCTAAAATTGGTTTTGAAAATGATAGAGGAGAGATAATTCCTTATGCAAAACGTACTAAATTATTGCATAGATTAATGGAAGAAGTAGAGATTTTTGATAGGTCTAATGGATTTAAAGCTAGAAGTCTAGGAAGAAATTATGGACTTTCTATGGGAAGTAAGCAGCGTAAAGCTCAGGCTGTCTTATATTTAAGAGATTGGTTAAGAACAAAAAGAAGTAAAAACGAAGAAGGAGAGTGGAAATTAAACCTACACAATATATATGATATTGGATTAATTGATGAATTGATAAAATACAATGATCAAGGCAACTTTGATAGAGTTTCTGCTTTATTAATTGGAATGTTTTTTATGATGGATATGTATGATACTCCTGTAGCAGAAAATAATAAAATTGAAGAATCTGGATTTTTTAATCGACAATTATTTATTTAATGGCACACAATAATATTCCCAAACAAAAAATACCTAAGTCAAAAAAGACGGAAAAATGGGGTATTGAATGTGTAAAAGGCTACATAAAAGAATCCACATTTGGAGCTACAGGCAAACATGAGTTGCTAAAGTTTTATGAAGCTTATAACGGTCAGATGAAAGAGTCTGATTATAATTATGTTACAAACCCTTATAACTCTCAAGGTCAACAAAAACGTAATTTTCCCGCTAAGCTTCGAAACTACAATATTATAAAACCTGTAGTAGACTTATTACTAGGAGAAAAAACTACACGTCCAAATAATTTTATGGTTACTGTTAGTAATCCAGATGCTGTTACAAAAAAAGAAGAAGAACAACAACGCTTAATTTTAGAGAACTTGCAACAACAGTTTGTTAATGAGCTTAATGAGCAGGGTGTTGATACAGGGCAACAGTCTCAAGAAGCGCAAACGCCTGAACAAGTTAAATCTTATATCGAAACATCATATCAAGATAGTAGAGCTATTGTAGGGCAGCAAGTATTAAACTATTTAAAAGACAATTTAGATTTAGAAGACAAGCTTCAAAAAGGGTTTTTTGATTGGCTAGTTAGTGGATATGTGTATAGTTATAAAGGCATATGCATGGATGATTTAGACTATGAAATAGTCAGTCCTCTAGATATTGATTTTAGTAAAAGCCCAGAACTTGATTTTATTGAAGATGGTGACTGGATTGTACGACGCCAATTAATGAGTAGTAATGCAGTAATAGACCAATTTTATGATTTACTTACAGACAAACAAATTGATCAAATTGAAGATCACACTCGAAATCGTTCTGGTTCTTTTTCTATTCCCTTCTTGCAGCGTATTGACGACAGCTTCGGAGACAACGACCGATATGTCGAAGTGCTGCATGTCGTGTGGAAAAGCTTTAGAAAAATAGGAGTTTTATACTATATAGATGAGTTTGGTGTAGAGCAACAGACGCTAGTTGACGATAGTTATAAAACTGATAAAGAAGCAGGAGAGTTTACAGAGTGGTATTGGGTTAACGAAGTATGGGAAGGTTATGAAATAGATGGAGATATCTATGTCGGAATTAATCCTTTGCAAGGGCAACGCAATGCTTTGAATAATATATCTAAATGCAAATTGCCATATAATGGCAGAGCTTATTCTAATAGACATACGTCTAATGTTAGCGTAGTGTCAATGGGTATTCCATACCAAGTTCTTTACAATGTATATCACTATAGATTAGAATTAACTATTGCAAAAAATAAAGACAAGATTGCGTTAATTGAAATGAACACCATTCCCAAAAGACATGGGTGGGACGAAGAAAAGTTTATGTATTACGCAGATGCATTAGGCTTTGCTTTTATTGATTCTACAGCAGAAGGCAAAAACAATGAGCGTGTAAGTTTTAATCAATATCAAGTATTAGATATGTCTTTAGGGCAATATATAGCCTCTCAAATACAACTATTAGAAGCTACAAAAACAGAATGGGAAGAGTTGTTAGGAGTCTCTAGACAACGTAAAGGACAAATTATGGCCTCAGATGGAGCAGGCACAACTAAAAATGCTATTGCTCAGTCTACTGCAATTACAGAGGAAATTTATAGAAAGTTTGAAAAGTTTGAACAAAAAGAAATGCAAGGCTTGTTAGACATGTCTAAACATGCTTTTAGGGCTGGAAAAAAAATACATTATATTACAGATGACTATCGTAATGCTTGGTTAGATGTAGATGGTGCAAACTATATGGAAAGTGAATTTGGAATATTTGCTAAAAACTCTAGTCAAGAGAATCAGAAAATGGAACAAATGCGACAGTTGTTACAAGCTATGGCACAAAATGGAGTTGGAATAGGATCCATTGCAGAAATACTAGATGCAGATAATTTCTCTAGGATACGAGTACTTGCTAAAAAGGTTGAGGCAAAACAAGCAGAGATGCAAAAACAAGCTCAAGAAGCTCAAATGCAAGCTCAACAAGCAGAAGCTCAACTAGAAACTCAAAAGGTTGAAACAACACATCAACATGAAGCTACTCAAAACGAATTAGATCGTTTAAATAAAGTAGAAGTAGCTTTAATTAACGCTTCTAGTAAAGATACAGATCACAATAATGATGGAAAAACTGATAATAAATAACGTAATCAGTTTACTTGGTATAATATTATCTATAACGTACATTCAATAAAATGGCAGAAAAGAACGAGCTTGGCCTAGACAACTTAAAAAGTGTCAATTGGCTAAATGACGCAGCTCCAGCACCTCCTGGTTTAGATACATCTGTAGAAGAAACTAGCGAACCTGTTGAGCAAGAAGAACCCGCTGCAGTCGCAGCTACTCCTGAAGATCCTGTAGAGAATGATTCTACAGAAGAACAAGGACAAACTTATATAGAAGACAATGCAGAAACTACTGCAGAGCAAAAAGAGCCTGCAGAACAACAACAACCAGAAGAACCGGTTGAAGCAGAAAAAGGTATAATAGAGACTTTGACTGAAAGGCTGGGTTACGAAGTAGAAGGAAGTTTTGCTGATGATTATGACGGATTAGAAAAGTATACATCAGCTGTAGCTTCTAAAATAGCAGAAGAACAATTAGGATCAATTTTTAATGAGTATCCTGATGTAAAAGAATATTTTGAATATCGTGCAAATAATGGAGATCCATTAAAATATTTTAAAGCACAACAAGCTGAGCTTGATTATACTCGTGTAGCAGTTGATGATAATGTAGCAATTCAAAAGAGAATTGTACAAGATGGAATGCAATTGCAAGGTTTTGACGAAGAGTCTATTGTTAAAATGACAGAATCTTATGAGGATGCAGGCATTTTAAAAGATAACGCAGAAGTTTATTTAAAGCAACTTCAACGAACTCAGGCTTTAAATAAGCAACATTTATTAGAACAACAAGAAGCAGAAGCTACACAGCAAAGATCCCAAGCGAAAGCTTATTGGGAACAAGTAGCTACTACGGTAAATACAGGTTCATTAAAAGGATTACAAATTCCTACCCGACAGCGTAAACAATTTTACGACTGGATGACATCCCCAATTAAGGGGTCGAATCAGACGCAAAGAGATTTAGATAGAGCTAATTTAGACACTGAAAGTGCTTTAGCATTAGAGTATTTAATCTACCAAGGGTTTGATTTATCAAAACTTTCACAGAACGTGGCCAACACAAAAAAAACGCAAAGCTTGAAATCTAAGCTTCAAAGTGCACCATCCGCTTCGACTAGGATGAAGTCTCGTAGCAAGTCGAGTGTTTCAAAGGGAGTAACACTTCCTTCGTTACGAGATTTGTTATAATTATTAAAATTGACTTAAACTATGTCTGACAACTTAAAAAAACTACGTCTATATGAAGACGTATTCAATGCGGATGGCATGACCGATGAAAACTCGTTGGCCAACGCTCTTCTTACACAGCCTGATGTGCTGTCTCCTGTTATCACACACCTTTCCGGTCGTGAAGATAAACGTTTTCCACTCTCTTTCTTAACAGAAGGAATGGGAAATGTAAAATACATAAATGACGTTGAGTACGATTATCCAGTTATGGGTAGGTTGAACAAAAGCGTTATGTGTGTAGGTTCTAGTGCTAATATTACTCCTTCTGGCGGTACTCTGACTTTTGCTGAAAAGTGGTTTGTTAAAAACTACATCATCGAATTTGGAGATACTAACAATACGCAAGTTCGTATTGTAAACGATGGTGTGAATGATACTGGCGGATGGAAATACGATGTTGAACTTGTAACCAGTGATTTAACTGGATCTGTTGCAGGTAATACTCTTGAACAAAAACAAGCTGTTCAATTGTTTGCTGCTAATGCGTTCTCCGGATCGCGTGGTAACGAAAGCAACTGGGTCGCTCCGTCCAAAATGCGTAACCAAATTAGTTTGATTCGTAAGTCATATCGCTACGAAGGTAATTTACCTGATCGCGTTGTAAACTTTGAATTTAACGTTGGTGGTCGTTCAACCAACCTTTGGTACGATTTTGAAGAGTATCAACACATGTTGCGTTGGAAGGAGGAGACTGAGCTTGCTTTGTGGTACTCTCGTTACAATAGGGATACTAACGGTTTAATTCACTTGCGGGATGAAAACGGTAAAGCTATTCCATTGGGCAGTGGTGTTATTGAGCAAATTCCTAACGTTGATACTTACTCTGTGCTTACTGCACAAAAGTTAAAAGGTGTTGTACGTGATGCGCTTTATGGTGCTTCTGATTCTTCTGACATGAACATTGTACTCTTTACGGGTCTCGGTGGTATGGAAGAATTTGATAACGCTATGAAAGACGAGTTAGCTAGTCAAACTTATATTAAGAATACAGATCCTAGCTCTTTTGTTGGAGGTAGTGGTCGTAACCTTTCTTTAGGTGGCTTCTTTACTCAGTATCAACATATCGATGGCCATAGTATTACTGTGCGTCACTTGCCTTTGTTTGATCATGGTGCTCGTGCTTTAGCTAGCGATAGACACCCTGTTACAGGATTGCCTCTTGAGAGCTATCGTATGATTTTCCTGGATATGAGCACATACGACGGAGAAAACAATGTGAGTATGATTACTCGTAAGAACCGGGAGCTCGTTCGTTGGGCAGTTGCTGGTGCTTCTGTTCCTCCTGGCTTTGGAGGAAATGCACTGCGCGCAACAGATGTTGACGGTGCAGCTGTACACTTCCTTAAAGAGTGCGGCATTAGTATTCGTAGAGCTACTAACTGCCTTCATTTGGAGTGCATACGTAGCTAATAACAATCTAATAGGGGGGAGAGTAATACGACTCTCCCCTTCTATTTAATAAAAGAATAAACACCCCCAATTTTTAATAGCATGAGCAAAAAATTAATATACTTGTATCGCAGGGAAAACACTACTAATTTGCCGGATGGTATTTATGTAGATGCTAAACGAAAGATAGGCAGCGTTTTTAATAAAAATGGACAGCTAGTCAAAGGACTAAGTCTAGAAGAAGAGAAGAAATTGTTGCCTAATATTTTAGGAATGAGCAGTAATGATCCTAATTGGTCTAATTCTGTGCGCAGATTCTATGCAGAAATGACTATCGATATTCCTCAAAATGGAGTAGAGCTAGACATAAGTTTAAACGAAGAGGGAGATCCTTTTCATCCTATGGACTTTGTAAAGTTTAGATTTGCTGCGTTACATCCACATGTATCGGAGTCAGAAGATAGTAACGTTACTAATACTCGTTATTACTTTTTTGATCCTAGGAAAGATGAAGAACAAAAAGTTATAGAAACTCGTAAAAGAAAAGATGCTTATAAAGCTTTAATTCTAGTGTGTGACGATGAAAAACAAATGGATTTAATTTTAAAAGCTTATGGTAAATCAGTTCAAGGTTTATCTAAAGATCAAAAAGAATTAAAATTAGAAGATTTTGTAGATGAAGATCCTGCAGAGTTTATTAGGGTTTCAGAGGATAAAGATTTAGAAACAATTGCTCTTGTAAAAGAATGTTTGGATCTAGATGTTTTAAGAAAGAGTGGAAACACTTATCTTTATGGAGACGAGATCTTAGGAGAAGATCAAGAGCAAACTATACGCCATTTAAAATTAAAGCGCAACAGTGGCATGTTACAAGACATTAAAGCTAAACTTAAAGCCTTTACGGAATGAAACGCAAATCTACTAGAGGAGAATTTTCTTCTTCAAACTTTAAAAGCTTACATGCTCCTAATCCTAAATTGGCACAATATTTACGCGATTTAACTGCAGGTGGAGGAGTATTAACAGCTGATTTAACCGCTTCAATTGCAGCAGGAGGCGTTGAAATTAATGATTTTTTTGAAGCAGGAACTTCTTTAGAAGATGTTATAATTGCTATTCTTTCGGGAGTTATTCAAGCAAGCGTTGCTTTATTAGATGTTAAAGATGGTGGGGGGCAGATTGTCTCTAGTAAAAACAATCAAGCAGGAAACCCTAGTGTATTTCATGCATTAGATGACGAAATAAGTATAAGCAGTATTACATATAAATGGAACGATTCTAGTACTAGTTTAGCATCAAACTCTACTAATTTAACTAGATCTAATACTGGTTCAGATAATGATCCTGTAGAAGTAGCTACTCAGCAACCTAACGATCATAATACAGATTATACTTTTACGTTAGCAACTCCAACAACTGTAGGAGGCAGCACTTCAGATTTTGAGTTTGACGTATCTGTACATGCGCATCGTCAACAACGAATTGCTATACAATCAGTTGTAGAAGAAACTTCAGCACCTACAACAACAGTATATGCTGTAATGGAACATGTGCTGCCTGTATTTCTAGTTCCAATTATAAGCGAATATAATGCTATACCTCAAGGAGCTTCTGCCCACATTTATAATACTGTAAGTGCTCCGTGGGAAAATCTAACGGCAAATTGGGAAGTTTATCACGGAAGTACTACAACGGGTATACAAAGCAGTGGTGCTGGAAATCATTGGATTTATTTAGATCAAGCTCAAGTAGAGTATATACCAAGTAATGGAAATTTAGAAAATATTAGTTGGCAAATCGACCCTATAACTATAACTGCAGCAGACGTTACAGCTCTTGATGACATTAATGGTCTGCTTGGTTCTACACCTGATAATTATGCAATATTTTATCAATTCTTTTTTCCAGCAAACCACCCTCAATTTGATGCAACTTCTTTAGGCACTATTACAGCTATTCAAAATAGCCAGCCATTAGGACAAGGCACTCCTTTTTTCAGTACGGTACAAACTATAGACTTTAATTTAAAAGTTCCTTCTATAGTAGCAGGAGCTGCAGATGCTTATGATACATCGTATAATACGTTTTATGTTTTAGCTGAAAACGCATTAAATGATGGTGCAAATCCTATTAAATTACAATTTTAATTAATTATGCCTATATTTTCAGAAGAGTTACAAACGCCTCAATCTGCTACAATCCCTGTAGTTGATGTTACTAAAAATAAAATTAAAGGCTTTAATACTTTTGATACTTGGGATGATGTTGTATTGTTACCATTTGCTCTGCGAACATTAAAAGCAGTTATATCAGTTGGCATTGGAACAGAAGCAAACTTATATTTATTTCAAGGAAATAGTATAGAAAACGATTGGGTTCAAACTAATTTCTTGCAATTAGGCGGTACTTTAGATTCAACACCCGCTACGTATGAAGGTCATTATCGTATTTCAGGAGAAGTATACCCTTGGACAAAATATGATACTACTGCGCAAGTAAGAGTATATGATGAAGTAGCCCCTATACAACTTATTTTTTACCAAGCTGGTAAAGAGATAGCTCATCCTTACTATGACACTTTTCAAAATTTTGTAACTCATAGATCAAATTTAGGTACTGCATTAACTACTATTACAAACGATTCAGATGCAGTATTAGATGAGCTTAAATCTAAAATGATTGGTTGGCCAGGACTTTTTTTTGAAAGCGATCCTAGTACCCATAATATAACTCAAAACGAAGCTACCGCTTTTCAAGATACAAGTTGGAATGCAGCTGGAGGAGATCCTAATTATGATTATTTAATTAATATTCCTACGCATTTAAGGAAACAAATATGCATATTGTACGGAGGGCAAACTGCTTCTTCTCTTGTTTATATAGCATATACTGGACATTATGCAAGCCTTGAAGGAGATTATGGTGATGCTGATTGGGGTAATCCTACTAATTGGACAAATGCAACAAACATTCCATTTAAGATGGGGTTTACTACACAATCTAAATTAGATCTAAGTAGTTTGAACAATGATGACCCTTTTATATCTTTTGGTGGATCAGTAGACATTGGAGCTGCTAAAGAATCATTTCCACCTAGAGCTTTAAGCGATTCAGCAGGAGCTTCTTCAGAACAAAATTTAATGGAAGGAACTGCAGCGATTAGTACAGTTGGAGATGTAGATGCAACTGATACCTCGGAATTGTATTTAGCACTAAGGTTTTCAACTCCATTGTTAACTTATTTTAGTGCTTGGGCACTTGCACTTTCAAATGGTACTACTAATACAGAGTTACCTTATTTTAATTATGAAGGATACGTAAGATATCGAATTGCCTAATGACAGTTCAAGAATTTCATTACGCAGTAGATCAAGGCTTACAAAAAATAGGCAGCTATGCGTATGATAATTTTTTGCAAGAAGAAATTGATTACTGGTTAAACAGAGCTCAAGAAAGATTTATAAAAGATAGAGCGTTTGCTCATTCTGATATGAAGCAAATTGGTTTTGCAGGAAATCAAAAAAGATTAGACGATTTAAAAAATATTATCTCAATTGATTATTTAGATGATGCTTTACCTCGTGTAGGTGTTGAGTTTCAAGAGTACGACCTTCCATTAAATTATATGTTTCTAATTAATATTAGAGCAGTTACAAGAAAGGATAACTGTAGCCCTGCTACGGTTACAAGTCCTCAAGACACTGTACCTGTAAGAGTAGTTAATAACAGGGACGTATATTTTTTACAAAAAGATCCTTTTGCTAGAAGTCAAATAGAAACACCGTTAGCTATTTTATCTGAACAAGAAATTAAAGTGTTTCAAAACAATGAAAGTTTTATATTAGAAGGAATATACGTAGATTACATTAGGACTCCTGCTCAAATTAGCTTACAATTAAATCAAACAAGCGAGCTAGATGATCATACACATCAGGAAATAGTAGATATTGCAGTAAAAACAATGGTTGAAGCAATTGAATCTCCTAGATTTCAAAGTAATCCTGGCGAACTTTCTCAAACTGAATAACTTAAACTTAAAATATTATGGCTAATACCAAACGATCCATTCGAATTTTTCCCGCAAATACAGACATGCTTGACAACTGTGTCAATATTGCCAATGAAGCAAATCCTATTACTCTTGCAGAAATGGGTACAACAGCAGTTGTTAACGCACCTCCAACAGGTGCTACTTATATTGAATATGCTGGAGCAACTGCGCAACAACACACGGTTACTTTAACATCATTACAAGGTACTGATGTTGATACCCACGTAGATAATATTGATTTTGAAATTACATTAATTGATGTTACAGACGGAAGAGAAAAATTTCCTAGAAGGACATATACTGCCGCTACTCCAGCAGCTTTAAAAGATGCTATTACTACTTCAACTATTCTTGCAGGCGATGGCTTTGCGTTTACTGCTACTGAAACAGGCGGAGTTATAACTATAGTTTCTCCTGCTGATAGAGCAATAAGAGTAGCAGCTAGCGACGGAGCAGTTATTGCTGAAACAATAGCTCCGGTTTTTCACAAAGCTTATACTAGAGAAGAAGCTATTGAGTTTTGTAAGCAGGCAGCTGCAGATCAATACGGTCGTACTAACCGCGTAAAGTTTCCAGTAGTAGAGCCAAACGTAGAAACTGCATTAGGTACAGCTACAAGTTTTGACTACATGATAATTACTAAAGTCAGTGAAACTAAGTTTGATAAAAACTTTGGAGCAGGCTATCAAGATGTAGAAACTTTTGAATTTTTGAGTCCTACTGGTCGCACGAACAATTCAGTTCAAGACGTGACGTAATCTATTATAGTATTAACTCAAAGGGGGGTGGGGGAATAACTCTCATCCCCTTTTTTTTACCTAAAACAAATGGCACTAACATATACACGATGGCTTTCTATCTCTACCAATGAAACTCTTCAAGGGCAAGTTTTTGTTAAGTCAGGAGAAACATTAGGTAATCCTGTACTAGAATTTAGATTTCCAGATTTAACATATTTAGACGTAACTACGCCTTTTCCAGGTGAAAACTTATTTTGGTTTCCTACGTTAGCTTATCTAACTATTAATCTTTCTAATCTGTCTGAAGAGTTTACTGGCACAGGACATACTTCATATTATAATAATGATAATGAAGTTATATCTATGAGTAAATCAACTTTTACTGATGGGTTGTATCATTATCATTTACATGATGCTAACACTCCAAATGATGGAGAAGATGAGTATTTATTGATTTTACCTTCTATAGAAAATGCATTAGATGTTTTAGCTACATCTATCATTAACAAGCAATGCGGTTGTAAGATTAATGCAAGTGTTATGCAAGATTTTATAAAAGCTAAAGCAATGTTGCAATCCATTTACGCTAAGAAGATTCAATTAGATACGACGTATGATGAAACAGATTTTGTGTCATTAAATAATGACGTTACTATTTTACAAAACTTTTTAAACGGAACTACAAAAATATGCGGATGTTAAATTACCCTGGAATAAACACTTGGAATACTGTAGAAGTGCAGGATACCTTGTTGGCTGTAGTAAAATTAGATTTACCTGCTTTAGATTTTGCTGTAAAGTTGTTAGCTGATTTACAACTACAGTATAGTAACCTTTCAGAAAAAAATAGATATACTGAAAACCCATTTGATAATGTTTATATTACTTGAGTGTAAATGACTTATATTAACGTAAGCTCTTTACTCAATGAGATTACAAAATATAATCAAGAAGTATGTTTCTGAATGGCCAGACGAAAGCAATAGAAAGCTGGCAACTCTAATATTAGAACATGAAGATTCAATAGAATTAAAGCATAGAACTTTAAGGCGTAAGATATCTGAATATCGTGCAGCAACTACAAATCCTCAACACAGAATGCATCACGTTTCTAGAACACATAGTAAAGAAAATCAAGAAATAGTATATCGAGGGCCTGAAAGCATTACTAGCTTAGAACAAGCTATAACGTTCTTTGAAGTAGATACTAATAAATGGCAAGTTCAAAGTTGGACTGCCAACAGTTGGGACACAGGTGATAATACTAACTATCAAGTTAAATTAAAACTTGAACCAATTGTTTCTATCACATCTTATTCTATTGATGAGTTAAAAGAAAAATATCAAGAAGCTGTTAAAATTCTTAAGCCTCGCACGGTAAAGGGAACTAACACAGGTGTATTAGTATTAGCTGATTTTCATATAGGAGCTAAGGTTAAAGATCTAAATATAACTCCTGATTTTAGCTATGACATTCTTGTAAATAGACTTGAACAAACGGCTAGACATATTAATAAATATCAATATGAAAAAGTAGAACTAGTATT
>Ga0115570_10001169_pt1 | contig 21283 bp, 23 predicted proteins | sample COGITO_mtgs_1205_3_FD_87294 | JGI IMG/M metagenome (GOLD analysis project Ga0115570, IMG submission 87294) | Pelagic marine microbial communities from North Sea - COGITO_mtgs_120524 | ecosystem: Environmental > Aquatic > Marine > Epipelagic | place: Germany:Helgoland, sampling site Kabeltonne... | reverse complement strand
TAATGATGATATCGATCATGTAGATTTTAGACTAAACACATCAAAAGTAGTTGACGATGTTAAAAAACGTACAAGATCTTTTATGAAGAAACGGAAATAGATCCTAGGTTATCTTTAAAAATGTATAAATACTAGTAATAGATATTCTAGGAGTATACACATGGCATTACGTCTAAGACGCGGCACAGATGCAGAGCGCTTGCTAATAACACCTGTAGAGGGTGAACTAATTTACACTACTGACACCAAGTTGCTATATGTCGGCGATGGTACTACTGCTGGAGGTACATTAGTTACAGGTTCAGGCGGTGGTGGAGGCTCTACAACACTAGATGCACTAACTGATACTGATTTAACTGGTGCTGCAAACAATGATGTGCTAACATTTAATGGAGGAACTAACAAATGGGAAGCACTTGCAGTTCCGGGCGTCGGAGCACTAAATCTAAATGATTTAAATAACGTAAACACTGATGTCGTAGAAAATAATCAAGTTCTAACTTACTTGTCCGGAACTAACAGGTGGGAACCAACTACGCTGCCAGAAGTTGGTGCGCTTACACTAAATGATTTAGATAACGTAAACACTGATAACGTAGCAACTTGGGATGTACTACAATATGACGGTTTTAACTTTGTTCCAAAAAGTATCGACGAAGCTTTAGCAACAGCAACTGATGACGATGGCTCAATAGCAATCAATACATTTGGTATACATACAGGACAAGTATTCGGTAACGTAGACGGCGATGTAAGAGGCAGCGTATTTGCCGACGATAGTACATTATTAGTAGACGGTGTATCTGGTATTATTACCGGTGAAATTTTAACCGAAAGAAAAGCATTTATTGATGGTTCGAACCTCACAAGTCAAGCAGTTGAAATTATAACATCGTCACAAGACCCTGCTTTAGTGATTAGAGGCCCAGGATCTGGTGTGTCTCAAGGTCCTTCACTTTCGTTAACCTCTCATGATAGCTCTAGTTTATACAGCGATTACAATAGTGTAGGTGTTGGAGACAGTCTAGGTCAACTTAGATTTAGTACAGAAAGAACTGATATCTCTGGAGAGATTGCTATATCATCAATGATTACATCTGTGTTAGAACAATTAGGCGACAATGATACTACGTTTAATCAAGGCGATCTTAGATTTTTGTTACTCGACGGTCCTAATCCTGCAAACATTTATCAAGCAAGACTATCTAGAGAAGTAGGGTTTACTGCTCCGGTAATTACTCCTGGTACTTATGCTGACGCTACAGCCCGAGATGCAGCAATTACAACACCAGTAGCAGGTATGATGGTTTTCTTAACAGACGGCGACGGTGCAGGTAATCCTAAGTTCCAAGGGTATGACGGAAGTGCTTGGGTAGACTTAAACTAAACTAGTCACAAATACAAAAAAACTCCTTAGCAATGTGTAAATACATTGAAGGAGTTTTTTTATGACAAAATTAATTACAGATCTAGAAAATTACGGCAATGATGAATAAGTGTTGCTACACTCTGATCCGTCAAATGACGCTGTAGATCGACTATTAAAAAGCGAAACACATATAACATATAATGGCTAATATTAAAACAAGATTGAATACTTGTATTCCTTACAAAAAGACTGATTGGCCGTATCAGCACGACAGTATGATTCCTAATACAAGCTTTAGTTATTTGGGTTCTGATAGCGAAAGTCTACACGAACGTAATAAAAAATACCAAGACAGTAGCTGGATATACAATGACAAACAAATTAATTACAACTTTAATAGTTTAGGATTGCGTATGACTACTGAAGTAGATTTAACTAAAGATTTAATTTACTTCAGTGGTACAAGTTATACGTTAGGCGTTGGCATAGATGAAAAAGATAGATATACTGATATATTATCCAACGAACTAGACACACCTATGCTAAGTTATGCTGGTCCTACATATAGCACTAAAATACAAGTTATATCATTTTTTAATTATGTAAACTTACACGGTGCTCCAAAAAGTGCATGTTTTGAATTTCCGCCTGCACACGGATATACATTTTTTACAGATCATTTTGCTTTTACATTTACTGGCAGTCATAGGCCTAAATGCAAATATGTAGAACCTTATGAATTACTAGAACGTACTGACTTCTTACAAAACGAAGCAGAAATATATGTAAACATGTTAGAAGTATTTTGTAAGACTAACAACATACCATTAACTATGTTTAGTTACTTTCCTACTACTTTGCCTATTATACGCATTAATATAGACTTACTAGGTATCGAAGACATTAATGAAAAATTTGCTAGAGATATTTGTAAACAAAACGGTACTATATCAGGCCATCCAGGTATAGGTGTACATAAACATACAGCAGATGTATTAAAGGATAGACTACCATGAGCATAACACTCTATACATCAGGTAGTACAGACGAACCTAAACAAATAACACATTCTTGGGAATACATTAATAAATGTGCTAGACGTAGTGCTAAGGAAATACAACTAACTAGCAAAGACATTGTACTAGATGTGTTTCCTGCTAATACTATTGCACACTGGACTATAACAGCGTATCCTAGCGTTTTAAGCGGCGCACAGTACGTTTGTAGCAACTTTACACCATATACGTACATACAAGCATTTAAACGCTTACAACCTTCTTATATTGCGCTTATACCTCGTCATTTAGAGCTTTTACAAAGTACAAAAGGCTTTAAAGACTTAGATATGAGTTGTGTACGTTACATGGTAACAGGTAGTAATACAATAGATCAAGACTTTATAGATGCATTTAAAAATAGAGGTGTACAGTGTGTAGCAAACTGGTACGGTATGACAGAGTATCCGCCACCTATTCTTATAGGTTATGATAGTCCTAGTTTTGATTTGCACAATCGACCAACAGACGATCATATAATGTTTCAACCTGTAACAGCAACATCCTCTTTAGGCGAAGCAATAATAAATGGGAGAGCTACAGGTGATATCTTTGACACACAAACAATGACATTCTCACATAGAAGGATTTCTCCTAATGGAAAAACATGGAAGAATAACTTTTAGAAAATTAAAAAATACCGATTATGCAATTCTACAAGAGTTTTGTAACAAGTGTAGAGATTTAGGTTACAAAAATAATAGCACATTTAAAGACATTAAATTAGATCAAATGAAGATGCCCTATGGACAATTCTTTATAGGTGAAATAGATGGGTACATTTTTAATTTGGCAGGTGTACATCAAATGCCAGAACTAAACAAGAACGCTTATAGGTGCTTGTTTAGAGGTGCTGTATTACCAAAACATGTTACATCACGAGGTGGATTAAAAAACAGTTGGCAATTTACAGTTACACTTAATCAACAAATAGACTTTATATTATCGTTAAATCCAAATGCTGAGTTTTACTTAACTAGTAATAAAGAACAAATAAATGGAAAAAGTTCTGTAATAGACAAAGTGTTTAATCCTAAAGCAGAACAGTTGGGCATTATGGAATTAGTTGACGGTAACTTTTATTACATGTATACCGAACAAAGATTATGGAAAATTAATGTCAACGCTTATAAGCAATGGAGATTAGTTTAAAAATTTATTCATGCTCCACCAGCTGTAGGGGTGAAAAAACTTATTATATTTTGTTGGATTGCCATCTTTCTCTTTAGATTTTATTTTTACATACTCTTTTGTATTTAATTGTTTTTCAAGATTTTTATAATATTTCCAATATTCAGTGTCATCGTGATCGGATAAAGTATAATGACACAATATGAAATAGTGTATTTCTTTCATTATTTTTAACTGAGCTTTATTAAATACTTTGGGACTTCTGTTATCTTTTATTATAGCATGTGTTCCTTCGATAAAATATTGTATGAGCCAAATAGATGTTGCTTCTAAAGGTTCTAAAAATCCTGAACTAAGGCCAATAAGAGCACAATTTTTATAGATAGGCGTTTCGGTATATTCTGGGTTAAATTTTAAAACCCGCAACTTATCTTTGTTAGTGTCCGGATATAAAGAAACATATTCTTTAATAGCATCTTCATCACTTATAAACTTACTACTATATACATATCCTGCTCCTCGACGATTTTGCAATGCTATTTCCCAATTCCAGCCTGCATTCATTTTTCTTGTTAACGTATATTTTGCAGGAGTATCTAACGGTTCTTGTTGACAAGCAATAGCACTATCATTAATAACATGTTCAAATTTATTATACTTAATATCTAGTGCAGATGCAAGAACTTTTCGAAACCCTGTACAGTCTATATAAAAATCTGCAACTAGAGTACCGTTACTTTTTGTTTGTAACCCTTTAATGCCGCTATAGTCAGTTAATACTTCTACTACATCATCAACTATATGTACACAACTATTTTCAAGTGCTACAGGTTTGCAAACAATATTACCAAATTTAACAGCATCAATATGATAAGCATATTCTAAAGTAGAACTTGGTAGGGCGTCGTTTTTTAAATATTCGTGTCTACTTTCTTGTTTAGTTCTATCGTATTCAAACCAATGCCACCAGTCAATTGTAGATCCTTTTTTCCAGCCTGAATGACAAATTCCTAGTTTATGTATAGCGTTTACTTGGTCCATCCAAGTGTTTTCGTCTAGTCCAAGTGTTTGACAGAAAGACGTCATTGCAGGCACTGTGCTTTCGCCTACACCTATTATTGGTATACTCGGACTTTCGATTAATGTAACACTAAAGCCTTTTTTTGAAAAATAAGCCGCAGACATCCAGCCTGCTGTGCCTCCACCAACTACTATTATACTTTTCATATTTTTATATCCGTTTTTAGAAAATTATTTATTTTTCCAATAGGGATTTTAAAATGTAAATGGATTCTGTCTGTAGAACCTTTGTTAAATGTAGTGTGTATACGTTTTGTATTAACAATGTAAACATTGCTAGGTTCTAATACATACGAGTGGTCGTTAATAATAAAATACGAATAGTTGTTAGCATACAACGGAATATGCACTCTTACATGCTCATCTTTATCTGCATGAAGAGGTATTCCAGAATTAGGCGGATGTCCGGTAATAACTAATTCTTCTATATAAGGAATTTGATCGTATAATTTTTTAGCAAATCCTTTAAGCATTTTAGTAGGCTTTGTAATAGGATCAAATATTTTTTTATGTTTGCGCATACCTGGAGGCAACGGACGCTCGTCTACATTTTCACAATTAGTTAGTATACCATAACCGTATAATCCTTCTAGATTAGTTCCTGTAACTTCTGACATTGTCCATTTTAAGTAATCAAAATTATCTACAAGATCAGCATAGTATTCTTTTAATTCATTAAAATTAAATTTTATATTTTCTATTCTTTTACAATCAAAGTTTATTTGGGCTGGATCTAATATCCACTCTGTGTTAAGTAGTTCATCTACACTGTTTATAGGTATTTTAAATATTAGATGAATCCTATCAGTATCACCACTATTGTTAGTGCCGTGAGGACGGGTTGTATTAATAAGGTATGCTTTTCCTACTTTTAAAGTATAGTTAGTATCACCAAAAGAAAAATAACTTTTAGGATTTGTTTCAATTGGTATGTGAACTTTTACGTATTCTGTGTTATCTATATGCTGTTGAATAACAGTTTCTGGAGGATGCGCACTTATAACTGTTTGTCTAACATTTGGTATTGCATCTACAATATACTTGCCAAACCCAAATATTAAATCTGTAGGATTATCAAATGTTCCCAAAACAGTATCATCATGTTTAATGTCATACGGTGGACAAGGCTTTGTAGCATCCTTTAAATTACTTTGTATAGCCCAACTATATATTCCGTTAACATTATGATTTAATGTGTCTGTATCTTTAGGAGTCCATTTTAGTGTTTCATGTGTTTTAACTTCATTATAGTATGTTGTTAAATCCTGCATAGAAAATTTAAGATTAGGCAATTCTTTAACATCAAAATCAAGCATTATGATACCTTTCTAATAAACTATAAACATGTTTGTTATGACTACTGTCGTCTATTATTTCGTTATTGTAATACTTTCTAACATAGTTAGCAACAGCAACACTCCTCGACTGTCCTTTTGCACAATATACATGCAGTGTTGCATTTTTTGGAATTTTACGTATAAAATCTACAATCTGCTTTGCTTGATTGACGCTACAAATACTAGCGTATATTATTCTCTGAGTATTGTTAAACCATTGGATTACTTTTAGCCCTGACTTTTCAACATCTTCAAATTTTAAATTTAATACGTTTATTGCATCTTTCATAACAGGGTTAGAATGAATCCAATTACCATTACTAGTTATACCGATAAGATATTCGTTGCTCGGAATAGGATGTACATCTTTCATTGCATATGTTTTTACGTTAATCATTTTTTATATCCTCAGTCCAAACCTTTCCATATAAGTGTACTCTATTTGTTTTTCCGTTATTTTCTACACTATGCGGCAAAGTTGTATTAACTAAGTATGCCCATCCTGGCTCCATGTGATACTCTATACCGTCTATAATCCAATTACTATCTTTATTAGTATGTATAGGAATGTGTACTCTAATTTTATCAGGGCTATCTTGGTGTGTAATTAATTTAGTGCCAGGAACGTGCTCAGTTACTAACCATTTTTTACTCCTAAAAGGCAATTTGTTTACAAGTTCTAACCCGTATCCTGTAAAGCATTTGCGTGGATTTAATTCGTCGTTGTCATTGTCTCTATACTCTGGTTTAGCACAACCTTGTTCGAAAGGTTTAGGACCTTCTTCGTCACTGTTCCAACATAATGTATAGTAACCTGTTTCGTCGGGTATAATATGCCCAGTCTCTCCGGTAGGGTCACTAATTGGAAACTGCCACACATGATGATTCTCTCCTACAATAAATTTCCAATCTTTGTAATTTTCTTGCAAATCGTCATACCAATTTTGTAACTTTTGTATATCGACGGAAAAAATGCGTTTAACGTCGAAACCTAAATCAATAGGAGCATGTGTTTCTATATACCGTTTCATTTCCAGTTTACTAAATCCATAAATTTATCAAGACGTATGTCTGCTATAATATTTGCTCTCGGCGTAGGACTAAAATTTGTAGTAGAATGAGGAACTCTTGAATTTATAATATAAACGTTTCCTGGTTCAAAATTATATTCCCTATTCCATTCTTCTCCCCAGTAAAACTTACTATTATCGTATGTCATAGGAATGTGTAATCTAGCACCGTATCCGTCTGTATGAGGATAAAGTATAAGTTCAGGCATATGTTGTGTAATACGCGGATTGTAAATATAGTTACCTATTCCTTCTACTATAGATTTCCATTCTCCAAAGTTATATTGGGTAAGATATATGTTATTGTTATACTCAAAATCTTTTACAAGATTATTGTCATTGTCGTAGTGAGTTTTTAATTCTGTAAAAAACTCTAAGTCCGAAGCCCAAGGAGGTGGAAGAGGCACATTCCTAGCAGTTGGCCAAGTTAATGTCCACGAGTTGATTAATGCTTCATATTTTTTACTACGTTCCCATTTGTAATCATTTGTATCAGTAGTAAATTTATCGTTAACAGATTCTTTTATATACTCATGACATGTTAGAAAGTTAAATTTTAAATGGTCTAAATTAGATGTAACGGTATTATACCAATATTGTAAATTTTTAACATCTATTTTTTTATCTAATATTATAATATCCCATTCCAAACTTTCTAAAACTGACAAGTCAACTTGGGAAGGTCGTAAAACTCTATCCATTTGTCATACCTATAACTTTTAAAATATGAGATTCGGTTATTCTCGTAATGATGTGTGATCTATAATCTGGAGTTTCGTTAGTTGTTCCGTGCCAATCTCCAGTATTAAGTATATACGCTTTACCTTCTTTCATATGATATGAGCGTTCTTTATCTTTACCAAAATGAAAATAACTATTTTCATTGCTCTCGATGGGGATATGTAATTTAAGTACTTTACTGTCAATGTGTTGACGTATATACATACTAGGATGATGTCTAGTGACGATTGCTTGCCTAAAAGCATCATGTCCCAATTCTTCAACTAACTCTTTAAAATAATCAAAATATAATTTAGGTAGTAACTTTGCATCATCAATGAACGTATCGCGATTAACTTCTGGATACATATCCGGATTACATTGTGCTGGCGGCGGAAGGGGCTCGTATCGCTCAGTCGGCCACGCAAGAGTAACACCGTCTATAGGACCGCAATAGTATCCACAATATCCCTGTTCTACCATTTCTTTACTTTTATTAACATCTAACTTCTCAAACATGTTATTAAAATTAAAGATCAAATGGCTAGAATCTTTTTTTATATTGTTCCACCATGCTTTAAGTCTTGCACTATCGACGTTATAATTAAGTTCGATTATATCCCAGTCATTATTATTGTATAAGAAATTATGAGTTATTCCGTGATTAACAGAGTCATAGTTTTTGATAATTTTATTAGACAATTTATTCCTCCAATCTTACTACGTATTTATTAGTCGAAGAATAGCGAGGATGTGTTCGTTTATTATTGTGTCTTATCCTATCTTGTAAATCTATTGCTAAGTAATCTTGACCATACAGTACTAAGTCATCCGGTACTAGTTTTTCAAACTCTAAATATTTTTGTTCTATTTCATCAATATCTACATTCCAATGTAACATAAGTGTAGGCCATATGTTAGTAGTCCATAACACCTTGTTGCCAGTATACTTGTTTATTTCAGTAAATAGTTTTTGCGGTTCGTTAACAAGATTAACAACTATAAATTTATGTTCTAATTGCCGATATCTGTCCCATAATTCTTTAAATGCTTCTTTGTTACCGAATTCTTTTTGTATTTCTTGTTCCCAGAACTCTAAGTAGTTTCCGCGATATGTACTACTAAAGTTGTATTCTAAATCATGCTCGAGCAACCACTTGTCAAAATCCAATCCATTCCAAGTTTCAAGTAAGTGTTGTTTAAAACGCAAACTAGAATCACACCAATCATAATATGTCACAACGGTATTTTCGTGAAAGCCATTATTATCTAACAGTTTCATTGTTTTAAAGCCAGCGGCTGCACTAAAAATAGCATCAACTGGTCCAGGACTTCTTACTCCTTCACCGCTTAGACGCTCGGTGTTGTACGCATACACGCGATCTTTTTCAATATGCTCCTGGTATGCTAGTTTGCGTATCCAAGCTCGTTGGGCGTAATTTGCAACTTTATCTACTTCTTCTTCATCTTGTAAATTTTTCCAAATATATTCTAATCTATCAGCATCGTCATACGGATACAAAAACGCCTTACAATCTCTTATTTCAAAACTAAAGTTATCTATGCGAATATTATTCTTGCAAGCAATGTCTACCCAGTTGGCACCATCTTCTACTACGTGTACTACTTGTGTTCCCGGTGCAGTTTCTATATATGCAGGTGCATAATCTGCACTGAGTGTTTCTTTACTTAAAGTATAGTTACTATATTCTTCTTTTCGATCCCAAAAGAACCCTTGTTCGTTAAACTCAGGAGAACCTAGTTCTACCCACTTATCAAGATTAACTACTAGCATCTGTCTATGTAACCCAGGATAGCGATCCTGCTTAGCCATTATATGACCCATTACAAAGAAATCCGGATTAGCGATGTAATATTCTGAGGTCTTTTTTAGAATCCTATATAGCTTAGGTGCCATTATTCCCTGAGCTAGAATAATACATACTTTATTACCATTCTGTATACTTTGGTTTAGTAAATGTTTAACACTATAATTAAAGCCGCTGTACGTACACAAATTTTGATGTAAGCTTTGATTTATCATCCAAAAAGTAAGGTCGAAGGTTTTTTTCCTAACAAAGTTATTTGTAATATCTCTGCTAAGATCAAGTATGCCTACACCGATAGATGTTTCTATTTGCGAACTATCAAAATATCTGTCTGAATCAGATAAACTGTTATAATCTTTCATTGTCTTCTCTATTTGTGTAGTAACTGCTTCTTAGTACATAGAAAAAATCACGTAATCGCCTGCCAATTTCGTAATGTATAATCATATGTATTCTCGGCTTATTGCTTCTATTAATAACTGCATGTTCGTTACTAATGTCCATTAAGAATGCACTGCCTTCGTCTTTAAAAGGAACACGACCAAAATCTTTCATAACCATTTCACATCCTTCGGGCATATTAAGACTTATGTTGCACACACTTAAACGTTTTTGATCACTAGGTCTGTCTTGATGTGGCAGAATATATCCTCCTGGTTCGAGTAACATAAAACGCACACGATTTAAATATTCTGCAGGCCAAACATCTGTTAAAAACTTTTTAGTTACAGGACACTTATCTGCCACATGAGTCCAATTTAATTTTTGAAGAACTTCGTTACGCTCGCCATACGTGTTAAGACTCTGCGTATCATTGTCGAGACCATGTATTGTTAAACTTTTCCACCCTTTTCCATAGTCGTCTCTATGTACATAAAAATCATCAAGCAATGCTTCAGCTTCTTTATGCATTTCTTTAAAGGGTTGATTATCAAGTAAACTTAAATGGAACCAAGGCCATCCTGATTCTGTTATAGTCCATTTAGGATCAAACATATCGGGGTACTTATAGTTGTAATCTTTTGAGTGCGTTTTTAGATATTCTTCTAATTCATTATGAGACATTAATTACGTTACCTTAGATATATATATTGTATGAGTATTTATTTACAACATTTAAGGATAATATAAAGAATGAAATGCAAATATCTCGATCATCAACTATGTGTAAGATCAGATGGGCAATACCGATTTTGTTGTGCTAGTACAGAACCTAACAACAAAGAAAATATCAAAACTCATACTCCGCAAGAATGGTTTAATAGCAAAACTCACTTAGAAGCCCGAGAAGCATTTGCTCGAGGAGAATGGCCAAATGCGTGTATAACTTGTAAAAAGAATGAAGATCTCGGTTTAGAAAGTATGCGAAGTAGGCCTCGGTTATACGGGCCAGGCATAAGTCACTTAGATATAAGATTTGGCAATAGTTGTAACTTAAAATGTATAAGTTGCTGGGAAATGTCCAGCAGCAGTATTGCCGAAGAAGCTATAGAAATGCAAAAACAAGGGCTTACTCCGGTTAATAATGTAATAGAAGTTCCTAATTTTAACTGGGCTAGTGAAGAAGCAATACAACAAATTACTAAATTTCCTATACAAGAAGTATATCTTACAGGCGGGGAACCTATGATGGTCAGGCATTTACCTAAGCTGTTAGAACGTTTAGATCCAGATGTTATGGTAAGATTTAACACTAACGGTACAATTTATAATAATAAATTAGAAAAATTATTAAAACGTTTTAAAGTTGTAAACATGGCGTTTTCTTTTGATGCAATCGGAAAGAAAATTGAATACATTCGATACGGCAGCAAATGGAACGAAATCTTAGACAATTACAAAAGATATAGAGAGTATTGTGTTTTAACTAGTGTAACTCCAACAATTAGCATATTAAATGCCCCATACATGCAAGAATTAGTTGACTGGTGTGACTCAGAAAATTTAACTATTCACCTAAATAATAAGTTAGATAATCCTAAATATTTAAATGTTCAAAATGCACCCAATGATCTTAAAAAATTGTTTACTTATACTAACGGATGGGAACAAGGCGACCCTAATCCAAATCAAATAGAAGTATTCAAAGACAAAATTACAAGATTAGATAATTTTAGAAATATAAAAATAAAAGACTACTTGCCAGAGGTTGCACAAGCATATGGTCTTAATTAAAGAAAATAAATCAAAATTTCGTTCGGTACACTTTGACGGTGAATTTTATTACAAATCATGGAACTTTAGCGACTCTAGCTGGCTAGAAGCACATGTTGAATTATTAAATACATATGCACCTGAGATAGTTAACAGCTATTCATGTAACAAAGATCGCATGACTCTTAAAATGAATGTTATAGAAGGAAAACTAGCAAGTACGTTTGATCATACACAAGAGTTTTTTGACAAGATTTACTCTGCATGTATTAAAGATCTAGAAAGGACTAGACCGTATGCGCACGGAGACTGGGTTTTAAGTAATATGATTATTACTCCAGATGATAAAGTTGTGTTTATAGATTGGGATAACATTAATTTGTTTCCTAGAAAAGGAGCAATAATAAAAATGCATTTAGATTTAAAATCTGCATTTGGAGAGAAGTTCGAAGGATTTTTAAATGACACCACAAGCATTTAGTTACCCTACTGTGGGGAATAACGGATTAATATATGTTCCGCCTTATGGACTAAACGAAAGTTTAGACTATATGTTAGTTATTGATCCTAAAACATATTCTATTGAAAAGATTGCATTAGAAGTATCAGACTGTTACGAAAAATGGCAACGTGGTATTGTAGTAGGCAGTAAAATATATTGGCTACCTTATAACGAGAAAAATATTCTAGTATTAGACACTAAAGATAATAGTATACAATATATTGAAGTTCCTATAGACGGACAAGGCAAATATATTCAGGGTCACGTTTATAAAAACAAAATATATGCTCTACCTTACGGAGAACACGCTCCTTACAGTTATGCATTAATATTAGATACAGATGCAAACTGGGTTAAACAAATTGAATTAAGAATTTTACCCGACGACGAAAAGAAGTGGCACCAAACTCAACTTATAGGAAATACTATTTACGGGTTGCCTAGAGGCGAAAGTTTAGATAAACATTTTAGTTATGCTATAGAGTTTGACTGTGATATGGAAACATACACATTAACTGACTTATCTAATTATTGGACGGAGTACGATACAAACAAATATTGCAATAAAAAGTTTACAACTATGGCAAAGGTAGGTAATAAACTTTGGGCTCCGCCTTATAGTGAATATGATGATTTTGATCTGTTAGCAAAGTACGACAACGGTTGGACATTTGAACACACAGGCATAAAAGCTACCAGTAGAAAATATTATTCGCACACTGTTGCAAGTAACAATAAAATTTATTTTCCTCCAGCAGGTCACGAAGAGGATTGGAGCGAAATGTTAATTGTTGATGCTAACAACAATACATGGTACACAAAGGATTTAGGCATAGGCAAAGAAAGTAAAAAGTACTTTGCCGGTGCTGAAAACAGTCAGGGTAAAATATACTACATTCCAAGAGGAGGGTGTGTTTGCGAACCAGAAGAAACTTGGAAAAGTCAAGGCGATCTAGCAGAAGTTCTTGTAGTTGACACAGCAGACGATTCTTGTTATACCATAGATGTTAGTAAATATTTTACTGACAACACTACTATTGAAAAATACAACCAATGTGTTATTGTCAATGATGTTATATACGCATTTCCATATGGCGAGAGTGATAGTTTTCAAACTGTATTAATTTTTGACACCATTAAAGAAAAAGTAATAAAGGTAATAAATTTAAATGAAATATAAAGCATTCCAAGACTTTTACAAAGAATTAGAAATTAAACATTTAATATTACACGAATATAATGGAAAATTAATATCTCCACCGTTTGCAACCGAGTTATGTAAAGATTACAGTAAAATAGCTGTATTAGAAGGAACATCTGTATCGTACATTGATTTAGACTTACCGCCTGTAACTAGTAAATTTAATGCATTAGCACAAGTTGATGATTCTCTTTGGTTAATTCCGTACGGAATATGGGACAAATTTAATATCATTGTAGAATTAAACAACACTAGTGCAACTTATCATGCAATAGATAAACCCGGCAAGGGACAGTTTTATAGCATAGCATCTAATAATAATTCAGCGTGTAGCTTTCCGTTAGGATACGAAGGAACCAACTATATCATATACATCAACAAATACGGACTTCAAACCGTTGAGTACACCGCAGAAAATGTTAAAGCTCATATGGGGACTGTTTGGTGTAACGGAAGATACTGGAGTATGCCTCGCGGAGACGAACCCGGATACACAAATCTGTTAGGATTTGACGGTACTGATTTAGAAACATTTAAAGTTCCTGTAGATGCCAGTATAACAAGAAAATTCACTGACATTGTTCCGATTGACAACAAGCTTTACAGTTTGCCGTATGGAGAAACAGAAGGACTAACAGACGTAGTCGAGTTTGACACAGACACACACCAATTTACATTATACCCGCTAGATGTTCCGGATTTTCCTAAAAAATTTAATACACAAATCGTTGTAGGTAATTCTATTATAGGATTACCGTACGGAGACGAGGATGATGACAACAGTAACTACGGAGTTATTTTTAATTTAATTACTAAACAAAGCATTTCACTTGATATAGGATTAAACTTCGGAGGAAAGTATCGTTATCGATCCGGAATTAGCGTAGATAACTACGGACTCTTTTTTCCAACAGGCACTCCGTCATGCCCTATAATTAAAGTATACGAAGACGGTACAATCGAAAAAAAGTTTTACGAAGATACAATGTTTGGTCGGCCTATACTATATAATAATGCCGTACATGTAATAGGTTACGACATAACTACTAAAATTAGTACTGTTTATAAATTTAACAAGGACTTAACATGCAACACAATTGCAGCTCTATAAAGTGCCTCGCACCGTGGCATTCTTTACAGGTAAGATTTAATGGCGACATTGCTCCTGACTGTGTTTACGTAGGCAAATACGGAAATATATTAGAGACCCCGTTGCCTGAAATACTTAAATCTGATGCAGTTAGTCAGTTAAAAACTTCTATACAACAAGATGTGTTACCGGTACAATGTGTTCAATGTACTAGAAAAGAAGAAACGATCGGACATAGCAGACGCAAGTTTTTTAATAATGTTCTTACGCCGTTAGTGCATAATAGCAAGTGTAACTATCATCAATCATCATACGATATAAGATTCCTTGAAATTAATATGAGCAATGTCTGTAATCTTAAATGTAGAATGTGTAGCGGAGTTAGTTCGACAGCATGGATCAAGGATGATATTGCATTAAGTAAACATAGTTGTCTTAGTAGGCCTGTTGAACACAATAACTTCGGATATCAAAATATATCGTTAACTGTAGTTGATAAATTATTTGAATTTCCGGAATTATTTAAAAACCTTCAATACTTAAATATCAAAGGCGGAGAACCATATTTAGAGCCTGCAAATAAAAAGATTTTAGAAAAGTTAATTAACTTAAACTTAGCAAAAAACATAACACTCGACATTAGTACCAACGGCACTGTTATCGATCACGAGTTCGACGAACTAGCATTACAGTTTAAAGAAACTAAATGGCATATTAGTTTAGAAGGAACAGGTAAGCTTTACGAATATATTAGAGGTGGTGACAATTTCTCGTTTGAACAGTTTGAAAATAATTTACAAAACTTTAATAAATTTAGTAGAGTAATCTTTGCAGGCACTATAATGACATACAATATTTGTCATTTAGCTAACATTGAAAGCTGGTACGAAGGAATCAAACAGCTGAACTACGAATTATTTTTAAATAACGTTGTTACTACACCAGCCTATTTAAATCCAGCTATATTGCCGGAAAGCATTTTAAAAGACACTCCTATATCACATAAAGAAAATACTAAAGAATTAAAGAATTTTATTTTATATACGCAAGAGTTAGATAAGTTACGCAACACTAGTATACATCAAGTATGTCCTGAATTAAGTAGTCTCTTTTCTTAAATAGATATCGCTTAAACATCCGCATATATCTTTGCCGCAAATGATAGGTTCAGAAGGCAATGTATAGCTTGTTAAGTCACCAATCAGACCGCCGTATTGACAGTCGGCTCTGTATAGTTTTCCCCACATATCAATATTTACTCCGTCTATTCCTGCCCAGCATTTCCACCCGTCGTGTGCGTTAAGTCCGTTAAGAATTAGGTCGTTAGCTGTTATCTTTTTACCGTTTAACAACATGTTACCTCTATGTAGCTTGCTATCATCAATCTTTCTCGAATACGGCCAATTATTGATTAACTCTTGTTGTTCCGGAGTATAATAACTTACTTCATTTGTAATGTATCCATCAGCAGCACTTTTGTCTAAAATAACCTTAGGCCAAATTAGCATATTATTAGTCCCGTTATACAATAACTTAGCAATCTCTACTATATCATCAAAATTCTCAGGCATAAGCATCAGATTTACAGCAATAGGACAAGTTACGTTGTTAGCAATTTTAATAAAGTGATCAACAGACGACTTTTCTGGATGATAACTTAAAATTAGTCCGTCAGTGTATTTAGAAATATTTTTATAATATTCTATAGGTTGACTTCCGTTAGACATAAAACTAAAAATATGACCTTGTTCTTTAATAAGAGCAGCCATTTTAGAAAAATATTTCCAATGTGTTGGCTCGCCGCCGCTAACTCTAAAACAAATTTGTTTGTTTGGCACTTTAAAGTTTTTAATAAATGTAGACACTACGTCCCACTTAGGTTGACCTGTAGTTCCGCTATGTAAATGACTAGGACAATATGAACATCTATAATTACACTTGTTTGATAATACCCAACTAACAAGGAACCAATTTTCTTTTGTGCTATCTTCGTATGTTAGTTTCATTCTGCCATCGTATTGTTTAGTACTAAATTTTGTGTACGTTCATTTAATTTTACTGTTAAAATAAGACTATATAAGTTGTCACTGAAACTAAACACACTGTGATCCAATTGAAAGTTTGTAAAATACACGTATCCTGCTTCAGGATACAACGGTTTACCGTCAACCATCTGCACATAGTTTTCTGGACTACAACGACCAAATACAGTTAGTAATCTAAAGTACTCTGGGCTAGTTCCGTGAAAATCTCTATGTGGAGGGAAAAAGCCTCCTTGGTCTACACGTAGTAAATGTACTCTGCCAAGATCAGGAGCAAACACATCTACTAGTCTTTTAAGTTCAGGAATAGCATGATAAACTTCTGTAGGTGTATTAAAGTTTTCTTCCTTCATTTCTACATCATGATATTTTTGCATGTGACCAAAACTGTTCAAATGATAATTGTCCATAACATCACCAGTATGGCTTGTTACAGGCAATCCCCAACGATTATTGTGTGTATCCTTCTTAGCATTATACGGGCACCAATTATCATTAAACTGCTCTAATTGTTGCTCAACGGCATAGTGGTCAATTTTCCATTTTAGTTTAACTTGGTTACCTAAGTTAACTAAACTTTGCCAACGTAATGCTCGCTCTATTTCATGTTGTTCCATATACTAACTCCAATTCTGGGAATATTTTAATAAAGTCTTGTTTTCGTGTTTTATCATTTATTTTTAAGTATTGCTGCAATGCTGGAAGTTTATGACTCCAATCTTCAGCATTCATATAATCGACAAGTCCTAACCATCGCTCCTTACCGTAGGAATTTGTATTAAATTCAATGCTACGATCAGAACTAGTTGCAAAATTAATTATCTTTTCTGACACCTGTTGCTTGATTTTTTCGGGTAATACCCTAACATTCATATGACTAGGCAAGTAGACTAGATGCAATCCTATTAGTCCGGCTCCATAAGGTGCTTGATTAATTTTTTTAAAATTCTGTGCAAGTTTCCATTCTGCTAAGTCTACAATATGGTAGACATTTAATGCTTGTACTGCACATGCAATATTAACTACAATGTTATCAGGAGTATTATCTAACATTTGCAAGTTTGTTTCAATTTCTTTAAACTTACTAGGATATCTTATATAATCATTGCGCTCATTAACAGCATCTAAACTAAAGTTAAATTTAACCTGTTTAAACTTGCTCCACAAGTCTAATGTACGTTGATCAATTATTGTACCATTTGAATTATATCTAATAATGCAATCTTTAGCAAATCCTTCAGTAACCATAAACTCTAGTATTGCAAAGTGTTCTGGAATCATTAACGGTTCGCCGCCTGCAAAGTATAATTCTTTAATATATTGTGCTTGACTTTTCATGCTTTCAATGAACGTACCTTTCTTATACCAAGTATAGTCAAAGTTAGGATTCCAGTTTTGATCTTGCTTTAGTTGTTCGTTTGTATATTGCGGATACTGAAGTTTCCAATCTTTAATCCAACTACTCGAATCGTGCGGGCTACACATAACACATTTTAAATTACACATGTTACCTAGTCGTAAATCAAAGTAAGGAATGTTTACTGGCAAACTGCCGGATGCTTGTGTTTGGGCTACAATACCATCAATGTCTAAACGCTCCTTCCAAACTTCAGTTTCCCAATAGCGTTTACTTTTAATGCCTTTTGATTCTTCTTCAAAACATTTACGACAACTCGACGGAACTATATTGTTTAACATTTGCAATCTAGTGTTGCGCATATGTTCGCTATTCCATACTTCTTCTACAGAATGCTCACGCAAGTTCATGTTAATACCATCTTGCTTTACAAGTCCAGCCTCTTTATCATCAGTTACGCCTGCGCCACTAGCATTAGCTGTGCAACATACACGAACATCACCGTTAGGACGAGTCGCTAAATGTATCCACGGTAAGGGGCAAAATGTATCAGTCATTTACTTTTCTTTTATTTACTTGTAGTTCTGAAGAACAAACACACGCTTTATATTTGCATATTAACGGCAGAATGTCTTTAAGAAAAAACTTATTAGGTAAAGATTCATCATAAATGTTTAATGGCACAGTTCGATTAAAAAGATTAGTTGCGCCGCAGCCTCCTTTAATATCTCCATCCATCCATATATAAAATCTTTCTACTCCTAAATTACACTCCCAGCCCTCAAGGCGATGCCAATTATTTGCATACCATTTGACGGAGGAAAATTGTTCTCTAGATCCGTCCTCATATACTGTGAAAATCTTATTATCTCTAATAACTATATTGTTTTTTTCTTTCATTTTTTCTATGTATTCTTTTGGGGGGATTTTTTTACTCCTTGGCTGTAAATATTCTAATTGTTCTTTAGAATAATCAATCATATCATCTCCCACCATCACTGCTCCAGCGTTTAATAGCCATGGCACGTCGTGAGCCTGCAACTTATCTACTATATTCTTGCATTTGTCCCAATTTTTAATATCCATTAAGACTGATGCACGTACTGACGTATCTGTATTAAGATATATCCAATCTAAAACCTGTATGGTGTGATCTACATCTACTTCTTCGTTGTGTACACTTATGTTTATACCGCTAAAATACTTTGCATTTTTTTCCCACCAACGCAATGTTCTAGAGCCGTTTGACGACATTATAACTCTTGCGCCGTATGTCTCTTTAAAGAATTTTGCAAAGTTTCCTAGCCCCGGCCATAACGTTGGCTCTCCACCAGTTACATTTATGATGAAATTTTTCTTACCATATTCTTTAAACACATCAAATATATAAATTAAATTTTTATAAAAAATGTCTTGCTGTTTTCCGATAGGCCATCGATATTTGCCATCATTACATCCAGGAAAACAATAACTGCAATTAAAATTGCAAGTTGATCCCATAATAATTTCAACATAAATCTCTTCAGGAGTTATTTCGTTTACTATTGAAATTGGCTTCACTTTTTTCTACCTATAATCATATATCTATCGTATTTTGGCAACGATAATGTATCTCTTAAATAAGGTTTAATTTTACTCATATGAGTAAAATCGTTGATATCTACAGAACATCTAATATGTTCGTCTAACTCAAAGTAGTTATTGCTTTGTACAACAAATAATGCATCGTCTGGCTGGATGTCTAACCACTGCTCATATTGTTCTTGTGTAATGTGTTCGCAACTTGTGTTAATTACAATGTCAGCAGGTTCTGTGTATTCGCACATGTCTGCGGTAACTGCATCAAACCTTCCTGCTATTTCATAGTTTTTATTAACTGTGTATGCAGTTTCTTGACAGTCTTCGTCAATGTCTACGCTTGTGATATGTTCTATACTAAGACTGCTGTTAAACAGTATACTTGCAAGAACACCATTCCATCCACCGTAGATTACAATGCGAGCATCGTCATCTGCATAGTTTATACGTAATGCATCAGCAAGCCATACTTTGCTGTTGACTTGTCCTTTCCAAAAACTTTCAAGTGTACGATATTTGTTATCGCTGTTGCGAATAGCATCCATCCAAAATAGTACGTCTTGTATATCAACTCTCAAATTGCGCTCCTAACTTATCAAACTTTCCGCATTGTTTTGCACACTCTTTTAAAGGATCACAACTCCATGTATTTTCTACATCTGTAAAATATGTAGAATTAAATATTTCATCTAATGTGTTTTTATTTAGGTTAGGATAAATTTCAATTTTATCCATATAGTCTATTCTTGCATCACTAACCGGAGGGAGCCATTCTGCATCTAACCAACAACACGGACTAACATTTCCGTTTGCTGCTACATATATTTCATTATGTTGTTTTGCCTTGCAGTTAATAACAGGTTGTATATCATATTTTGACTGTTTAATTTTGTCTACAAAGCTTTTACTTTTTTTAGTTGGATAAAGAATGTCTATAGTTTTACCACTTTCGTTTAGAACATTATACTTTCCATCTTTAAATCTACTTGAGTTTTTCTTTTGGAAGAATACAAAGCCTAAATCGTTTGCCAATTTTTCACATTCATCTGTTTGATGTTGATTATGTTGAAATACTAGCATGTCCCAACGTGCTTCTCCGCCAGCATTTATAAAAGTTTTTGCATTTTCGATAATCTTGTTAAAATCAGTTCCAATTCTATATTTGCTATGTGTATCTTCTAAACCGTCTATCCCAAAAACTACCTTAACATTTAATGCTGCTAAATTTTTCCAAAACTGATTATCTCTTGCACTGCCGTTAGTATGCATTTGCAAATCCATTGTAGCATTATTTTCTCTTAAATATTTGTAAATTAGCACAGTATCTTTTGCAATTATTGGATCTCCAAGATTTCCGCACATATTTAATTTGTTTAGCTGTTTTATAAAATTAATTGGAAACCATTTCTTAAATTGATCAATTGTAATTTCTGTTAAATCTATCCAAGGCATCAATATGCCGCCTTGCATTCTTCTAGGACACATAGGACATTTAGCTTGACATTTACTAGTAACTTCTAAATGAATGCTTTTAATATTTTCAATATTATACATGTTTAACCTTTGGTATTTTGCTATCAGCACTACTAACACAACTTGGAGTAATGCACTTACGTGGTGTCTTAAAGAGCTCAAATCCGCCGTCTAACGTGCCTAAGGGTTCATCATGGCAACTATAGCTGCGTTTAACTTCGTTCTCTCTTATAACGCATCCTTGATACCCTGCATTACAATTCCACCCTTTGAACTTATTGAATCCAAACGCATT
>Ga0115570_10001129_pt1 | contig 21700 bp, 15 predicted proteins | sample COGITO_mtgs_1205_3_FD_87294 | JGI IMG/M metagenome (GOLD analysis project Ga0115570, IMG submission 87294) | Pelagic marine microbial communities from North Sea - COGITO_mtgs_120524 | ecosystem: Environmental > Aquatic > Marine > Epipelagic | place: Germany:Helgoland, sampling site Kabeltonne... | reverse complement strand
CTAAGTTATTAAAACGTCTACCAGCAACATTATCATATAATCCGCACTATTTAACGGTGTATGGGGTAAGAAAAACAAAAAGCCCGACGCGTCGCGTCGGGCTTTTCTGTTGCTCCCCCTATTATTCAAAGATGCAGCACAACTTCTCCATTTAGTGGACTATTTATTGGTAAACGAGTCCAATGAAATCAAAGAAAAAGGTTGTGATACTCACAGAGAGTCAAGTAAAGTCACTTATGGAGAATCTTAGAGTAGAAAGAGATAAGAGAATTCTATCGGAGATTAAGAATCAGGTTCAAAGAGGGAAGTAATCTTCAGGGAACTTAACGTTCTCACCTCTAATACGTCTCTCCATAAAATCAATAAGAGACTTCTCTGACATACGATAGTTGGACCACCCACAGTCAACAATGTCCCTTTCATTCTCTTCAAGAACTTCAAGATATTGTTTATAGACTTCTTTGAGTCTCGAATTTTTAGACTCGATTACACCTTTCCTCTTGTCTTTGTGTTCAAATAATGGGTGTTCACCGAACCATTCTTCCAAAACCCACTTTCCTTTTCTAAAAGTAAACTTGAATCCATCGTCCTCTTCAAAGTTCAATTCCAATTGATCATTCTCATTAGGTGCGTATTCAAAGTCAAAAACATTTATGGTGTTAAGTCGCCTTAAAATCTTTCGTCTTTCGATTTTGTCAATCAGATTGGACGGAATCATCATTCCAATATTGACCATCATATCTTCACCTTCATTGGTATTATTCATTCGTAGAATCCAATGTGGTTTTGAGTAGTCTATATCACCACTACAGCTACATAATCGGAATGGTCCATTTAAGTCACACATATTTTCTATATGAATTGCTCATAAAGATAAGATTTTCTATCTTTCGGAAGTAAAACTTTAATTTTTATTAAAAGTATTATGCTAAAAGAGGTCTTCAAATCGAAAGGAGTAAAACAAAAGTGGTTGGCGGAGAAGATGGGTGTATCAGAAGTCACCATTTCGAATTGGGTAACGGAGAAGAGTTCTCCATCGCGAAAGAACCTTGAGAAATTGAGTAATCTATTGGATGTCTCAATTAACGAATTGATTTGATGATAGAGTCTACACTGAAATATGAGTTTTCATTGACGGGGTCCTCTCTGAGGGTCAACGATATGGTTCTATTCGCCTCAAAGTATGTGAATGAAGGGGTTGCGGAGTTTAAGTCGGATAAAGGAACTACGAATAAGAGGATGGTTTCGGAATTCAAGAAAAGGATTGATCACCTCACCCACAACCAGCAAAGACTTTTCATTGAAGGAGATTTCTCAACTCAAAAACACTTGGCTTTTCTCTCGGCTTGTAAAACCTATACTCTTCTTCGGGACTTCGTAATAGAGGTAGTACGTGAGAAGTTCTTAATAATGGATTTTAATCTCACAGACACAGATTATCTTTCCTTCATCAGGAGAAAAGAAGTAGATCATGATGAGTTAGCTGAATTAACGGACCTAACTCAGGGAAAGGTTAAACAGGTCATTTTCAAGATTCTCGAACAGGCGGGGATCATTGATACTATCAAGAATAAGGAGATTCAACTTCAGTTATTGGACGGACCAACCAAAAGAGCAATTGTAGAAGACAACCCTGATTGGTTAAAAGTATTTCTAATGTCGGATATAGACATTCAAACGGTAATTGATTGATATGGAGAACCTAAATAAAAAATTCGATCACCTTTTCAAGGTTATATCAAAACAAGGGTTCTTGAATAAAGAATCTCTTGGGGGTGAGATCCCATTTTTTATATCTGCGTACAATGCAAAACAGGAGATACAGGTTAGAGAATCAATTGGGCTACTAAAGAATAAGCTCGGTAACCACGGAATAGAGGTGTTAGAGATCAACCTCTTTGAATTGAGTTGTGAGTTGTTAGAATCCAACGGAGGTTTAGAGAGAATGTACATGGTTGAGCGGGCAAAAGGATCACAGAAGTTTTTGCGTGCCTTACAGTCTGCATTAAATATTCATGAAGTTCTCCTTCCTAAAATCAGGGAAATCATAGAGTCATCAAATTCTCAAGTGTACTTTTTAACAGGAATTGGGCTGGTCTTCCCCTTTATCAGGTCGCACAACATATTAAATAACCTTCAGTCCGTCGCCAAGGAGTCACCAACAGTTGCGTTTTTCCCTGGCGACTATAACGGTCATACCCTAAATCTATTTGGCCTACTCAAAGACGATAATTACTACAGAGCATTCAACATTGAAAAAATCGAAGCATGAAAATAAATTCAATCTTCTTAAAGAATATCAATAGAAATATTGAGACAGTCATCAAGGCTGATGATAGAGATCACATATCAGATGAAGTAGCTGAATATGTAATCACCAATGAGATCTCAAGAAAGATCCGAGAGTTCTTTTCCGCATACAATTCATATGCGGGTGCTAATGGTGTTTGGATATCAGGGTTTTTCGGGAGTGGTAAGTCACACCTATTGAAAATCTTGTCTTATGTATTGGAAAATAAAGAGTTTGAAGGATATTCAAGTGGAGATCTATTCGCTGAGAAAATCGAAGATGATCAGATGCTTAAGGGTGATGTGTTGGCTGCTTGTAAAATCCCCTCAGAATCGATCTTATTCAATATTGACCAGCAGGCACAGATAACAAGTAAAGAAGACGCGAATGCCATACTTGAGGTATTCTATAAAGTGTTCTACGACCACTTAGGATACTATGGGTTTATTCCACATGTTGCCGAATTTGAAATGTGGTTAGATGACGAAGGAATCCTTGAGGAGTTCAAAAACAAGTTCAAGTCAAAGAATGGAAATCAATGGAATGACGTTCGCAAAAACTACTTTGACATCAAACTCCAACAGGACCTTAGTGCTGTATTAGGAAAGATTAAAAATGTTGGCCCTGAAGATTACATCGATGTCTTAGATAAACTCGAAGAGAACCACAAACAATCTATTGAGGACTTCTGTAATAGGGTACAACAATACATCTCAAAACAAGAGCGAGGTTTCAGACTTAATTTTTTTGTGGATGAAGTCGGACAGTACATCAGTGACAATACTAAACTGATGTTGAACTTACAGACCATCGCAGAGTCATTAGCAACTAAAACTAAGGGGAGTTCTTGGATTTTAGTTACCTCTCAAGAGGATATGGAGGCGATCGTAGGTGACATGAACAAGTCCCAACAAAATGACTTTTCAAGAATTCAGGCACGCTTTAAAATCAAGATTCCTCTTACTTCAGCGAACGTCGACGAAGTAATTGAGAAGAGACTTCTAAAGAAAAATGATGATGCGAAGACTGAATTAAAAAAGGTATTCGGAAAGGAGAGTGACCATTTAAGAACCATCTACTCATTCTCAGATGCAGGGGTTCAGTTTAAAGGGTATAAAGACGATTTAGACTTTGTAAATAAGTTCCCATTCCTTCCGTATCAATTTGATCTATTCCAACAGTGTAGACGAGCGTTATCGATACACAACGCATTCCAAGGAAAACACTCTTCAGTGGGAGAGAGATCAATGCTTGGTGTATTCCAACAGGTAACTCAGAAATTGGGTGATTCGGGACTTTCTGAATTGGTAAGTTTTGATCGAATGTTCGAGGGGATTCGTAACGAACTTAAGGGGGAGATTCAATCTTCGATTTTGGTTGCGGAGAATAACCTCGACAATTCATTTGCCATCAGAGTATTAAAGACCTTATTCTTGGTCAAGTATTACAGCAGCTTTAAGACAACCAAGAGAAATGTATCAGTACTTCTTATCGACAGTTATTCTGTGGATCTTAAAGAACACGATAAGAACATTGATGAAGCATTAAACCTACTCGAGAATCAAAGTTACATTCAACGTAATGGAGATCTCTATGAGTTCTTGACCGATGATGAAAAGGACGTAGAGCAAGAGATTAAGGAGGTTGACGCTGACGACCAAGCAGTAAACCAACTTCTCAAAGAAATACTATTTGATGAAGTAATCCGAGACAACAAGATCAAGTTCGAAGACAATAAACAAGACTATAAGTTTACCAGCAAGATTGATGGTGCAGTACTTGGTAGAGAAGAAGAGTTAGGGATAGAGATCATCACACCAAATTACCATTATTACAATGAGGTAAATGAAATGGCAACCCAAACTATGGGATTATCTCTTATGAGACTTCTCATGCCCGAGGACGGTGTCTTTATAAAGGATGCCAAAATGTACATCCGCACAGGTAAATACATCAAACAAAATCAGTCCACTTCATTAAAGGCGGAGCGAAAAAGAATTCTACATGACAAGTCAGTTCAGAACATCGAACGAAGATCAAACCTCGTAAAACTTGCCAATCAATTATTATCAAGATCAGAGGTTTTTATTAACGGTACGTCTCAAGAGTTGGGAGCAACTTCTGACGGGAAAACCAAAGTCATCAAGGCGTTCCAAATACTTGTAAAAACGGTTTACCCTAATCTCAAAATGTTGGGTAATCAGCAATACTCTGAAGACACAGTAAGACGAATTATCTCCTCTACACAAGACGATCTATTTGGGACCGATGATACAACCATTTCAGAGGCTGAAAATGAAATTCTAATCGTTCTTGACCGAAGAAAGAAGCAATCCGATCGGACCTCATTAAACGATCTTAAGAATCACTTTGGAATGAAACCTTTTGGGTGGTATCCAAATGCGGTTTGGTCCATGGTGGCTCGCCTATACAAGAGAGGTAAGATTGAAATGAAACAGGACTCCAATCTCTTGGAGGACAATCAGGTAATTAATGCATTGCTGGTTAGTTCTAACTACGGAAACACACTTCTCGAGGTCCAAAAAGATGTAGATCCAAAACTCATTAAGGAATTAAAAACCTTGTATTCTGAGGCCTTCGATGAATCATGTCCGTTTCAAGAGGCAAAAGACATCGCTGTCGGATTCAAGGATAAACTATCGGGATTACTTCAAGAGGTAAATGGACTTATTCAAAATTCTAATAACTACCCATTCCTTAAATTATTAGAACCAATTCAGGAGAAGTTAAGATCATGGAATGGCAAGGACTACACATATTTCCTTTTAAGTCGTCAAGAGTTTGAAGACACCTTATTGGATGCTAAGGAAGATTTATTAGATCCAATTCGAAAGTTCATGAATGGGGATCAAAAGAAGATCTATGATGACATAAGATTGATCGTAAATTCAGATACTACAAACCTATCTTTTGTTGATGGTGATGAAATGGAACAGTTAAGAGTTGTTCTAAACCATGACAAACCATTCCTCGGAACACTTATACGTGACGCGAAGTCAACAATGGACACTCTTAAAGAGAAGATCCAATCCAAAATCAAAGAGGAGAAGGAATTAGCCACAGAAAGAGTAAATACAATTATCACTCATTTCGAGAGCAAGTCGGAGTTTGTACAATTAGACGACACTCAGAAGGAAGATCTATTATCGCCTCTTAAGTGGGCATTAAAGGAAATCAGAGATGAAAGGTTTATTTCCAATATTAGAAACATTGCTCAGAATGTTCAAGATCAAATAGAACCTCGTCAGTTAACAAGGCTTCAAAGATTAACGTCTGTGGGAGAGGAACAATTTGAGTATATAAAGGCAAGTGGGATTCATATTTCATATGATAAACGAGAGCTGAAGACTAATGAGGAGGTCGATGAGTACATCGAAACCCTGAGAGAGAAGTATAAAGAGCAAATCAGTAAGAACCGTAGAATATCCCTTTAATAGATGAATACAAACCAACTTAAGAAGTTTGCACAAGAGGCGCGAAGAAAACTAATCGATCAAGTATCGGCCAAGTTGAACTATGTACTGACTTCTGACTCTGCTGAATTAAGGGAGAAAGGGACAGCGATCCAAAAACTTAAAGAGGCTCTAAAAGAGACCTCTAAAGAACAACTTATTGATAAAGTTGCCTACACTTGGTTCAACCGATTTGTGGCACTTCGGTTCATGGACGTGAATGACTACCAGCCAATAGGTGTTCAGGTGTTATCTACATTGGATGGATTTACCACCCCTGAGATATTGGATGATGCAAAAAGAGGTAATATTCATGATGAACTTCAAGTAGATAGAAGGAAGATTGGAGATCTATTAGATGGCAGAGTCCCGAGTTCTAATTCTCAAAATGAGGTTTATAAGCTTCTTTTAACAGGCGTCTGTAATCATCTCCATAAAACTTTCCCTTTCCTTTTTGAACGTATTGATGATTATACTGAATTGCTCCTACCCGATGATCTCACATCAGAGTTCTCAATCGCACAAGACATCAGAGAAGGAATGTCTAAAGAAGATTGTAAGGAAGTAGAAATTATTGGATGGCTATACCAATTCTACATCTCTGAAAAGAAGGATGAAGTTTTCGCATCAAAGGATAAGGTTAAGAAGGAAGATATCCCAGCTGCGACTCAATTGTTCACCCCAAGATGGATCGTCGAATACATGGTTCAAAATACTGTTGGGAAACTATGGTTACTGAATAACCCATCTTCGAAGTTAAAGGATCAGATGCCTTACTACATTGAATCTGAGGAAAAGAATGAGGATTATTTAAAGGTGTCATCTGTTGAAGAGATTACTCTTTTGGATCAGGCATGTGGTAGTGGCCACATTTTGGTTTATGGATTTGAATTGTTCTCAAAGATTTACGAAGAACAAGGATATAATCAATCTGAGATACCTGAATTAATCATCAATAAAAACCTTTTTGGTTTTGAGATTGATGAGCGTGCAGCTCAACTATCGGGTTTTGCTCTTTTAATGAAAGCAAGGGAGTATCATCGAAGAGTATTCCGAAAAGAGTTAAAACCTAATATTCTCTGTTATCAGGATCTTAAATTGACAGATGATGAGATTATAGAAACTTTCCAGCAACTTAAAATAAAGTTGACAGATGAATTATTCTTTGATTTAAAGAACATCCAACAGGCAACCAACTTAGGTTCATTGATAGGTCCCCACTCGGATTTAAAATTTCTTAAAGAGATCTCAGAGAAGATTAAAGCTAACAAAGACTCTTCAGATGTATTCTTGAGATATCGATTAGAGGAGTTAGACACTGCATTGATTCATTTACAACTATTGAAGAACAAGTACCATTGTGTAGTTGATAATCCACCTTATATGGGCGGGGGAAAGATGAATAAGATTTTAGGGGATTATGTAAAACTTAATTACCCGAATAGTAAGGCAGATTTGATGACATGTTTCATGGAGTCAGGTTGGAATATTTTAATTCCTAACGGATATCTCGGGATGATAAACCTACCATCTTGGTTATTCCTTTCCTCATTTGAAAAACTTAGAGAAAATCTGATTTCTTCAAAGGGAATAGAGTCATTACTTCATATGGGAAGAGGGATATTTGGAGTTGATTGGGGTTCAACTGCTTTCGTGATAAGAAATGGAGTTTCTAACTCGAATGGTAGTTACTATAAACTTCACAAAAGAAACTTCCAACATTTATATCCTGAGGATATAAGAGATATTTTTTTAAAGTCTTTAGAAGATCAAGAAGTCAAAATTGATTACGATAAGTATCGGGAAGGAGAGGGAGTTTCAAGTGTAGAAAAACTGATTTCTAATGAAGGAATCAAGGTGTCTTATGTAACTAATCAAAACGACTTTTCAAAAATCCCTGGCAGTCCAATTGGGTATTGGCTGAGTTCTGCATTTGTAAACCTATTTAATGATGGAGACAATATCAACAAGGAATTTAAAATTCAAGAAGGGTTAAAAACAGGGCTTAATGAAAGATTCATTAAATATTGGTTTGAACTGAGTTTCAATGCAGATTGGATACCTCACACCAAGGGTGGCGAAAATCGAAAATGGTATGGAAATAATTTGAATAAACTCAAATTTGATGACACTCTTTTAAATTTTAAAGGTTCTTCTATACCAAAAATAGATTTGGAGTCAGACTACGCTACATGGGGGAGAATATCTTCGGGTGATATTTCATTCAGATATACCTTTTCAGGAAGTATTCCAAATATGGCTGGGTTAGCAGCTTACTCTATTAACAATAACGAAGCCGCACTTAAAAACCTCATAGCGGTGGGTAATTCTCTTATTGGAAAGTATGTGTTTAACCTTTTAAACCCAACACTTAATTATCCGCCGGGTGTTGTAAAAAAACTACCAATACTTGAGTTAAATAGAGAGATTGAAAAGTTAGTAGATGATAATATTCAAATTTCGAAGACACATTGGGATTTGTCCGAATTATCTCCTGATCACCGAAGGATTGATATGTTATCATTTAATTCAGATTTAATCGAAGACTCCTATGAAATTTATAAGCAATTTTGGACGGTAAAGTTTTTTAGACTTCATTCTAACGAAGTTGAACTAAATCGTCAGTTAATCAAAATCTATGGTCTTCATGATGAACTCACTCCCGAAGTTCCGTTAGAGGACATTACTATTCTTAAGGATGAATCTTCAATAGTAAATGGTGAGTTAGTATTTGATCAAAAAGAAGTCTTTTCTCAATTCCTAAGTTATGCAGTGGGTTGTATGTTCGGAAGATACTCTTTAGATAAAGAGGGTCTCATAATTGCTAACCAAGGAGAAACTCTTAGAGATTATTTAGTTAAAGTTGAGAAACAAGAAGCCGAATTATCATTCATTCCTGATGAAGATAACATCATTCCTGTATTAGATGACGAGTGGTTTGAAGATGATATTGTAGGCAGATTCCACGAGTTCTTAAGAGTAAGTTTTGGAGATCAGAACTTTGAGAAGAACTTATCCTTTGTTGAAGAGTCCATTGGAAAAGACATCCGAAAATACTTTGTAAAAGACTTTTATAAAGATCATATTCAACGATACAAGAAAAGACCGATTTATTGGATGTTCTCTTCTCCAAAAGGATCGTTCAATGTATTGGTTTATATGCACCGTTATGCTCCTGATACTCTCAATCAAATCCTCAACGGTTATCTTAACGAATACAGAGAGAAGTTAAAAACAAGAATGGAAACCTTAGATCATTTAATGAACTCAGGGAGTCCTTCAGAACAGAATAAAGCGGCAAAAGAGAAAGACAAGATTCAATTAGTACTTCTTGAACTTCAAGAGTATGAAAGAGAAATCCTATATCCATTAGCAACTGAACGTATTTCTATCGATTTAGATGATGGGGTGTTGGTGAATTACAACAAGTTTGGCAATGCAATTGCGCAAGTAGCAGGTCTTAATGACAAGAAGGCTAAGGATAAAGTAAGAAAGTTTGATTGGATAGATACCTCAACAATACGATGAGTAAGATAGCAGAGAGTTTAACGAAGTTATTTGGCCAACATAGGGTTGTTTTTTGGTACGATACCAAAGAAGAGCTTCGAGAGGAGTATAATGTGGTGGAAATTCGGGGGGTAAAAAAAATAGAAGGAAGTAAAAACCCGTTTGAACTTAAAGTAACCATCAATCAAGACTTAGATCAGAAGTATCTTCTTTATTTCCCGTACGAGAAACCATCCAACGAGTCCAATTGGTTATTGGATATGGAACTCGCGTATCATGTATTTCAAACGGATCAGGAGGCATTATATCTCCAAGAATTGGAATTGGATTATGCGTTCAAAAGTTTAGTCTCAGATCATATTCACTTTTTCTCCGCAAAGGACCGAAGAGAGAAACTCAAGGAGTTATTGGGTAAGGGCGATGAACATTTGGATATCAGATACAAAATGTTGTCAGTGGTTTTTGGAGTGGATCAGTTAAGCGTTTATACATTTTTACTCGCACACCTGAATGCCCTATCTAATGACAATTCAAAGTTTGACAAGGACTTAGACCGATATAATTTATCAATGTTTTATTGGTCTCAGGTAAAGGGATCATTTCACTTTGAAAGTGACTCCCCCAATATTTTGGAGTTTATCATTGAGATCTTTAACGCTACCTCTTCTTTAGGCTCGAAGTCGAAACAGACCAAGGAAGGAAGGGTGCTCCTTTCTCAATGGAAAGACTCTATCACTTACAAGGATGCCTATCGTATCCTCTCAGAACGTATTTCTGATGCTTTAGACATAGAATCGAAGTTAGACTCCGAGTCGTATGAATCGGTCCTTTTGGAGGATCACTATGAATTGATTGATAAAAAGATCATCTCAAGCATAAATGATAAAATCATTGCTCAGACAATAAAGCTTGATACTGTATTAAGTCAGGTGAAACAGAGAGAAAACACTTTTTGGTACTACGATTACAAGAACTACTATGATTGTTTGGTATACGCCTCACAACTCATGGAATTAGTTCCAAAGTTTGCTTCCAAAGGGTATTCTACTATTGAATCAGGGGTTGGAGACTATACTAAGACCTTATTCAAGGTTGACCAATTGTATCGAAAGTTCATTTGGTCCTACAGAGAAACCAATCAAAACCGTGTTCTCAACCAACTTTATCTTAAAATAGAAAAGGTTTACTCCAACGATTGGTTACTTACTATTAATAATCAATGGCAAACCACTATTGATAAGACTAATGGCTGGCCGTTCAAAGTTCAGAATTCTCAGCAATCGTTCTTTAAAACTCACATTCAGCCCTTTGTAAGTAAGAATCAAAAGGTGTTTGTGGTGATTTCAGACGCCCTTCGATATGAATGTGCGGAAGAATTGACCACCATGATTCAGAATGAGAACAGGTATCAAGCCAATATTGAATCTATGATAGGATCACTCCCTTCATATACACAGTTGGGAATGGCATCTATATTACCTCGAAAAGATGCGTTAACCTTGAAAGAAGGATCAGACTTAGTGTTGGTTGATGGCGTTCCCGCATCGGGGATTGATGGTAGAGGGAAAATCCTTGATCTCAATTCGGGCTGTAGAGCTACGGCAATTCAAGCAGAAAAATTTATGCGAATGAATTCTTCCACTGAGGGAAGAACCTTCGCTAAATCATATGATGTCATCTGCATCTACTCCAACCTTATTGATAAAACAGGTGATGATAAAACATCGGAGGATAGAGTCTTTGAAGCTGTTCAAGAAGAGTTGGAAAACCTCGTCGATTTAATCAAAAAAATCGCAGCGGTTAACGGCAATAGTATCCTAATCACTTCCGATCACGGATTTATTTACCAACATCATGACATTGATGAAAGTGACTTTAGTAAATCCAATTACTCGGGTAATGTATGGAAGTCAAACAGAAGATTTGTTATTGGATCATCCTTGGAAACTGACGATACATGTAAATCTTTTAATGGAGAGGATATCGGTCTACAACAAGGAGTAGATGTCCTGATTCCAAAGTCTATTAATAGATTAAGAGTTCAGGGGGCAGGATCAAGATTTGTACATGGAGGTGCTACACTACAGGAGGTCACAATCCCACTGATTAAAATTTCCAAAAAGAGAGAAGATACCACGAGACAAGTAGAAGTTGATATCATTCAAACCACTGACCGTATCACTTCTAATCTCTTAGTGGCCTCCTTTATCCAATCCGAGGTTATTTCGGAGGTGGTACAACCAAGAACCATCAAGGCTGAATTATTTGCTGAAGATGGAACTTCTCTTAGTGATTCATTTAAATATGACTTTGATTTCTCAGAAGGATCTGAGCGACAAAGAGAAGTGAGAAAGACATTCACTCTAAACTCAAAGGCGAGTGGTCAATACAAGAATCAGAGAGTGAAATTATTATTGGAGGAACCTGTGAATGGCACCTCGAAATGGAAGAGATACAAGGAGTTTTACTTCTCCTTGAATATCTCGTTTACAAATGACTTTGACGACTTTTAATTATGAAACCATTAGATAGAAAAATTAATGATCATTTCCCTGGCAAGGTGGTTCGCAAGGACCTCACAAAACTTGTTAAAGGGAATGCAATAGTTCCAACTTATGTGTTGGAGTATCTATTGGGTCAATACTGTGCTACAGACGACGAAAACACTATCAAAGAGGGGATCGAAACCGTAAAGAGAATCATCTCTGATCATTTTGTTCATAGAGACGAGGCACAGATAGTTAAATCTACTATTAGAGAAAGAGGATCACACAGGATTATTGATAAGGTTTCAATTAAGTTAAATGATCGTGAAGATCAATACGAGGCATTTTTTGCCAACCTTGGATTAGGTAAGATTCCAATCTCGGATGACGTAATCAAAGAACATCCCAAACTACTTTCAAGTGGTGTTTGGTGTATTCTTACGATGGGTTATGTATCAACTGATGAAAAGAAGGCAACCCCTTGGGTAGTTGAACAGATTAAGCCAATTCAAATCTCGAACATTGACATTCAAGAATTCAAATCCGTGAGAGATCAGTTTACCACTGATGAATGGATGGATTTACTTCTTCAAACCATGGGATTAAACCCTGAGGAGTTTACTAAACGATCTAAACTTCTTCAGATTACCCGTCTCGTTCCATTTGTAGAGAATAACTATAACCTCATTGAATTGGGACCAAAGGGAACAGGTAAGTCTCATGTATTTTCTGAACTCTCTCCCCACGGAATTTTGATTTCAGGAGGTGAAGTGTCCAAAGCAAAACTATTCGTTAATAACAGTTCAGGTGAAATTGGACTTGTCGGGTATTGGGATGTGGTTGCTTACGATGAATTCGCGGGTAAAACCAAGAGAACAGATAGAGGTCTCGTGGACATCATGAAGAACTACATGGCCAATAAGTCATTCTCTCGCGGTACTGAAGTTTACGGAGCTTCTGCATCTATGGTATTTGTTGGAAATACAGACCACTCAGTTCCATATATGATGAGACATAGTGATCTTTTTGATGCATTGCCAAAGGATTACTATGATACTGCATTCCTTGATCGTATGCATGCCTATTTACCTGGCTGGGAGGTTCAGAAGCTTAGAAACGACATGTTCTCCTCGGACTATGGTTTTATTGTGGACTACCTGGCTGAAGTATTGAAAGATCTTCGAAAAGAGGATCGAACCAATGATTTCTCAGAGTTCTTTGAATTGTCTGACACCATTACCACAAGAGATAAGACATCAATTGCTAAAACCTATGCAGGTTTATCTAAGGTCATCTTCCCAAATGGGGGTATCACCATTGAGGAAGCGAGGGAACTATTGGACTTTTCTATTGAGTGTAGAAAACGAGTGAAAGAACAACTTCGAAAGATGGATGAGACCTTTGAACAGGTTGACTTTAGTTATTCCATCGAGGGAGTGGAGGAGAAATTCGAAATCAAAACACTTGAGGAAATAGAGTATGGTGATTTGATCGAACAACAGGAATCAGAAGATCAATCTGATGAAGAAAACAATCAAACACCTGTTTCTGTAAATCCTGAACCACAATCCACTTTAAAAGACCTGTTGAAGGAGGGACAAAAGATTATCAGAGATAATCAGTCAGGAATTTCATATGATAATTTGTTTGGCGCATATCTATTGGATGCGACTAAAATCAAAATCATTGACCCCTACATAAGGCTCCCATACCAACTACGGAATTTTATGGAGTTTGTCCGTTTGGTTTCAGAAAAGAAAGATCCGTTACAGGAAGTAGAATTACACTTAATCACCACCAATAGTGAAGACTACATTGAAGGAGTAAAAGAGAAGTTTGATCAAATGACTTATTCTTTGGAGTCAATGGGGATCAACTTCACCTATGAATTTGATGAATACATCCATGACAGATCAATTGAGATGGATAATGGATGGAAGATCGTTCTTGGAAGAGGGTTAGACATCTATCAAAAGACGGGGGGTTATGCTGACATCACTGATTACATACAAGAACGTAGACTGTGTAAGGCTTGTGAGATAACCTTCGTAAAACGGTAGCACATTCTGTGTTTTTTTGAAAATTCTGCCAAAATTTTAAAAATGATTTTGAGCTATTTTCTGATTTTAAGGTAAAAATTGGAAAATATTTCGCGCGGGGTATTGAAGTAGGATACCATCCATATATATGTATATATAGAGGGGGGATTCCTGGCAGGAATACGTGCAGGGATCTCCTCCACGGGGGACCCAATGCCAATTCTATTTGGCAATTGGAAAATTAATCTTAATAAAAAGGGAAGCGCTAAACTTGCGCTAAATATTACCTAACTCTTAGGCATTACGGCATTTTTGCGGGACTTTTAATGTGTGAATTAAAATCCCACGAATATGAAAATAAAGTATAATAGGGTGAGTACGATGCTACAGTCAGGAAATCGATTTGAAGCAGATACAGATATATACGATCTCACTCTTCTCGACAAGGTATCAGGTTCGGTGAGTTTTAAAGACCGAGTTGAAGCTAAAAAATTGGTTCAACTTGTCGAAGACCGTAAAGTAACTGAATTAGTAACAGAGGAGTTCTCGCGTCTCGGCAGGAATACAGGTGACGTAATTTCAACTCTTGATTGGTTGGATCAATACAAGGTTAATGTCAGAATAAGAAATCTCGGTACTGAATCAAGACCTAATGGAAAGAAAAATCCCGTATGGAAGATACTTAGTGCTACCATGAGCTCGCTTTATGAAATGGAGTTAGAAAATATCAAAGAGCGTACTTCTACTGGCCGAATGATCTATTTACAGAACGGAGGAACTCTTGGCCGACCTAAAAACAGTAACGAGTCAATGAGTAAGTTCCTGGCAAAGCCGAAATCGAAGAGAATAATTCACTACTTAGAAATGGGATTATCCATCCGAGAAGTAGCGAAACAAGTAGATGCCTCGCCAAAAACGATAATGAAAGTAAAGAAGTTAATCTGATGGATAGTTTCTTCAAATATTACTTCATTATCGTGGGGATATTTTTTGTTCTATCTCTTATTCATGAGGGTATTAAACTTTTAGTCCGAGATCAGGATGACTGGCAATTTGAATTGGCGAACGACGTTTTGAATTGGTGTTTGGAATTGTATCCATTAAGGAAACAAAAACCACAATTGAACTTAGTTGAGGGTGAATCTCATCTTGCGGGGGAGTATTGTTTCTATAATAACACAATTACAATCTATAGGAACAACAATGTAATACGTAGAGAACTAATCAATACTGTTATCCATGAGTATTTCCATTACTACCTAATTACATCAGAATCTAAGTCTAAACTCTACCATGATCAATTGGAGCAATTCTCATTGGCGCACCACCCGCAGGAAATTCTCTGTAACTCAATGGGTGAGACCCTCGCAAAACGATACTTAAAGAAAAATTAAAAAACGGGGTTATTTCACAAAGGGTTCAATACCCCACAGAATATTTGCCGATTAGAATTCTTTTGGATCTGATTGAAAAAATCTAATTGGCAATATCCCAAACCACGAATTCATCTATTTGTCCCTAAAGTGAGTTAATCCATTCTTCAAGATCATTTTTACGGCAGTTTTTGGGGAACCCATCATCTATCGATTTCTGAATTGATTCTCTAATAAATGTTGACTTTGATTTTCGTTCTCTGACTAATGTTTCAAGTAGTCTGAGGTATTGGTGTTTATCTATCCTTAAGGTGAGCATTACATCCTTGTTGTTTTTCATTTTCTCTTTTAAGATAAATATGTAATACATAAGGAAAGGACAAAATTGCATGTGATTATTTGGTTTGCTACATTTAACCTAAGGTAAATTATAAAGTCTGCTTGAAGGTTAATATTGTATATCTAAACACCGAGGGACGAGAAAACATATCTGAGGTAGTTGATATGTTTTCATTAGATAAGGGGCCCTTGAAATTCGAATTACTCGAGGTTATAACTTATGCCTCATACTTTCAATTCTATAAACAATTAAAAAAGATATCCCTTGATGACCTCAATACTCTTTCTGATGAGATTAGAGAAGATTTTAGACTAAGTAAAGATGATTACATAATAATAGTCACCTCTAAATCACTTGAAACACCCACCGCTGCGTTTCAATCACCTAAAGATTGGTATAGTTTCCACTATCATCGAAATGTAATTGTAAAATCAGGAGGTTGGGAGAGAATTACAGAAGGAAAAACCTATCTCGGCATAGCTCATCAAATCATAGAAAATCTATTTCAAAATCTTGGCAAATTTGATTTGTACTCAATGAAGTTTGAGGATTGGATCCATAAAGAGCCAGAGATATGTATAAATGACTTCTGCGAAAAACCAAATGAAACAAAGGGCAAGATTAGGTCAGGCTACATATGTCAGCCTTGTACCCAATCTGCGTTGAGTTCCACCTCCAATGATTATATCATTCAAATCAAAAATATCCTGACAAGAATAAGTAATCGATTAAGAGAAAACTACGTATTTGATTTCACACCTGAACAACTAAAGATTCAAGTGTTAGAAGATTACACAGTTAATATTGGGGGGCAAGCTATTGACTTTGGACACAAAGGGAAAATGTCACATGTAGTTTACCTATTTTATCTCATCAATAATCAGGTAGGTATTGGAAAAAAAGATCTGATTGCTGAAGGTAAAGCAAGAGATAAATTTATCTTGTTGTATAACCATATTTACAAGAGAGTTTACGATGACGAAGTCAATAGATATGTGAATAATATTACATCTGTTCATTCTCGAATATCAACTCGACTTAAAAATATACTTAACATAGAATCACTTGCCCACAAATATGGTTTTAGCTCAAAAAAGATTGATCAAGATGTGTCTGTCTACTCAATCGACATTGATAATAACCATCTAATATTCCCCTCAGAATTAAAGGAGTTCACGGTTCAATAACTAACCCTTCTTCCCAATCGCAGCGCTGCGATTGAGGTATACGATTTAGGATCTCAATTATTTCGTGGTATAAATTTTAAACAATTAATATCATGAAAAATTACATGGGACAAATCGAAGTCATTAAAATCGATCAAGTAGTAGAAGTTGAGAACTTCAAAAAATTCTATCAAATTCAATCAGAGGAATCTGAGGAACAACTCAAGAACTCCCTAAAAACTGAGGGTCAGTTAACTCCTATAGTAGTTACTTCAGATTACACCTTAGTTGATGGTTACCGCAGACTTAATCTACTGAGTGAATCAGGTTGTGAAAATGTGAAGGTTCAAGTCGTTGAACTTAATCCAACAATTGATCTCAGGGTGTCATTAAACACCTACCGAGTTAAAACGGAACTCGATTTAACGAATGAGGTGTTTCAGGTACTAAATTCTGTTCCTAAAAGACAGGGTAAGAGACCTGAAGGAGAATCGTACAATAGGTACGAGATTATTCAGAAGAAATTAGATTATCGATGGAAGTCCAATACCGCGATTAGGCAACTTGACAAGATCGTTGAGAATGACTTTGATGATAAACTCCTTTTGAATGGAGTGGTCACAAAGGGTTGGTCTTTAAAAGACTGTGACCGCTACATCAACGAGTTGAGGGGGATCGATTTGGAAAAGGGTTATGGTTTTACCGACCAACTCAAAAAGGGAGGATTGAACATTAGTCAGGTTAATAAATTCATACAGGAAAGGGAGTTTCTTGTCATTGAATACAGGGATACATTCGTGATCCCCGAGAAGAGTACTTCACTCAGAATGAATTGTAAAGACATTGGGAGTCAAATAGAGTTTCATTCAAAGGTGGATACCATAATGACTTCAATCCCATATTGGAAGCTTCGTTTCTACGAAAATGAAGAGGATTACAGCCAGTTGGGACACGAGAAAACCCCTGAAGAGTTTGCTGCTAAAGTTGGTGACATATTCGCGGATCTTGAGGTCTCCCTCAAGAAGTCGTCAAACATATTCGTAAACATTGGAGAGACATATGTCGATGGATGTGCTATGGACGTCCCCGATTTAGTTAAACGAGCTATTCTCAAAAAGACTAACCTCGTTTATAAAGAAAAATTGGTGTGGTCGAAACTCAATCCGAAACCGATTAATGAAAAGGTTAAACGCCCCGCAAATAAAATCGAGTACATCTTATGGTTTGTTGTTGATCCGAAGGAGGCCAAATACAATATGATCACCTACACCGATCGACCTAAGAATGTTAAGGTTTTAAATGGAGCCAAAGATGTTGATGAAAATGGTGTTGTGTGGGATAAAGTGAAGTCTTTATCAAAACCATATAGAAAGATCTACAACCACATAAATCAACAAGAGGTAGAACACATGATTGAGTGTTCAACAGGGAAGAACATACCGATTTCAAAAGCGTATTCTGAAGGTCACCCCGCAGCCATGGCTGAACTTCTTCCTGTACTACCAATCATGATGACTACAGATGAGGGAGATGTTGTCTATGATCCTTTCGCGGGAGGAAATACTGTGGGAAGAATTTCACTACTTCTAAACAGAAACTATCTCTCGACCGAACTTTCAGATCACTATCATAAAATGGGATGCAAGGTTCTCGAAAATACTCTTGATGAGATTAATAGGGACGACTATCATGTAATATCTCGAGATTTTATTAATGCCGCTTAAATAAGAAGATCATGATTGTTAGGGTGCCAAATAACTTGGATATAAAAGAGTTGGTTTCAAAGTTAGGATTGTCTGAAATAAAGTCTAAAAACTTAAAAACTAAGATCTATTTCTTCATTTCACGATTAGTAATTACATATCAGAATGTTGAGACATTTGAAGAAGGATCTATTCGAATATGTACGAAGGAAATCGGGAGAATTTTTGGGCATCACAGAAAGTTAGTCATGGACCTTTTGATGGAAGAAGGAGTTATCTATAAAACGATTGACTATGCAGTTGGAGGAAAGTGCAATAGATATATACTGAACAAGAGTTTACAAGAGTCCGAATTAAGATTTATTACCCTTAACTATGAATACAAAAACAAAAATGAAAAGCAATACAGCCTATTAGATTCGTTTTTTAACCAACACCTAAAATTGAATGGGGTTTATAATAGTGTTCATGATATAGTACGAGGAATCATTCCTTATATCCAAAATGATGAGGAATTAAAGGTTTTTAAAAACAAATTGGGAATATGGATTCAAAACATTGAAGACATAAATAACAACAAAACTTGGCATAAAAGATCAACTACTAACTACAGGTTCAACTCAAGTATAACCAATCTACATCGGGTATTTAAGAATCACCTGACTTACAATGAAAAACAAATGGTACAGGTAGATATAAAATCAAGTCAGATATACCTATTAGCCAGTATCCTTAATTATAATTTCTTTAAATCAAATACAGATAAATCCTTTTCAACATTAATAAATAAAAGAAATACTAATAAAGAAAATGTAATCTATTATATGTTTTCCCCCTTAATGCATGCGCAATTTTCAAAATCAAAAGGAAGGAGATTTCAGGCGAGTTTATCAAGTTTATTGAGGGAACGTCCAATTGATCATCACGAGTTTCAAAAATTTAGAGAGGCCCCATTTTCAGAAGATTTCTATTCTCATTTGTTTGAGTTAGAGTTCCATCGTCAACCTAATCCTTCGGAAAGGGACTCTGTGAAGAGTGATATAATGTATGTCCTGTTCGAAGGAAACAGAAATCATAGAAAACGAGTTCAAGGCGTTCGATTGATCAATAAATATTATCCGTTTGTCAATAAAACAATAGAGTACTTAATAGACACGGTTGGCGGAAGAGACTTCGCAGTTCTTTTACAGCGTTTAGAAAGTCATTTAGTTATTGATCAGGTAGTCCCAAGATTTCACAAGGAATGTCCACGTGCTCCAATTTTCACTATCCATGATTCCATCATCACGGATGAAAAACACTCTTTAATACTCGAAAAAGTGATGAGAGAGACATTGTTGATGGAGACACAAATTGAGCCAGGACTGAAAGTTGAAAAACTAATGCCTCGTTCATTAAGGGAAAAGGACCTTGAAGACATATATGAGAAGATCAAGAGGAAGTCAACTAAGGGAAAATTCAAAAAAATAGAATGGTCCCTCTTGGACAGAAACATAAAACACGCAGAAGCATTTATTTCAAATTATATACCCGAGAATCATGAGTAAATCAGAGAACATTAAATCTCTTTCAAGGGAACTCAAAGAAGTTTCAAAGGAGGACATAGCGCGCATCAACGCACTATTAGAGAAATTAGCCATAATCGAATACGAAATCTATAAACAAGCGGCATAATGAGAACTATTATCTACAAAAGGGTGAGTACCGATGATCAAGCAGACCGTGGGTATTCTCTACAGCATCAAGAGAATGTGATGAGACAATTTTGTGACATCAATAAATACCCAATTGTAGATGTTTACACAGAAGACTACAGCGGGAAAGACTTTAATCGTCCTGAATGGAATAAGATTATTACATACCTAAAGAAGAATAAGAAAAGTGTTGATCAAATCTTGTGTTTGCGCTGGGATCGTTGGTCACGGAATCAATATCTCGCACTAAGGGAGATTAAAACCTTGAGTGAATTGGGGGTTAAAATTTCTACTGTAGAACAACCTATTGATCTGTCAAATCCTGACAATAAGGTATTACTAAGTCTATATCTTACCCTTCCTGAAGTTGAGAACGATAAGAACTCCATTAGAACCACCGAAGGTTCAAGAAGGGCACGTATAGAAGGGTGTTGGACAGGGACTGCTCCAAGAGGCTATGATAATTGTAGAGTCAATGAGAAATCAACTCTCAAACCAAACGAAGCGGCACCCTACATTAAAGAATGTTTTGAGCGTTTGGCTCAAGGTGTTTACTCGGCTAATGAAGTCAGGCTCTATATCAATTCAAAGAAGTATCCGTACAAGGGGAAACATTTTCACATTACCAAACAGACCTTTTACAACATTATTAGAAATGTAGTCTACACAGGCAGAATTAGGGTAAAGAAATGGAGGGATGAAGAGGAACATGTTGTTGTTGGATTGCACCCTCCAATTGTCTCAGACGACCTTTTTAAGAGGGCCAACGACTATTTAGATGGTCGAGTAAGGAACTTCGATTTTAAGTCAGATAAAACAGATATATACCCCTTAAAGGGGTTCATGAAATGTAACGAACACGGTCGAGCACTTACTGCATACAAATCTCAAAGTAGAAATAAGGATTGGCACCACTATTATCTATGTACCAAACCACGTTGTCAAAGGTTTCGGGTGGATTGGGCACACGATCAAATTAAGAAGTTATTAGATAAGATTTCATTCACCGCAGGTATGGTTAAGGTTTACAGGTCCCAACTTGAAACACTAATTGATCGAGACGATGTTTCGCGTAAATCAGAAATTAAGAAGACTAAGTTGGAGATAGAGACCTGTATAACTCGTCAGTTAAATCTTCAGAACTCTTTTCTTGATGGAGACATCAACTCCTCTGATTTCAACGAAATGAAGAGTAGAATCGAATCTGAATTAAGTCAGAAACAGATTAAGTTGGATCGGTTGAAGTCTACCAAGAGTCCTTTCAAGGAATATCTAAGTAAAACTCTTCCAATGATTGAAAACCTAAGCCAGTATTGGGATAAGGCGGATGGAAAGACCAAAAAGAAGATTCTTGGCTGCATCTTCAAGGAAAAATTCGAAGATTTCAATTTTGAGAGATGCAACCACATTTTCACTCCCGAGATTGAGTCTATAATGTTGGCCAGTAAGGTTTTGAAAAGTGGTAAAAAAAGACAAGAGGTCAAAAATGACCTCTTGTCTAATATGGCTCCTCCTCTTGGGCTCGAACCAAGGACCCTCTGATTAACAGTCAGATGCTCTAACCAACTGAGCTAAGGAGGAATTTATGTTCCATTTCTTTCGAAACGGGCTGCAATAATACGGCAACTT
>Ga0115570_10001116_pt1 | contig 21789 bp, 18 predicted proteins | sample COGITO_mtgs_1205_3_FD_87294 | JGI IMG/M metagenome (GOLD analysis project Ga0115570, IMG submission 87294) | Pelagic marine microbial communities from North Sea - COGITO_mtgs_120524 | ecosystem: Environmental > Aquatic > Marine > Epipelagic | place: Germany:Helgoland, sampling site Kabeltonne... | reverse complement strand
TCTCCTCTTAAAAAAGTTCCTACACCTAAGTCTCCTCTTAAAAAAGTTCCTACACCTAAGTCTCCTCTTAAAAAAGTTCCTACACCTAAGTCTCCTCCTAAAAAATCTGATATTTTTTATATCCAGAAAGCAGAATTTAAAAAATCAGTTGTAGTAAAAGATAAAATACCAACAAAAAATTTGCAAAAAAAAGTCATAAATATTATACCATCTGTATTTTCACAAAACAAAGCAAATGGAGATTTTTCATGGGAAATTATGTATGATAAAAGAAGTAAAGATACATTATATATATTCAATGATAATCATTTAGAACATAAAACTAGTAAAAAGGGGGATGGTAATGCATTAATTCGAATTTATAATAAATATAGTAAATACCCGCTAGTTCGTAGCGCAGGGATATCAACGGGATGGAAACCACGATTTCCATTTAAAACAAGTGATAAAGTTAAATGGAGAGAAATTATTGGTAAAGAATTTAAAGAAATTAAACAATTATTGGAAACAGGAAAGTATAACAATTTAGTATTTTCAGCGGAAAAAATTGAGGATAATTCTTATATCCTTGGTACAGATATATTTGCAGGTTCTATGGATGATGAATTATTAACATATATACCAAATAAAATTTATAAAGACTTTGAAAAAGTTACAATCACAAACAATACTATTGCTATTAACACTATACTAGAAAATATTACTGATTTCAAATATAATAGTTATGGTATGAATATTAATAAATATCACTTCGAAAATTTAGTACCAAAATACCTTTATTATTATAAAGATATAAAAAAAAATGTTGAGTTTTTTGTAAACATAATTAATAATTATAATACAGGAATATACAAAAATGATATAACAAGGATAAGGCATAAACAACATAATGATATTTTGAAATATTTAAATCTACAATTTGTAGATAATATTCATATACCTTTCTTATATAATTCAGTCCAATTAAAAGATAAAACTATATCTTTTTCACAATATTTTGATAATAATTTATTCAATTTAATTGAAAAAGAAGAAAAAATTCAAGATTTTCATATTGATATTATTATCAATATGATACAACAATTATTTATGGCAACAATATCATATCATACAAAAACAGGACTAATTAATACAAATATAAATAATAAAAATATATTTTATAGTTTTGAAGAATTTATAGAAAAAAATACATATATTTGTTATAAACTATATGATAAATTATATTATATAAATTATAATGGTTATATATGGTATTTAACAGATTTTTCCGAAAGTATAGTATTACCTAATGATTTGAACATTTTAGTAAATAAATATTATGACTCTTATCATATGTATTGTGAATTTAAAGTAGTAATTGAAATAATTAGAAATAAATTTTATAAAAAAAATAGTCGTTTAGATAATTATATTGATGGTATTTCCATTAATATTAATGATTTCAAATATAATTTTATAAAAACATTATTTCCAAATCCTAAAATTCAACAATTTGATAAATCATTGTTTCATTTATTATTTGATAAAATGAATATATTAGAAAAACTTCCAAATAATTCAACAAATAAAATATATAATAACACCAAATATGAAATAGCAACAGACACTGAGTATAATAGTTATAATCGTAAAATAGATATTTGAAAAATATATAAATTTAAATAAATTAATATAATATAAAATGAATAAATATATATTATTAATAATTTTATATTTAAATAATGTAAATAGTTTTTCAAATACAATTTATCTTAGAAAATTAAATATAAAACCATTACTTCTTTTTGATAATGCAAGTCCTTATATAGATAAATTTTTTAAAAAACAAGAAGTTGAAAATATAAGATATACTGAATTTATTAAAGAAGTTGAAAATGGTCATATAAAGAAAATTTTTTTTATGGATGATGAAAAAAAAATATTAATATTAAATGATATAGAAAAAATACTGAAAATAGATTTATTACCTAATGATAATAATTTAATGGATACATTACTTGATAATAATGTAATTGTTGAAGTACAAAATAGAAATGCAGTTAAATATACAAAAGCATTTGAAGGTGTTATTTTATATTTAACTATTTTTTTAGTAATTATTCAAGTATTAACATTATTTGTACGCAATAATCCAGAATTTGGAAATAATATTATGCTGAATAAAAATCTTAAAATGATAAAAAAAACAAATGTTACATTTAATGATATTGTTGGTATTGATAATGCAAAATTAGAACTAGAAGAAGTTGTTGAGTTTTTAAAAGATGAAGAAAGATTTACTAAATTAGGAGCAAAAATTCCAAAAGGAATTATTTTAGAAGGACCCCCTGGAACTGGAAAAACTTTACTTGCAAGAGCTGTTGCTGGAGAATCTAATGTCCCTTTTTTCTCTGTATCTGGATCTGAATTTATAGAAATGTTTGTTGGAACTGGTGCTTCCAGAGTTAGAACATTATTTAAGAATGCTAGAGAAAACTCTCCTTCTATTATTTTTATTGACGAGATTGATGCTATTGGAAGACAAAGAACTAATGGTATAGGAAATGATGAAAGAGAACAAACTCTTAATCAGTTACTTGCTGAAATGGATGGTTTTCAAGGTAATACTGGTGTAATTGTTATTGCAGCAACAAACAGAGCAGATATATTAGATAACGCTTTATTAAGACCTGGTAGATTTGATAGAAGAGTATATATTAATAATCCCGATTATCAAGGAAGATTAGAAATTTTAAAATTATATGCTAAAAATAAACCACTTGCAAAAAATGTGAATCTTCTTCAAATTGCTAAAAGTACACCCAATTTTTCAGGTGCCTCTCTTGAAAATTTAATGAATGAAGCTGCTATATTTACTGTTAGAAATAATGCAACTACTATCAGTAATTATGCTATTTTAACAGCATTAGATAGAATTACTTTAGGTGCTCAAAAGAAAAGCGCAAATAAATCTTTAAAAAATAAGGAAATTATTGCTGTACATGAATCAGGTCATGCAATTGTCGCCGTATATAAAAAAAATTATGATAAAGTTTCAAGAATTTCAATTACACAAAGAGGTAATGCTGGTGGATTAACTATTTTTACTCCTGAAGAAGAAAAAGTGACATCCGGTTTAGTAACAAGAGATTATTTAGATTCATTAATCCAAGTTACTTTAGGAGGAATAGTTGCTGAGGAAATAATTTTTGGTCCTGATGAAATTACAACTGGTGCTAGTAATGATTTAGAAAGAGTTACATCAATTACGAGAAGTATGATTGTTGATTATGGTATGTCTAAAAATATAGGTACATTTGCAATAAATGATAATGAAATTTCAGCTTCTTTACATAATAAAATTGATAACGAAATACTTAAAATTGTTGATAATAGTTATAAACAAGTAAAAAATATTCTTGAAAATAATGTTGATAATATTAAAAATGTTGCTAAATTATTAATTAAAAAAGAAACTATTTCTAGTGAAGAATTTTATAATGTTATGACATTTAATTGATTTTTTTTTGATTTAACAATATTAAATTAAAAAAATGTATAAATTAATAAAAACTGATTTAATATTAAAAAAAGTAAATTACCCTGAAATATGGGAGAAAAAAATTTTTTTACAAAAAGGATAAAAGTATAATATAATTTAGAAGACAATCTGTCAAGATTCTAAACAATTTATATGGGTATTGTTAAGTTGAATCGCTGTTATATTGTATTTCCTTAGTAGTTAAATATTAAGTGAATTTTTTCAAGGATACAATTTGTTGTTTAAATTGTTGAAATTTTTTTTTATGCATCTTTTTTTTCTATTTACAATATTATAATTTGAATTTTTTCTTTTATTATTTATTACTATATCTTTTTTTTGTAAATAAAAATTCAACACACTTTTTGTAATAAATATAATTGTCACTAAATTAAATATTAAACATATTAAAATTGGTACTATAATTGCAATATAATTAATTGTTTTGAATGTACAAATAGATTTATTTAACTCATAATAATCTAAATATCTATAATACATATTATTAAATTTTATTGAACCAATTTTATTTATAATACTTCCTAAAAAATTTTTTGCTTCATCAATTAAAAACTCTACAAAATTTAAATTCATACCTCGTATTTTTATTATTTTAATAATAATAAATTTATCAATTTTTTTTATATAATATGAATATATAAGAATTTAATTAGATATAATATCAATATCAATATCAATATCATAATGATAATAGATGACTATATTTTTTATACGAAAGAATATAAAAAAAAATATGGAGAGAAAACAATTGTTTTAATGCAAGTGGGTTCATTTTTTGAATTATATTCAATAATAGATGATACAGATAGTGAAATCTATAAAATTGCTGATATATGTAATATTACAATATCAAAAAAAAATAAATCTGTTGCTGAAGTTAATACTCATAATCCTTTGATGGCTGGTTTTCCACTTTATACAATTACAAAATATCAAAATATATTACTACAAAATAATTACACTATTGTAATGATAGAACAAGTAACAGAACCCCCAAATCCAGATAGAAAAGTAACAGAAATAATGAGTCCTGGAATGAATATGAATTGTAATACAAAAAAAACTAACTATCTTATGTCAATATATTATGAAAAAATAAATAATTTATTAGTTATTGGTATCTCTTTTATTGATATAAGTACGGGAAAATGTTATGTTTATGAAATTGGTTCAAATAAAGATGATATTGATTTAGTTAATAATGAAGTATTTAGATTAATCATTAATTATAATCCATGTGAAATTGTTTTTTTATGTGATAATAGTTTAAATGAGAAAGATAAGGAAGAAATATTATTAAATTTAAATTTAAATAGTATATTAATTCACAAATTATGGAATAAATATGAATATATAGATATTATGCAAGATATTAAATATCAAGAAAAAATATTAAAGAAAGTTTATAAAAGTATAAAAACACAACTTTCAATTATTGATTTATTAAATTTAGAATTTTTAAATTTTGCTAGAATATCATTTTGTTATTTATTACAATTTGCTTATGACCATAATTCGGATATATTACAAGACATTTATAGACCTGAAATTCTTGAAATTAATAAATATTTGAATTTAGAATATGATAGTACTTTACAATTAAATATTATAAGTTTGAATACTAATGACAAACCACTTCTAGATATTTTAAATAGATGCAATACTTCCTTTGGTTCTAGATTATTCAAAGATAGATTATTAAATCCAATAATTTGTAAAAAAGAATTAAATAATAGATATGATAAAATTGAATTATTTATGAATGATAATTTATTTAAAAAAATTTCTAAAAAATTAAGTAAAATATTAGATTTAGAAAGAATTAAAAGGAAAATTACATTACTTAAATTAAATCCACATGAATTATCCGGATTTGATATATCTTTACAAAGTGCCAAAGATATTTTTGAAATTTTAGAATATGATAATGATATTTCTAAGATTAATGGAATAATAAATTATTATAATAGTATAATTGATATAGATTCAGCATGTAAATATAATATTTTAGAAATTAAAGGTTCTATTTTTAAAAAAGGTTTATATAAAACAGTAGATGAATTAGATGAATTGCAAAATGATTTAATGATAAAAATAAATGATATTGTTACTGATATTATTAAAACTGGAAAAAATAATAATATAGATACTTTTTGTAAATTAGAATATACTGATAGAGAAGGATATCATATTCAAATTACAAAAAAACGATTTCAAAATTTACAATCAACTTATTATAATAATGAAATTAATATTATATCACAACAACAAGGTTATATTAAAATCAATACAAGTGATTTAAATAATTATTCTAAAAAATTAAATGATACAATAATTGAATTATCACAATTATGCTTAAATTATTATAAAGATTTTATGTCTAGTTTTATAAAAAAATTTAACAATATTTTTGATGATATTATTAATGTTATTGCTGATATCGATATAACATGTTGTAATGCTAGTAATTCATATGAATATAGATATTATAGACCTACTTTTACAGATAAAAATTCAGGTTTTATAAATGCTAAATCTATTAGACATCCTATTATTGAAAGAATAAATAAAAACAAAGAATATATAGGTAATGATATTGAATTAACAGAAAAAGGGATTCTATTATATGGTGTTAATTCTTCTGGAAAAAGTTCATTAATGAAGGCAATTGGATTAAATATTATAATGGCACAAAGTGGTATGTATGTATCTTCAGAAGAATTTTTATATGAACCTTATCATCATATATTTACTAGAATTTTTGGAAGTGATAATATTTATAAAGGTTTAAGTAGTTTTACTGTTGAAATGATTGAACTTAGAAATATATTAAAAAGATCTAATAATTATAGTTTAATATTAGGGGATGAAATATGTAATGGTACTGAATCTACTTCAGGAATCGCAATAGTTGCTTCTGCAATTGATAACTTATTATCTAAATCTAGTAGTTTTATATTAGCAACACATTTACACGAACTTACAAAAATAAATTTATTAAAAGATTACATTAATATGAATAAACTTGATGTATTTCATTTACATATATCTGTTATTGATGATATTATATTTTATGAAAGAAAGTTAAAAAAAGGTTCTGGTTCGAGTGTATACGGAATAGAAGTATGTAAATCATTAGACATGCCAACAGATTTTATGAAAAATGCAGAAAAAATTAGAAAAGAATTAAAAGGTATTGATAATTTTATTATAGCGTTAGATAAATCACATTATAATAAAAATGTAAATATTGAAAAATGTGCAATTTGTAATAATGAAAGTAATGATACACATCATATTAATTTTCAATGCGATGCTGATATTAATGGATTTTTCAAAAATTATCATAAAAATATAGAACATAATTTGGTTATCTTATGTAAAAAATGTCATTTAAAAGTTCATAACAATGAAATAACTATAAATGGTTATAAAGATACTAGTGAAGGTTTAAAATTGGATTTTCATATTATTAATAATGAAAATATTAGTCATAATGATTATATATTATCAAGTAATGATTTTGAAAAACTAAAATTATATATTTTATATAATAAACATTGTGTATGTTATTTAAGAACAAGTAAAATAGGCAAGTATAATAGATGTGATGATAATAATAAAATCTTAAAAAAAATAAATAATATATTAAAAATTAATTTAAAATCACTTCCAACTAATATACCCGGCGATTTAGTAGATTATAAATTATAAATTTTATCAACTTCTGGAAATAATATATATTTACTATATATATTACTTATTTCACATAAAGTATTTTTAAGTAGTATAATCAATTCAATCATACAATTATAAAACGAACTAATATTTGTAAATTCATGCGTTAAAATATAATAATATATTTTATTAATATTAGTATAGTGATTTTTAACTTCTTTTTTCATTAAAATTAATTACATATATTATATTTTAATATTAAATCTTAAGTAATAAATTATGTTTTCCATTTATGTCCACACACTATACAAGTAAAGAATATTGTCACTGATTCATCACCTGACCGTGTTTGTAATTCTTGATATGATACTTTATTATTTTTGCATTTACCACACTTAATTAAATCTGTCATTGAAACTTGTTTTATTTCATATGCTTCTTTTAATTTTAATTTCTCTTTTTCAATGATTAAATGCCATTTTTCTGGAAATAAGTCTTCTCGTTTCATATATGCCAGTTCATGTGGCATAAATTCTTTTTTTTTTAATCTTGTAAATAATTTTTTATTATTTACATATGTATTACTTACTAAATTACTATAAACACATCTAGCTATATTACTATATATTTCCACAAATTGTTGACATTGCCATGATAACTGTATTTTATTTTCAATTGCATAATCTAATGAATAATTGAATACACCAATTTCTAAATCATCCAATTCTATTTGACTTAATTTTAATTTTTTTTGAATTAAACTTTTGTAATCATCTCTTATTTTATTACTATTGACTGACATAATTAAAAAAATAGATAAATATATATATTAATCATTTTTTTAAATATTTAATAACATTCTTCTTCCCCATAAAAGTCGTCCTCTTCATAATAATCATCATTATATTCGTCATACATATAATCATCTATATCTGTTGAATAACTATCTTCATCACTAATATTTGTATTATTATCATCAAAATCATAATCTTTATTTTCAATGTCTTCAATCAGTTTTCTATAATGTTCAATAATATAATCTATATCTTTGTATCTCATAAAATATTGCTTGTAATGTAATATTCTATCTTTTTCATATTCTTCATTCTCTTTTATTTCTTTATCATATTCAATTCCTTCTTTTGTTTTATAAAATGGAATTTTAGTTTCCTTATCTATAATTATATAACTATTATTAATAATCTCTTTATACATATCTATATATTTTTTTATATTTTCTTTATTATTTTCAATTTTATATTTATGTAAATGATAATCAATTATTAATGACATATTTACATCGTATTGTTCATCTTTTTCTAAATTTTTTTTTCTAATATTCGCAATGAAATTACCATTTATATATTCATTTAATTCATCATCATAAATAGTTTTGTAAAATTCTTCTCTATCTATTTCTAATGACATGTATATTATACATATATAAATATATTACATTAATCATTTTTTATTTTTTATATAAAATAATAAATATTATTTATTATTAATAATGCAAGGATTGCAAAACTTAGGTAATACGTGTGCTATAAATACTTTAATACAAATTATTTGTAGAAATAGTTTTCTTAGAAATAGTATTTTAAATGTTGATATTTCTAATAATACATTAGCTATTGAATTAAAAGAAATTCTTAATATTATGTATATTCACAATAATTCTTTAAGTCCTAATAAATTTGTTAAAAATTTGTTTGATAACTTAAAAGTATTTAATTTCGGTGAACAATTAGATTTAACTGAATTATGGTTATTATTATTTGAAAAAATTACAAATGAAATATCGGATTATATTCCCAAAATTAAATACGAAAAATATTTTGATACTTTAAAAATTACTGATAAAAATATTAATATCAAGGCAGATTATATTATCAATAATTTTAATAATAACAAAAATTGTTTATGGTTACAAAATATTCAAGGTGTTATTTTAAATATTATTGAATGCACCGAGTGTAATAACAACAGTTATAATTTTGAACCATTTACTGCTATTCAACTTGATTTAAAAGATACTGACGAATCTATTTCATTAACTTCATTATTTAGAGATTATTTAAGACATACTACTAACAAAGATGAATGGAAATGTGACAAATGTAATAAATGTACTAAATATAAAAAAATACAAAAATTATGGAAAGTCCCTAATGTTTTAGTTTTTTTCTTAAAAAGATATGACAATATTAATAAAAAAAATAATACTAAGATTGATATTAACGAAAATATTAACATTAAAAACGGTTGCATATTATCTGATAATAATTTAGAAGTTTCTTATAATATTAAATCTATCGGGTGTCATGTTGGAGATTTAGACGGTGGTCATTATTATGCAATATGTAAAAATGAAAACGACGATAAATTTGTTATGTATGACGATCTAGATATTAAAATTTTTAATAATGGTAATACAAATTTTTTAAAAAATAACAATAAATGTTATATGGTTGTTTATTCTTTATAAACTCTTAATAATGCTATTACTATACACGCTTTAATATTTAAATTATTTATATCATTTTCAATATTTTTTTTTGCTTTTTTTAATTTAATTTTTATATCTGCTACTTCCTTTTCATATAACCATGTTCTATAATTACCATTTGCTAGTTCTATATCATATTCATCTAAATCAAATATAACATATTCGCTTTCTTTTAAAAGTTCCTCTTCGTTATTTTCTTTTGCAAATTTATCATAATATTCTGCATATTCACCTTCATACATCATTTCCATCATTATTTCATCTATAAATTTAATTATTTCATCTAATCTTTTTTCTGTTTTTTTGATATCAATAATATCTTCTTCATTATATTTAAATATTAGATTTTTATCTAAATCTTCAAAGAAATTACATGCAAATCTTTGCAGTTCTGATCCGTATAAAGGCATTTTTTACTATTCGCTTCTAATATTTCTGTTTGTCTTCACAAACTCAAAATATCTTCCTTTCACTAATTCAATTTCTTAAACGAACGCCAAAACCTACTAAATATTACTATACTATAGTTTAATCATTTTTTATTATTCTATTATTTTTTCAATACATTTATTATATAATATATAAAAATGTATTGAATATTATTTTTTTATTAATTATAATTTTGCGAATTTCCATTTTTAATATATAGTTCATGATTTTGTGATACAACATGAATTTATTTACATGATTTAGGTATCTTATATTCAATTCTAATTTGATTCTGTATTATAGGTACGAGTAATGTTGATAATATATATTTAGTCATCTAATTTACAAAATAAAAAAAATGATATATTTATATTATAATAAAAACAATAACAATGCTATTATATCCTATTAATTTTTCAATACCAAATGAAAAAATTATAAAACATAAACCAATAAAAACACAGATATTATCAAAAATAATACCTGGTAAATCACCATACATTTTCAATAAAGAAAATGAATATTATAATGAATATCAAAAATCATATTTTGCAATTACAAAAAAAAAAAGTGGGTGGGATTGTTTACGACATTATGAAATAATTGCAAATGGATGTATGCCTTATTTTGAAAATATTGAAAAATGTCCTGAAAAAACAATGAGTTTATTTAATAAAGAATTATTTATTAAAGCTAATAAGTTGTATGATAATCATTTTAAAAATAATACTATTAATAGTATTAATAATAATATAAAAACAGAATATGATAATTTAATGAATGAAATTTTAGAAAATTTGAAAACATTATCTACACAAAATATATGTAATTATATATTAACTAAATTAAATAAAAATGTTGAAAAGGTCTTATTTTTATCAGGATTGCAACCTCTTGCTATTAGTCCAGATTATTTAAGATGTTTAACTTTACATGGTTTTAAAGAAAAATTTGGAAATAATTGTGTTGATTATCCAAAAATACCACATCTTTACAAATCTAATACAAATAAAAATTTATATGGTAGAGGATTTACTTATTCTGGATTATTAGACGATTCTATGTATACTAATAAATCAGAAAAACAATTGCTAGAAGAAATTAAAAATAAGTATTATGATATTATAGTATATGGTAGTTATACTAGAGGAATGCCCTTTTATGATTATATATTAAAATATTATAATCCAGATGATATTATTTTAATATGCGGTGAAGATAGTAAACAAACTGAAAATAATTATAAACACTATATTGATAAAGGTCATACATTATTCATAAGAGAATTATAATTTTTCCAAAATGGTTAAACCATTATTATTAGTAAATCTTTCTTTAATTTTCCAATTTTTATTATTAGCTAAAAATTCTTCAATAGCTGGCCATAAACCTTTATTTATTTCATCAATTGGTATTCCTGTATTTTTTGATTGTTCTTGAGCATTCCAACCACGCCGAATAGTTTCACCGTACCATTCATCAACAGTTGTATCATGCATTATAATATATTTATTAGTGATTTTTGAAAATTTATTTAATTCTCTTTTTAATTGTCCATACACGTGCCAAGTATCAATAAAAGTAAGATCATATTTTTCTTGTATATTTAAATTTAAATCATTACACCATTCATATTTAACTTCAATAGGAAGATGTTTTGTTATTGATAATAATTCATTTATATTACAAGGACTAATGTCATTTAATAATATTTTTTTTGTTTGTTTTTTATTATTAAGTAAACCATATATCAAAGCATAACTCGAAATAACTCCTCTAACACCTAATTCAATAGCGCTTTCACATTCTGTTGCATATTTATATAATGTAGGTAAATGTTCATTTATATCAGAACGTTTTTTACAATTGTAATTATATTTGTTTAGAAATAAATCCATTTTTTATAATTAAAAAGAAATTATATTAGTTATAAAAACGCATCAAAAATATACTAATATTGCTATGTAAAACATGTACTATTTACAAATTGTAAATATTTCAATACTTAATTAGAAAAATTAAATCGAAATCTAATAGGTAAGAGTAATGTTGATAATATATATTTAGTCATCTAATTTACAAAATAAAAAAATTGATATATTTATATAAAGAAAAAACTTACGATTTAGATGAAAAATTATTCTTTTCAATATAAAAAAATGATATTATTATATATTTATTACTAATAATGGATATACAATCGTTATTAAAAGACCCTATTAATTATTTAAAAACTAAAAATAAAAAAGATATTGTGAATTTTTTACAACAATGTGATACTGCGTTTTTTAATACAAGTTCAACACTTGTTAGTGATGATATGTATGATTTACTCAAAGATTATTTAAAAAAATTAGACCCTAAAAATCCTTATTTTAAAAGAGTTGGTGCTGATGAAGAAACTAAGGTTAAATTACCTTTTTGGATGGGTTCTCTTGATAAAATTAAAGATGATGAAAAATCTATAAATTCATGGAAAAAAAAATATGATGGTTCTAGTATTATATCAGATAAATTAGATGGTATATCTTGTTTATTTTATAAAAATGATGATAATATTAAAATTTATACAAGAGGTAATGGTACTGAAGGACAAGATATTTCTCATTTAAGAAATTATATTACATTTCCTAATATTACTGATAAGAAATTTGCTATTAGAGGTGAATTAATTATTTCAAGAACTAATTGGGAAAAAATAAAAGATATTGGTTCAAATGCTAGAAATGTTGTCGCTGGTGCTATTCACTCTAAAATTATAAATAAAGATTTAATGAGTAATATTGAATTTTTAGCATATGATATACTTTCGCCTAAAATGAAAATTGAAGATGTTTTTAATTATTTTACTAAAAATAATATCAAATGTGCTAATTATGTATTATGGGATTTAGATAATATTAATTTACAATCTTTATCTAATCATTTGGAATTAAGAAGAAATGAAAGTGATTACGAAGTTGATGGTATTGTTGTATATAATAATAAAATTCATAAGGTTATTAATGGTAAAAATCCGAAATACGCATTTGCATTTAAATCTATATTAACACACGAACAAGCAGAAGTAACTGTTACTGATGTTGAATGGAATGTTTCTATGCATAAATATATGAAACCTATTGTAAAATTTAATGAAGTTATTATTGCTGGTGTAAAAATTAAACAAGCAACTGGTTTTAATGGTAAATTTATTAATTCTAATATTATTGGACCTGGTTCCAGAATTATTATTATTCGTAGTGGTGATGTTATCCCTCATATTTTAAAGGTTTTGAGTGTTAGTTCTAATGGAAAACCTAAAATGCCTGAATTAAAATATAAATGGAATGATACACTTATTGATATTATATTAGATGAAGATGGTAAAAATAAAGAACAAGATATTAAAAGTTATACATATTTTATGGCTAAATTAGATGTTGGTTCTGTTAAGGAAAGCACTATTAAAAGGTTATATGAAAATGGTTTTGATACATTGGAAAAAATATTGAGAATTAAAGTTGAAGAACTAAAACAATTAGATGGATTTCAATTAAAAAGTGCTACTAAAATTGTAGAAAATTTCGCAAAAATAAAAGACAGTGATTGTGATATTTTATTAGATGCTAGTAATATATTAGGAAGAGGTTTCGCTCTTAAAAAAATTAAATTGGTTAGTGAAAAATATCCTTTAGATAAAAAAGCAGAAATATTAAAATTAACTATTGATGATTTGCTTAAAATAGATGGTATTGGTAATGTTAATGCTAAACAATTTGTTGAAAATATTAAAAAGTTTTATGAATTTTTAGATAAAATTGGATATAAATGTAATAGAGTAAATATAAAAGGGGATATAAAGGATGAAAATAAAGTAGAAATATTAAAAGATAAAAAAATTATTTTCACAGGATTTAGAAATAAAGATTGGGAAAAATTAATAACTGATAGTGGTGGTAAAGTTGTTACTGCGATTTCTAAAACAACCGATTATTTAGTTGTTAAAAATAAAACTGACAAATCAAGTAAAATAGATAAAGCAAATGAATTAGGTATTAAAATATTAGATATGGGAGAATTTGAAAAGATGATTGGGTAGTGTGGTTTTATTTTTCTTTTTTATTAATTAAGACAATTAAATAAATATGTTAAGTTCATCTAAAAGTACTCTATCATTTAAAGAAAATGAATTAACAGAAGAAGAATGTTACAAATGGTTTGAAAATCGATTAGAAAACCCGAGAACTAATAGAAAATTAAAAAAAGATAGTTCATATTTAAAAATATTTGAAAAACAATGTGAAAAATATAAAAAAAAAACTGCATCCAAAGAAAAAATTAAAGATAATGAATCCATAATAAAAGAATTAATTAAAAAAAAAAACGAATATGAAAATAGTATAAAAGATGATATATTAACAGAAGAAGAAACACAAGAACTAAAGAAAAAAATATATTATAATTATAAATGAAAAATAAATTTGGAAAACAAAGAGGGGGGGTTGTGTGTGATGATTCCGATATAAAAGCGAGAAACAACCATCATTATATGTACGGTTTTGATATAAATTTTTACTTGTATTTTCTGAAAAAATATTATAATACAGTTGACAAAGAGTTGATTAAAAAATTTAATAACGGTATTGCTAATTGTGATAGTGATTTATTAAAGCTTATATCCAAATGTTGTACTGGTGTTATTAGCGACACCCCTGTAACTCAAACTCCACAAGAAGAAATCAAAACAAATAGTTTAAATGATGCTATAGTATCTGATCAAACACATGATATTTGGGGCGGAAGATGTGTTCCTAAACTCGCCAACTGCCATCACGAATACAAAAACAACCACAAAGCATGGACTACATACATCAATGCCCAAAAAAATAGGTATTATGATATAAATTCTTTATCAAATGAACCATTTGAATATATAATCGTAGATACAAAACCACATGGTACTGCGGGTGATTTAATTAAAGGTAAAACACAAATAAACATGATTACTAATGTTATAGATTCCGCTGGTTGTTCTTTTGATGACGACGACCGTCATTATGACAAGGTTAATTTTGAGTTAGAACAATTTATATTAAATTTGGGATTTGGATTTTATCAAAGTTATTTTAAACATCTAAGGAGTCAAGATTATCATATATATTTAAGAATAACTTTCCCTCTCGGCACCAAAAAAGAGTTTATGAAAGCTAAAAAATACAATATAAATCTAATTATTATGTCGCCAAATAATAGTGATACATTACCAGGAACTAGTGTTTATGAAGCAAGTGGTGGTGGTGGTAGTAATGCTGAATTTAGTGTACCAAATATTTGTAGAATGTTAGGTGCAAAAACTCAGTTTAAATTTATCAAATTTTTAGATGTTGCATTAAAGAAACTTTTTAATTACTTACACACACACAAAACATATCCGCAAGAAAATAGCACTAGTATTGCAAATATTATTACATCTATTTGTCTATTAATGAAAGGTTTTGGTGATTTTGGACAAATGTTTACAACTTGTTTCTTATATAATATGCCGAATGACAACAACATGAACAACTTATCTGCAAATTGTATATTAACAACATATGATACATTTTTATTTAGAATTGGTGATATATTTGATTGCCCTATTGTACTTGGTACAACAAACCATGAATATTATTTAATCGATACTTCTCGTAAATATATCGATAAAAATTTTATTGCGGCTAACAATGAATGGAATAGACTTAAAATTTGGGTAAATGCTGATACCCCGCCTACTTACAGTTCGGAGCATCAATACACAAAACCTTTTTTTGCGTCACTTAAAAATGATTATACTAGTACTAATAATCCTTTAAAAAAAATTATAATAGACTCATTTGGTGGCGCTTTTAACTTTGCTACGCTTGAGATTAATTTTAGTATCTGTGATGGATGGGGATTGTCACAAGTAGTAACAAATCAACACGCTCTGCGCCTCGTGTCCAAGGCTCTGGGCCAAGGTACAAACCCTATCAAATGTAATACAACTTTATTATCAAATTTAAACAATATACTAGAATATAATAAATCGCATATTAATAAGTATATTTTTTATCATTATCAATTATATTATGAAACTACAATTACAAATTTTATTTTATGCAAGTATAGTACAGGAGGAAAGAGAGAGAGCGTTTTAAACTACAATAGCATTTTTGATGATATAGAACCACATTGGTTTTATCCTATTACAAATAATACTGTTTTTAAAGATATGAGAAAAAAAGCTACAAAGAATACTCACTATATCAAGTATTTAAATGCGTTAAGTGAATTTAAATATATTAGTGCAAATTTTAAGATTAAAAAAGGTAAAGATAGTACTCTATTTCAATTAATACAAACAAGTATTTTAAATTTCAGAATAAAACTATTGACTAATTGGACTGACCACGATAAAAAAAGTTGGTTTGATAATATTATTTACCAGGTAAAGTATTTAAACGGTGAAATACCTAAAAAAATAGAACTTATCAATGAGCGACTTGTGCAGGGGGTGCAAGAAGAAAGTCCTGAGCATGACACACTCTGCAATACATGTGTGGATGAACTCATAGGCAGAATTCGTGAAGGTATCCAACGCCCCACGAATGGGGAATTAGACAGCATATTAATCGAATGCGAAATGATTAATGATATTCGCAATTTAGTTATTATGCATATTAAAAATATTTACTCTCTAATATTACATTTCAATAACTTAAAAGGTGTAAGAGAAGAGATATTGAGTCAGCATGCTGCTGCTGCTGCTGCTGCTGCTGCTGCTGCTGTGCCTGCGGGGCCTGCGGGTTTGCCAGCGGCTGCTGTGGCTGCTGCCCGGTCTGCTGCTGCTGCTGCTGCTGCTGCTGACGAGTTGAAAGGTGTCTCAATTAGTAATATAGATACTTTAATAAAATGTATTTTGGATCTTTTGGAAGAATTTAGAACAGAGTTAATACCTGTAGTCTCTGGAAAAATAATGCATTATGATACATATTTGAAGAAGATGACAGGGAAAGAGAAAGAAGAGAGAAAGACAGGAGAGAAGAGAGAGAGGGTGGTCAGGGAGGAGGAAGACGCGTACGAGGGAGCGAGCAAGGCGAAGAAACTCAAGATGGCGGCGGTTCCAGCGCCGGGGCCGGAGGGGGGAGTGCCAGTGGAAGAGGATGGGACTGAAAAGAAGATAATTACCGGTTTAATTAATACGTGTAAAGAAAACCAGCTAAAGTTAATTGAAATATGTCCTTGTATACGCGACGTGTCCAAGAGGATAAGTTGTAAACACCTATTTAATGTATATATTGAAAAGATTACAGGTGTTATAACAAATATATACGATTTACACGATAATATTAGTGAGTTAAGTAAAGGCTTAGCTGATGTAGTAATACAAATTCATGCTGTAACTGAACCTAGAAATAAAGCTCTTCAAGCGTGGGAAATGCTCTCTAAAAACACGAGGCGAGCGATTGATGTTGAGAGAGAGGGACAGACCATAGAATTACTAAAGTCTTTAGTTTCACCTGTCAATGTGCTTGCGGAAAATGTACGTAAAATTATAAATGATACAGAAAAACATGACAATAAAACATATTGCTATGATTATTGCGATGGTGATAATTGCATAATGCCTAATCCGCAGCAGCATCTCGCCTGGGAACAGCAGAATAAGCCCGCCTGGCAACAGCAGCAGCAGCTCGCCCCGCAACAGCAGTTCCACTTCCAACTGCAACAGCAGCTCGCCCCGCAACAGCAGCTCGCCCCGCAACAGCAGTTCCACTTCCAACAGCAACAGTCTCAAGATGATGATGCGCCGATGACGGGACAGCAACAGCAGCAGCAGCTCGCCTTGCAACAGTATCAAGGTAATGATGTGACGATGGCGGGCGGCCTGCATGGTGGTGGTTCAACAAAAGTTGTAGTTTATTCTGATAAAATTAAAAAACTTACAGAATTAAATAAAAAGTTAAGAAAAAATAAAATTAAAAACAAAAATAAAATCGAAAAAAATAATAAACAAATTAATGAATTAAAAGATAAAATTAAAAAACAAAAGCAAAAAGAAAAGGGAAAAATTAAAAAGGAAAAGCAAAAAGAAAAGGAAAAAATTAAAAAAGAAAAACAGAAAGAAACAATAAAAAAAGAAACTAAACAACCGGTTAAAAAAGAAACTAAACAACCAGTTAAAAAAGAAACTAAACAAAAAGTGGTTAAAAAAGAAACTAAACAACCTGTTAAAAAAGAAACTAAACAACCAGTTAAAAAAGAAACTAAACAAAAAGTGGTTAAAAAAGAAACTAAACAACCTGTTAAAAAAGAAACTAAACAATCGGTTAAAAAAGAAAATAGATGCTGTAATTAGCCCTAGAATTAGTGCTGCGCAAAATTGGGACCGAATGAGGTCATTTTTGCGCAGTGCGGCTCATTTTAAACAAATTTTTAAAAGAATTAAAGCTAAAAATTTAGTTCCAGAAGTAGGCGATCCAGTAATCGGCGATCCAGTAATCGGCGATCCAGTAATCGGCGATCCAGTAATCGGCGATCCAGAAATCGGTAATGATGCAGATATTGAAAGAGTTACAAGTGCTGTAACTGCAGATATTGATAATATACGTAATGAAGTAAAAAAAGTTATAAGCGATATAGAAGAATATGAAGATGATACATATTACAATGATTATTGTTATGATGATTGTAGTGAGAATATATGCGGACAACCTGATGATGACGCGCCAGAACCAGAAGCGAAGTGGTCCCGTACTAATAACAACGGGAAAAAAGAAGTTTCGGTAATACCTGAATCATATTTTGAAAGAAAAGGAGAAACAGATAATATGGATACCGATGGTGCAGAAGGTAGTAGTAAGCGAAAGCATGATGGTGGTTCAACAAAAGTTTTACTTTATTTAACTAAAATAGAAAAACTTAGAGAATTAAATAAAAAGTTAAGAAAAAATAAAACTAAAAACAAAAATAAAATTGAAAAAAATAATAAAGAAATTGATGAATTAAAAATTAAGATTAAAAAAGAAAAAGAAAAAATTAAAAAGGAAAAGCAGAAAGAAAAAGAAAAAATTAAAAAGAAAAAGCAGAAAGAAATAGAAAAAATTAAAAAGAAAAAGCAGAAAGAAAAAGAAAAAATTAAAAAGGAAAAGCAGAAAGAAACAGTTAAAAAACAAACTAAACAACCAGTTAAAACAGAAACCAAACAAAAAGAAAAAGTTAAAAAAGAAACTAAACAAAAACAATAAGTTAATAAACAAAAAGATGAAAAAACTAAGAAAAGTAATAAAAAAAAATAAATTTAACATAAACCATCAATCTTTTTCTCAATTCTTTCTAATCTTTCAACGATATTTAAAAGTAATTCATAATATTTTTCACCACCTGCTTTTCTGATTTGATTTCTTTCTATTTTTTTATTAAGTTTTTTATCTTTGTATTCTTGAATTCTTTCTTCATATTCTTCTTTTGTTTCATTTGCAATTATTTTTTCTGCGATTCTTGCATTTTCTTTTTTTGCTACTATTACTTTTATACACCTTTCTAAATATTCCACATCATTAAAGTTATATTTTTTAGCCAATTCAGTAATATTTTCATTATTATATTCTGGAAATAATATTTTATCAATAATTCTTGCTCTAATACTACCTTCAGTTCTTTTCAATTCTATAGAAATTTCTTGATGAGATTTATTTTCATTTACTAATTTAATTAATAATTCATCTTCATTAGTTTCCCATTTTTTCCCAGCATTACAAGTTTCAGGATTTGATCTTAATTCTTGACAATATTTATACATTTTATATATGATAAAAAGATTATATATTTAAATCATTTTTTATAATTTATAAATAAAAAATATATATTAATTATTATAATGAATATTATGAATAATTTTATTTAATTTTTTTTAAATATTTTATGATTGCAATATTTCTTGCTTTATAAAATATTTCTTTTTGAAATAAGTTAAAATACTCATTAAGAATTGGCAAATAACCAATTTTTTTATAAATTATTAAAGCATCAAATCGGGGCATTTGTTAAAACTATTTTAACATTTTAAAATCAATTTTTTATATTTTTACTTTTATTTAAAAAAAATTTATATTTAGAATTAAAATAAAAAAAATGATTTTATTATATTTAATTATAATTTAAACAATGTCCAATATTGTAGAAGAATTTCATGATGCTCAAGATGATATTTCTAATGATAAAATTTGCGAATTTGATATAAATAAATATACTATTCATCATATTGATACAAATAAATATTTGCTTAAGTTAACTGCGAGGCAATTTGCAAGATTATGTGATCCGTGGGTATATAATCGTAAAATAAATACTGAAAAGGTTGAAGAACTTAAAGAACAATTTAAAGTCTTTGACAAAAATACAAGTCCAATTTGGAATGTTAGTCTTGTATTTGATAAAATGACACATAAACCTGAAGATAATATTCCCAAATACATTAAGATTTTAGATGGACAACATAGATGGCAATTGGTAAAAGATTTACTTGAAGATGGTGAAATTGATATCAATTATGAAATATATGCTACATGTTATTTAATTGATTATTGCGAAGAAAAAAATAAAAATATAACAACAGAATTGTTTAAGAAAATCAATAATAATACACCATTATGTTTTAATGATATTCCAGATACTCGCATTCAAGAATTAGTTGATAAAATAATTAAAGATAAAGAATTAAATCCAAATAAAGAAAGTATTAAAGTGTCAAATGCTTATCAAACAGCACGAGAACCCAACCTCCACAAAAAAGAATTATTTAATATACTAAATACACATTCAAGAAGTTTTAGTCATTTAAGTCAAGATGAAATTATTTCTAATCTTCACATTATTAACAATAGAATTTCGATAAAAGATTTTAAGGATATTTATCGTAAAAGTATCATAAATGAGACACGATTTGATAGGGCATCAGAGACAGACTTTTGGTTAGGACTAAAATCATCAAATAGATTTTCCCCAGAACAATGGGTGCTATTTATTAGTAATCCACGAGAGTTTGGTAAACCATAATTTGCTTCATAAAAGTAAAAAGGTTATTTATTATATTAATTTTTTAAGTACATTTGTATATAAATATTTTGTTTTGAAAAAAAAATGATTCTTTAGTTTGATTTAATTATTACCAATAACCACTGAAAGCAAACAAGCAAACAAACAAATAAGCAAGCAACAAGCAACAAGCAACAAAATGACTACAATTGATACCAGGAACTTTTTGAAGTGGACTTCTATCGCTGTCAAAATTGAAAATCCTAATCTTACAAAGAGTTCTTGTATGAAGATTGCTCTTAAAGAACTTCAAAAAGAGAAAAAAATGCGCAATTATATTCGTATATATTCTATAAAATATCAGAAAGAGAATCCAAACAATTCAAAAAAAGAATCTATCAAAATGGCAATCGCCGATTGGAAAAAATATAATTAAAAGTACATATCTCTAAAATATAATAATTTATAAAATCCTTTTTATAATTTTAAAAAAATAATAGATATGTACTATTTTTATTGAAATATTAAAAAAGGACCTTTTTATATTAATTTCACGATAAAACATAATTGTTGTTTATTATTGTCAATGCTTTTA
>Ga0115570_10001106_pt1 | contig 21900 bp, 26 predicted proteins | sample COGITO_mtgs_1205_3_FD_87294 | JGI IMG/M metagenome (GOLD analysis project Ga0115570, IMG submission 87294) | Pelagic marine microbial communities from North Sea - COGITO_mtgs_120524 | ecosystem: Environmental > Aquatic > Marine > Epipelagic | place: Germany:Helgoland, sampling site Kabeltonne... | reverse complement strand
TCCTTCTCCACCTCCTTCTCCACCTCCTTCTCCACCTCCTTCTCCACCTCCTTCTCCACCTCCGTCTCCACCTCCTTCTCCACCTCCGTCTCCACCTCCTTCTCCGCCACCTGTTCCGCCACCATCTCCTCCTCCTCCTTCTCCTCCTCCTCCATCTCCACCTCCTCCTTCTCCTCCTCCTCCATCTCCACCTCCTCCTTCACCACCACCTTTCCCTCCCCCACCTTCACCCCCTCCAGAACCTCCGCCTTCACCTCCACCTTCCCCACCTCCCCCCAGAACGCCTCCGTATCCTCCTCATGTTCCCGTTGGTGAGGGAACTGACTATCCGTTTGCGAATAGTTCTACAAAGGGTATATCTTGGAAATTTTTCCCTACAATATCCACAGTTTTCAATAAAGTTCCCAGAAACTCTTTCACATATTTGGCTCAAGATATTAGATCAAAGTTACCAATCTTTAAAAGAAGTAGAGATATAGTTCCCAAAGTTATTAGAAGTATAATAAAAAATGTTACAAACCCTGGTATAGTTTGTCCGGAGACACAAACAACTGTTTTTAACTCATCCGGTATAAATTGTGTTTCTGATACAGAAACTATAAATTATCATTTGGAGTATATGGAAAAAAACTTGAGAATATACGAAATTGTTATAGAGAATTATGAGTTTTTCCATCCACAAGATTCAATTATATGTGGAGTTAATGGTACACAGTTTTCGTCGAATTATAATTTACAAAAAGATGTTTTAAATAATACGTATGTCTTACTAGAGTGTTATTCCGATGCGGAAACAAATCCTGACAGCGTAGACGTTGACATTATATGGTACAGTATTAGAAAGGAAAGTGCAATAAAACTAAACCCTAGAACTAAAACAAGTATAATCTCATCTACATTCAAAAGAGACTTTGAGTTTTTGGGAAATATTGAAGGAGAAATATCAACAAACTACATATGGATGATTTCCACATCCGTTGTGATACGACCATTTAAAGCTGAGATTGAGCTCGTAGATGTAGATATGAAACTGTTTACACAATCCGAAAACTATGAAGATCAGGTATTTATTTACAATAGACTTAAATACGAGTATTATAAAAAATCAAGAAGAAGGTTGCAATATGGAGGAATTTCATTTGAAGGAGGATTTGGTGAAGGTTTAGTAGTTGCTGCTACATCTGCAGAACTCGCACCCCCGCCTCCATTTCCACCTCCATTGCCTCCTCCTTCTCCGCCTCCATCACCACCTCCTCCATCTCCTCCACCTCCATCTCCTCCACCATCTCCTCCTCCTTCTCCACCTCCTCCATCTCCACCTACTCCCTCTTCACCTCCTTCACCTCCACCATCTCCACCTCTCCCATTCTCACCTCCTCCGTCACACCCACCTTCATCTCCACCTCCATCACATCCACCTTCTCGTCCACCACTTCTCCCATCACCTTCATTCCCTCCACTACCCCCCCCACCACCTTCACTTCCACCATCACCTTTATCTGTCATAGATTTGGACAAGGAAAGTCAATTTCAAATTGTGGAATCCTCGTTTACTGTAGAAGGAGATATATCTTCATTTACGGAAGCCGAAACTATAGAAATAAAAGAACGATTAAAGCTAGAATTTCCGGGTTCAATTGATATAGTTGTCATCATAAGTTCAGGAACTGTTGTTGTAACATATACTCTTTTATACGACAGTGTTGTAAAAGCGATAAAAGCAGAGGACAAGGCAACAAAAACAAGTGTTGTTGAAATATCAAGTTGGTTTTCAAACAAGTATAAAGTTCTTTCATATAGTGTTCCATCTATAAAATTCAAAGATACTGTTCCAGACATTTTTGACAGTGGTGAAACTAAACCAAATGAAGAAAACAATAGTAACAATACTATAGTAATTGTTATCTCAATTGTAATTGTTTTACTAATTTTATGTGGTTGTGGAGCTTACATGTCAAGAAATAGAAAACAAAAAGACGGTGTTATACTCACGAGAACTCAAGACAGAACAAACATTGTTAGAAATAAAAACAATCGAGTTGTGCCGACGCGTAATAAAAGTGTACCGAGTAAACCACGTAATAAAAGTGTACCGAGTAAACCACGTAATAAAAGTGTACCGAGTAAACCACGTAATAAAAGTGTACCGAGTAAACCACGTAATAAAAGTGTACCGAGTAAAAAAAGTAAAAATACTGCTAGTAAAACAAAAGTTAATTCCAAATCAAATTATTATAATAGAGTTTAAAGGGTTAATGGAAATTTTAAGCGACGAGTCTTCAGTTACAATTTTTGAGGATGAAAAAAACTATGTCGAAACAAAATATCTCAATAATAAATTAAAAAAATATAAAGTTTTAGTTTCTCTATTACGTAATACAAAAGAAGTAAACAAAAGTTACAAAGTACTGTTATATTTTATACTTGGGTTGTTTAGTTCTATGAGATATGGCCCATTATTGGGATGTGGTTCCATTACATGTATGATTTATTACTTGAAAGACTTTACTTCTTACACCGAAAAAATAAAAATGGCGTATTTTTTTGTATTATTGTTCTTGGAAATGTTTCATGTAATTCCAAGTAGAGTTATACCATTTTGCGACATTTGCTTTCTTTTTCAAGATAGAAAAGACCACAATAAAGTAAGGACGATGTTTTTAACGTTTGCTTGCCTCACTTTAATAAACCCATTTTTGATTTATAACCAACTAATAGTTATAAAATATATTGAAAATATAAAACTTAATGTAAAAAAAATATTTGATTACGTAAGTAATGAAAACCAAAATTTAATATACCATATAAAAAAAAAAAATAGTTGAGTGTCTATTATTCTTTTCTAGTATTATTTAAAAATGAGTACAAGTAGTAAGAATAGTATAAATGATACAACTAACGCGTATACTCAACATGTAACTCGTGTTTTAACTAATATACAGAATCCACAACCACCATCACCTCCTTTACCATCGTCTCCTCCTGTACCAACAGAATTTACCGTAAACTTCGGAGATCCATGGACGATTGCAGCAATGTCATTACTTGCAATGTTATCTATTGTTTCAGTTTACAGAATTTATTACACAGCTTGTAAAACCGTGTCCACAAATAAAAATGTACCCGTATCTAGTAGTACAAAAATTAAAAAAAGTAGTCAAAAAAGCATAGCTCAGATGCGAGGTTTTTAATTAATCCGTCAATTTTTTTTTAGTTTACATAAAAAACATAATGAGTTCTAAGGAAACCAATAAAAAAAATGCTGCAGATTTCTCAACTGAAAGAAGTGAATATTTCATGAGACAATCACAAGGAGCTAAACTAGTTCCACCAAGAATTCAACCAACTACATCTGCAAAAGCTTCGAAAGAAGTATCAATAGAGTCCGAAGAAGTAAATGAAGTTGAAGTTGATTCTGAGAAAACCGTAAAAGCCGTCATGGAAGCTTTGGAAACTGTTGGTGAAGATGTGTCACAACATCTTACTAAAAAGGATAAAGATTTTATAAGAAAAACTTGTTTGAATGAATCAGACACTACTACTACATTATATGCTATAATTCTTGTTATTATTGGAATTACAGCCGGTTACATGTTACAAAAAAAATACTAATCCTCTTCCATATCATTATCGGCATTTTCTTCGTTATCATCAACTGTTCTTGGTGCAACTAAAAGTTTGATGTAACTAGAGTGAATTTCATCTCCAATTAGATAAGTTAGGCATAGTGGCATATTTTTTTTAATGTTTGCAATTAGTTTCGACTTTGGTGGACCAGGTAAAGCATTTACAAACGCATTCAAGTTTGAGGAACTAAACGTTCCTTCATATAACGTTATAAGGTCTTCAATATTAATACCATCATAAGTTTCAATGTCGGAAGATTCTCTTACACATATACTTCCATCAACTGGATCTGTTTCGGTTACACATCTCATTGTATCTTTAATTTTGGAAGTTCCACCTTCACATGTAAATATTGTTACACATTTTGTAGTTCCCTTTTCGTCCGTTTTTGATAAAACTTGAAACTTCAAAAGTTCTGCTCCTATAGCTTTTCCATTGTTCAAATTAGCCTTTAGCATATTTAAATCAATTTCGACTTGCATTTTGTATGTAAAAATAGGAGGTTTAAAGTTAGTTTCTTCGGCAATTCGTGTACCTAATGAACAGGTTGTATCTCTAGCTCTATCGTTTACGTCAAAACCTCTTATCTCTATTTGATGTCCTCCTACTTTTCCTCCTATTTCAACAGTATACCTCGGTTGCATACATTTTAATGCAGTTAGTGTTTCTTTCAAGTCCAAAACAAATGATAATTCTTCTGGTATATTTTCATATTCATCTACGGATAGACGAGACGAAACACAACAAACTCTTGTTAAATCTGTAATATCTACAGATAAATAGTATCCTTCACTACCATCTTCTTTTTTTAGTTTTTTCAACTGAAATTCTGCTCTAGACATCATTCCAACGATAGAAGATACTACTGTTTTTATTGCAGAAGGTTCATGAAATGTAATTTTCCAGCGTGTTTCTGTGGTCATCATCGTTCCACTAAAGGTACTCTGGATTCTTCAGAGGAAGGTATATTATTCTGATTCAAAATAGAATAACTTAATCTTGAAAACTCGATATCCAACTGTTGTCGGTTCGTACCAATAACACTTGTTATATTTTTTCCGTTTATAAACAAAAATGTAGGTAGTTTTTTAATACTATACTTGTCACACAAATCTTTATTTTCATCCGCATCAACAGGTACAATTTTTATTTCGGCATATTTTTTTTTAATATCATCAATATAAGGCTTTACTTCCTTACACGGACCACACCAGGTTGCTTCGAATTTCAATACACACACGCTTGGTACTTCTATCTTCTTAGACATTTTATTAATAATTAATATTTTTTTTAGGACATACTTTACAAACATTTATAATCAGTTTGAAAGAAACAAAATAAAAAAAACAAAAAAAAAAATGAACCTTCGTGAATTGAAACTTGGGTGTTTAGAAAAACGATATTTTCAAATTTTAAATAAATGTAAAATACACGAACAAACATTATACTCATCTACTGTATCAACAACTAGAGAAGGAGGGAGTGATTTTTTCAAGAGAACAAATACACAGGAAAATTGTCTTCCGATAAGAGTTCCTATTGAAAGAAAAACTGAAATAGACTTGGAACCAATAGTTTTAGATTTAATAAAAAAAGAAAAGAGACATTTATATGCAGAAAAGTTTGTGAAAGAAAGGTATAAGAAACCTATAAAAAGATGGAGGTAAATTTATTTTTTTAAAGCTTCATGTAACCATTTTTTAGCCCAGTCTAAGTACATTTTTAAGAATTCATGCTTGTTTTCGTAGTCTACATAATCCGGTGGATTTATTATAACGTGATCATATTGATTTTCAAGCGTATTATAAGTATACAACTTTTTAGCTCGTTTTTTTGACATTTTCAAGTCTGACATTTTTTTTTCGTATTTGGTCACCAAATCTCTATTTTTCCAACAACTTTTTTTCTTCAGTTTTGGTTGTTTTGAATAATACCAATATAAAACTTCTTCAAAATCCATGAAATCGGACATTTTTAAAGAGTTGAGATAAACTGATCGGGAGTGTATGAAGATACTTTCCCTTTTGAAAATAATAAAATTGTCGGTACTTGATGCACATCAGCACTAAAAAGTATCTGTTTGTAGTAAGGTGATTCTGTTATGTCGCATACTTTATATTCGTACTTGTTCTTTATACCATTCACGATTTCCCCCATTTTCTTTTCTTTAAACTCTGCACAGTGTACACATCCCTGCATTGTAAACATGTATATAAAACTTACACTCATACTTTTTTTTTTAAGTCTATCTAGAGCAACATTTTTTACTTCTTTAAGCTTTTCTTGTACGTTCCAGTTCATTTTTTATAACTATTATTTTTTTTCCCGTTTTTGTATACTAATTTTAAACATTATTATTTTATGTTATAAATGATTCTTGGCACTATGAAAATCCAGTTTGGATAAAACTGCATTTAAAAAAAGGTAGTCATAAAATGTCAAAGCAAGACTACCGTTTACATCCTACAAGACCAACATAGGCTTCATGAACTTGTTCTTTCTGCACGACGATGCCCGCAAAGCTGCGTTGCTTCAGTCGGACGTCCACACCGTCAAAATGATTTTAGAAACGTTACAAATGCTATGTACTGCTATTCGATATGCAAGAACACCTATTGTTTTTCCATTTAGTTTGTACAAGGAAACTCATAACAATCATCCTTCTACAAAATGGATTCGACACTCTTCCGAAAATTTCGACTGGGCACTTCAACATGGTCATGAGATGTGCTTGGAATACACAAGAAGGTACAAGAAGGTACACAAGTGTCAGCAGTACTATGATACATTGTTGACGTTTCCTACACCAATTTTTAAAAAAATATCCATTAAAGAGTATGATACTAAAAAACTATCGTTTCATGAAATACCATCTTCTGTCAGGTTTGTTGCAATTGCAATCGAAGATGAAATATTTAAACAGTGTGCACACTACGATAAAGAGAAAAATTTACTGGCGATACCAACTTATAAGTCATATTACATGTACAAGACTAATACTTTAAAAAGAACTATGAAATGGTACAAGAATGAACAGATACCGGAGGAATTTCAAAGTTTCAAAAAGATAATTGATAATCAAATGCCAGACAACAAGAAGCAAAAAACGTATTGATATAATTTTACTCCAAGACTTTAAAACTCTAAGACTTTAAAACTCTAAGACTTTAAAACTCTAAGACTTTAAGAGTATACAACTTTACTATACAATAATTTTAACAAGATGAAAAATTTCATTTCCATAATCATAAGTGTGTTTTTTTATAAAAAATCCACATTTTTGAAACAGTTGTTTAATTTCTTCTAGTTTGAAAATGTAATAGTAACGTTTATATATAGATCCGTATTTGTTCCAAGTCACTACTGTGTCTCCATAATTAGAAAACTTTCTTCTAGTTTTCAAGGGTTGGTTGATTGACCAGACAGATAATATGACTTCTCCTTTTTCTTTCAAACATCTATTCAACTCGTTTAAACAAGATACTCTGTCATTGTAATTCTTTAAATGATGAAAAGATGCAATACACAAAATTGTGTCTGCAGATTTGGAACGAAAAGGAAGTTGTGTCATACATCCTTCAACAACATTTAAATTTTTATTTTTGCAAATCGATACAAATTTCTGACATGAATCTAACCCAATCATTACTAGACGATGATTATCAACTTTCATATTAACACCATTTCCACAACCTATATCGTATACAATAGAATTATCTTTAATATCTTTCAAACAGCTTTCAACCCAAACCCACTGATTAACTCTAGTATGATCAAAGTGAAGGGCAATGTCGTCATAATCTTTCATACCCTTTTCCCTGTCGACTCGAAAAAGTCTTTCAAATTATGTACATTTTTATTTATGCTCATGTGTATACTGTAACATTGCGTTTATGCATAATTTTTTATATGTATAAATAAAGTAAAATGACACTTAAAAATGAATGTCGCCTTCCAGTAACTGATCAACCGGGAAGATTATGTGCAGTATACCTTGTAATACCCACACTGTTAGTTATGGGGACTATGTTGCAGAACGATACACAGTACGCCACACTCATAGGTCGCATACTTGTTTGGTTTTCGTTGGTGTTTTTTGTTTACGAAAGTTTTTGGTTGCGGAATGCGACCAAAAACGCATGCTTGTTGTATGTTTCATCTTAAGTCGAATAAAAAAACATCTTGACATAAATGGTATTTTAATACTTTATTATAATATGAAATCAGTTTTTAATTTTAATGATATATATTTGTATACCCTGTAAATATGGAAGGTATTTCATTTTCAGAAGCTCTTGGAAGAGTAAAATCCGTTCAGTTAGGTTGGAACGGAGCATTAGAGTATACTGAAGAAGCGATGAGTAGTAGTTTAGTAAGTTTGTATTACAAACTTGTTAGGGATCTTAACGATGAGTATGTGTTTGAAAAGACACTTGAACTCTTGTCAAGTACATCCAATCCAAAAGTTTGGGTAGATGTCATAGTACTTGCATTCCAAACTCGTGCGACAAGAATGATAGGAAAAGGTGAAAGAAAATTGTTCTATGACATGTTTCACGCAATATCATTTTTTTTTGAAAAAGTTGTAATGGGAAAGGAAACATGTTTTGAGTTGTTGAAACTAATACCTTATTATGGATATTACAAGGATTTCTTGTACTTGATAAAACATGAAAAGTGTCTCATGTACATAAAAACATATATAATTGACATATTGGCCTTTGATTGTATGAGTGATTACACATCTCTTCAGATTAATAAAAAAACAGAAACTATGGTAGGAAAGTATATGCCAAGAGAAAAGAGCCAATTCGAAGATATAGCATTTGAACTGGCAGAAAAAATGTTTACTGGTACCAAAAAGGGTCACAAAATGAAAAAATATAGAAAAGTCATCTCTTACTTAAATACACAAGGTCTTAAAACAACTACCGAAGTGTTTATGTGTTCCCAAAACTATAGTAAAATAGATTTCGGAAAAGTTTCATCTTTGTGTATGAATCGAAACAGAAAAGCATTTTTGAATTTACCCTTGAAAGGTGATGGTTATCGTTCATATACAATTGATAGAATAGAGGCATCCGAAAATTTGAAAAAAACAGAAAAGATAAAAGGATCTGAACTGTTTCCTTATTCCATAGTAAAATCTTGTATAAAAAATACCTCCATTTCGAAAGAGGAAATAGACGTATTAAACAAACAGTGGACTTCATTGAGGGAAAAGTTGTCGAATGATGAAGGTGAATTTGTCCAAGTAAAAAATACACTCGTTATGGTAGATGTTTCACCATCCATGACTGGATTACCTATGGAAGTTGCAATTTCTCTTGGAATACTATTTTCAGAACTATGTGAAAACGAGTTTAAAGATGTTGTTTTAACATTTGACGAAGATTCACAGTTTGTTGATTTAAAAGGGTTGGACTGTATTCATAAAAAAACAAATGTCTTGTACAAAAGTTCATGGGGTGCTAGTACAAATATTATGAATGCAATGAAGAAAATTTTACAAATTGCTAAAAAGTTCAAAGTTGAAAAGCTTCCGGATCTTATGATTGTTTCCGATATGCAGTTTGATATGGCTCATAAAAAAAAAACGACATATAATGTTTTCAAGGATTTGTTCCACGAAGAAGGCATAAACACAATTGGGAAACCATGGGATGTTCCGAAAATTATTTTTTGGAATGTGAGTTCTCAAACAACAGGTTCTCCTTTAGTCGGAAACGAAGAAAATACCGTATTACTTTCTGGGTTTTCGCCTTCAATATTCAAAAGTATATTTGGAAATTTAAAAGCAGGCCAAACACCAGAAGAAGTGGTTCGTGAAATACTCGAGGATACGAATTTCGATAAAATTAGACATACACTATCTTCAATGTGTTATGGTCCATTTATACATTATAACAATGCTTAGTCTGTACTAGAGCTACTAGAGTTGTATGTCAACAGTTTTTGTCGTTCTTCTATTGATTTAAGAATGGTTGTCCATAACAAAGTAGTTACAAAATTTTCGATTCCAAGCGTATGTTCATATTTTTGTTGTAATAAAGAAAATAGTTGAACTTTTTCTTCTGACAATGGAAATCGTTTAAATGCATTTGTTAGTACATTAGATAGTTCATCAGTGTTTGTGTAGTAGTAAAAAAACGATATATTCTTTAAAACCTTTAGGATATCAGAATGATTTTTACAGTTTGAAACACGATAAAACAAGTAGTAATAATAAGAATCTCGTTTAAAAATTTTTAATAAATGTGTTACACGCTCAAACATTTTATGGTTCCGTTAATATTATTTTGGGGTACATGGTGAAGAAATTTGTTGTATATTTTACTATACAGTCGAATTCACAGGTTCCAATGTATTATTAATTTTAAGAATATTAACCAGGCAACAACATAAAAGTATTATGAAAAGTTACATTTAACAACTTTCATAAATGATTCTAATATTAAGACCAAATTTTTTTATATGTATATATAAATGAGAGATACAATTTGTTTTAGAGCAGCTTCACATCAATCATCAAGAAAAAGAAAAGCTCTTTCTGTTGCAGTCATTCATGGCACTGCTAATTTTATTACTATAAGTTTTTTAATGCGAGCTAATAAACATGAAATATTTGATATGTATAAATCAAAAAGTCCTGATTCTGATGAAGTTGAAAACGTGAAATTCAACTGTGTAAATACAAGTATTGTAGTTGAAGGATCTAGTTCAGATAATAGTGTTGCTGATGATATGATAGGTGCTTTGATAAACGAAAATATTATATTATTATCAACTGTTAGTTTTAAAGGTGTTAAACTACGTAGAGACGACTTAATCAATTTAGATAAATGTACAATAAGTAAAGTTGAAGATGTTCCTGAATTCGAATATGATGATCACAACGTAAAACTTAGTGATATAACACAAAAACAAAAACCTAGAATTAATGGAGATCAATTAGTGTTTCGTATGACTGCAAAATTAGTTCCTATAAAAACAGATAGTGCTAGAAAAATATTGTGAGTTTAATAGTTTATTGTACGAATCATGTGAATTAGTATAACATTATAATATTAAAAATATAAACTTTGTTTATCATTAAAAAAATTCCGCGATTCTCTTACCCACCCCAAAAAAATTCAGTCACTATACCAAATTGTTGAGTGTAAAATATTTTTTACGACTATTAAAATAAGTTATGGGAGAGTATGTTACCATATTTACCAAAACTAGTAATGATCCTAAAAAATTTAAACAAGAAGATATGATTGATGTAACTAAAGAAAACATTGTGTATATAGATATTGATGGAGAACTTTGCAAGGCTAAAATAACATCCAAAGAAAGTATTGATGGTGCAAGATGGTTTGTAAAAGATTCTACATACTTTGTGAATACTGAAGATTCTAGTTATAAACTTTTAAAAAAAATGGAAAAACTGACAATTGAACCAAATGTATCGTCAATCAGTATTGAAAATCAATTATCTTTGTATACTGATTTGTTTGAAACAAAAGGATCCCCCTCATTAGCACCCATAAAAATAGAAGAAGAACCACCTCTTTTACAAGGTAAACGAAAAAGTTCGAGTAGTACTCCTACTTTCACACCCAAAGAAAAAAATATAGTTGATGATTTTTCACTGGAGGACGATGTTGAAAGTATGTCTAAAAAGTTTAAAAAGTTGAATGACAAACACTATAACAGTTCACTTGATTATGAAGAACCATACAGGTCATTCATTCACAAATTATGGTACATGTTTTGACTGTCAATATTTTTTCTACCTCAAATTTGTATCACTCACTTTTACAACAAGTGTTAGTAAAGTTGTTATTTTTTACTCCTTATGCGTACATATAATCAAAATAATTATTTTTATTTATAAAAATGGAAAAATACGTGTTGTATATTGCATCAGACAAAACAAAACCAGACATCTACTGTAAAGGTTCGATTATGTGTATGAAAATGCTTGATGCTTTACCTTCCAAACTTTTCAATGTTCAAAATTGTGATATGCTACGACAAAAAAATGTACAATTTCCAAATTGGTTGACAGGAACTCCAGTTCTCGTAGACAAGGAAAATGGTGAAATTTACAAGGGAAGTTTGTGTACTCAATTTTTAAGAGAACTCTTACAAGAAGAAGTTAGAAACCAAAAGTTGAATTCGAAAAACACTATTTCCTCCAAAATAGAAAATGAGCATACCGATACAACGGAAAATAGAAATCGCGACAAACAACAATATATAGGATTTGGTGAAAATGTAGAAGAAGAAGAAGAAGAAGATAATTATGATCCATGGGAAACAAATGATGAAAGTATAAGTAAATATGCAAGAGATCTCGATTCCCAACCAAAATCAAACCAAGAAGATGTTGAAGCATTTATGAAGCAACGTCAAAGATCGATCTCTCAAATAGATATAGAAGGTAAAGTACCTCCTTCTATTCCACAAGAACCAAGTTAGTAAATCTCACCGGAGTCTAAACTTAATTAGAAAGATAAGTTTTAACTTTTATACTTGATGCAAACGAGGGTCCAATATCAAATATGTTTCATAATATACTGTAAAAAAACTAAATGTTTATATTTTCAGGCTTGGTATTAAAAAAAATTAAAATCTGTCGAACATATTGTCATTTCCTTGTATTATATGAATAACTGCGTCACAATTTAATATGTCCAAGTACCTTTCGCAAATATGACTATAAACATGCCTACATAGTTTGTTTAAATTTTTTTTACTCAAGCTGTTGGGAACTACAAATATAATGTGATGGGTTTTTACATTCATTTCATTAATTATAATAGGATGAGCTTTTAAAAAAGAATCCAAAATAGTTTTTCCCCATGGCCATGTTATTTGATCTCTTCTATTTCTAAGTTTTCTTCTTATTTGTCCGCTACAATCAAGAGGAAGACTATTTCCACAAATTCTTTTTACTTCAACACTTATATTATTGGAAGGATCTAACGGATCTACAGCTATACACTCTGGTATTTTAATACCTTTTTGAGCATATTTAGTTATTAGTTCGTCTTCTTCCCACAATATTGTTTTAATCCCTATATATTCAAATGCATATAATTCAGATGCAAGTGATCTCCAGTCATGAGATCCTTTACTAAACTTTAAATTAGAGTTGTAATCTGTAGATTTTATATGACTTGGAATTTCTGGACATATAACAAACTTAATCTTCATTTATATATGTTTTTAGTATATTTACTCAAAATCTAATTCACTAATTCAATATATTTAGAAAATCTTCCATAAAATCAGGAGGAGGGTCTATTTTATCACTTAAAAATGTTTTTATCTTTTTTTCGATCCTTGAACAACGTCTTCTTTGAAAATCTATTTTACTTTTTACATTAAAAACTTCAGAATCGGTCTTCCATACTTCTTTTACTTTATAGTCCCAAATTTTTTGCATTTCATCTTCTAAAACTCTCAAAGATTTTTTCTCTTTTTTTAGATTTTCATTCATATTTTTAATATTTATATTCTTGTTTATAATTCTTCGTTTTCTTTGCATATATCGGATTCTGTTTCGTCTAAATTCTTCAACCATTGATTCAAAGGAAACCGTCGGATCATTGATTATTTCTGTATTTTTTGATCCAACGTTTGGAATATCATTTCTACACACAGGACAACGGGTATCAAACCGGACAGCATTTAAAATACATGTTGTGTGAAATTGATGGCCACAACCGGGCAAAATACAAGAAGAAGATTCATTTTCGATTTCATCAATGCATATTGCACATACAGACATTTTATTTACTATATAATTATAAAAAAAAAAAAATTACGAATACTCTGACCTATCGTACAATAAAAAAAAAAATATGCTTAAACAAAGAGAATGAAAATTTTACGATTCTTGACTCTTCTAACATTTACAAGTGTTGAAGGATTTGCGGTTACAATGGACTATCAGTGTTCATCTTTTAAGCAAATTTATAGAAAATCTGCTTGTTGCGAAGACAGCAAAGCACATATTTCTCTAAATTACACGTGCAACGACTGTCCTGCACCCATCGTATGCCCTCCTTCTCTGCCAGCTCACCCACCTTCTCCACCAAAATGTTCGAATTCTATTTGTTCACCTATTATAAAAAAATGTCCTCCGCCTCCCGCTCCTGTCGTATGTCCACCGTCATTACCTCCAGTAATACCTCCCTCAACGTGCTCTAGTACAATTTGTAAACCTATTAAAAGACCTCCAAAATGTCCGGTATTTAACCCAGACAAACACTGTCCAGCGGTTCTTCCGGTTGATGGATGTGCACATGGTATATGTAAACCAGTAGATCATGATTATAAAAAGTACATGAGTCCCCCAAGTATGCCTATAAAAGTACAGGAAACCGTATGTGACAGTGCAATTTGTAAGAAAACTGTAAAAGAACAGCTCGATGTTATTCGTGCACGAAACGAACTTGTTGTTTCTATACCAGAAGCTCAAATTCCTGGGTTTACAACTTTGAAGAAATGTAGTATCTGTAAAAAACCAATTCCTGGTGGATTTATAGGTAGACTTGTAAAGGCTATTTCTACTGCGGTATTCGGAAAATACTCCCAATCTAACACAGAAGTAGTTTTATCCGGTTCGGATAAATTTAAGAACTTGTACAATGGTGTTGTAGATTTAGATGTATCATTCACAATACCCACAAACAAACCCAGAAAGTTCAAAACATGGAGAGAACTAAGTGTTAGTTTCGACAGTAGTACCCCTATATTAGAAACAGACTTATCATTTGTTATAAATCCTTTATATTACAAGAAATGTAAACTCTGCAAACACTTGGATATTCGTGGAAAACTAATAAGAGCAGCATTCCAAAAATTACACTATGAACCATCTGCAACCACATTTTCGATAGTGTCAAAGAAAGACTCCAATGCAGCACATATAGCAAACGTTGCTAGAATGTTATTTGGAAAAGAAATCCATGATAAAACTGGTTTGAAAGTTGTAAGTGGAACTTATGAAGGAGAAGTTTCGAGTCTAGGAAAACGTTCAAGTATAATGGTAACCGGTGAGAGCATTAACGTCGAACTAGATGTAATTGTAGGAACTGACTTTATAATGCAACTTACATCAGATAATGTAGTACATCTTAGTAGTGAAGAAAGAAAGAAATATAATTTTGACGTCAAAGACACACATGCAATTACATACAGATATGATGCATTATCTGAAACTAAAAATACTGCACTCAAAAATATTGTAGATGGTACATTGGCATGTTTGATATGGCTTGACGAACATGAAATACACACAGTTGAAGATTTGGAAAAATCGGATCCGTGGATCAAGTATAAAGTTTCTGACAATGAAGTATGTAACAATATTCTATCAAATATAGGATCTATGAAAACATTGAAAGACAAGTTTGCAGAAGAATCTGTGATATCATATTCTCTACAAACTAATTCTGCAAGTAATATGGTTATTTAAATTTAAAACGTTAAATCAGTTTAAAATATTTTAACATTAAAAATAAATGGACGAAGTTATACCTAGAAATGAATTTACTATTAGAAAATCTGCATTTGGGAGAACAAGTTTATTTTTACCATCTTCCAATGTTTTATTTAGAGAAGTACAATGTATGGGAGGTGTTACGAAGCATGACAATATAAGTATTTTTCACATGCACAGTTTAGAAAATAAAAATGTAGATTGTTGGCACTGTTGTGAATGTTTTGATGGAGAACGGTTACAGATACCAAGACTTTATGACCCTGTTGAACAAGTATATCATGTCTATGGTAATTTTTGTTCGGCAAATTGTGGAAAAGCTTATATTATAGAAAATTCTACGTATGACAGAGGTCAACATCTCAACGTTTTTGTTCGTATGTTGAGAGAAGTCTATGGAATAAAAAATAAAGTTATAGAATCCCCACCCAGAGTTACATTGACTAAATTCGGGGGACCTTTTAGTATAGAAACTTTTAGAACAATGAAAAATATTTGTAGCATAAATAAACCTCCGTTTGTTTCATATTGCATGGTAGTAGAAGAACGTTCTGCGTCTAAAGCTTCAGACAAACACGAGTTATTCTTAAAGAGTACAAACAATGAAGACAATTGTGGCGAAGAAGATATTTCAAATATTCCGGATAGGCCATTGTATGAAGACTTTTTGAAAAATAAAAAAAATGATGAAGTTGTAAATAAAACACACGACACATCTGAACAAAAACCAGAAAAGAAGCAAAGAAAAAGAAAGGAACCTGTTCCCACAGGTTATGAATTTAACACATTGGCCAAATATAAAACAATTAACAATTAATTGCGTTAGAATTTATTATTTTTTTTCGACATTTTATAAAATGTCGGTATACCTTAACATAGGTGGGGTAATATTCCAAACATCAGTGGAAACATTAACTGGACAAGATACATTTTTTAGGGGATTATGTAGTAAGGTAGAAGAAGATGAAGTAAAAGTTGTTGATAGAGATCCAACATGGTTTCGATATGTATTGAACTGGTTAAGAGGATCACAAGTACTTCCTGACGATAAAAATACTCTGGAAGAATTATTGTGTGAAGCTGATTTTTATTGTATAGAAGATATGAAAAAGTCTATCCAGAACAAGTTGTCAAAGTCTTCTACATTGTTGGATGAACTTATTTGTATAAAACGTGCACTATATACCAACTAGATTTTTATTTTAGTTTTTTTATTTTTATATTTGTACATGTAGCTAAATGTAATTAAAATCAATGTACATAGTGTCAGTAAAAATATTAGTTCCAGATTATCATATTTAATAATTTCTTCTTCACATTTGTTACAAGATTTTGTACAAACATTGTTCATAAACAAGGGATTTGATTCACACTCCGATTGTATAGCCCATGCTTCACAATTATCATGTTCATCCTTACATTTCCAATCATTTGAAATATAACTAAGTATTTCTTTCATGTTTTGTGTTTCCTTTTCATTACACATTGATTCACAGTTTTGAGAATACTTACAAACTGCCAAGTTAGTATAAATGATTGCTTCTAGTGAGACTGCTTCTTTTTTTGTGTAATTCGGTTTTATTTCGGGAAGTTGTTGTGCGTTGTCGCAGTAATCATCAACATCTTTATAACTGTTCAAGTTGTACTCTTTTTCGTACAATTGAAAAGGAGTTTCAAAACTTATTATATAGGGTTTTTTTTGAAGGTATGGTGTGTCATTCAAAAAGAGTAAAAGTTCCTCTGACATTGTATAATGTAGTTTGTATTCAGAAGATGCAAGAATGTACCCGTATAATTCTGAACTCATTTTTACCTGTTCTAATTTCAAATTAGAGATTTCTTTTTTTTCCAAGAAGAAAGAACCGTAATTATTATTATTGAGTACAATATTTCTTATTTTCAAAGTATACGAAAACCAAAGTTTTGCTATATTTAATGCATCACTAGAATGCATTATAACTACATCACCAGTGTCATAATAAGGATATTCATTTTTAGGTAAGAAATGAGGTTTTAAAATAGTTTCAATACCTTTAAAATTTTTTTTTCTAATCGATACTGCATTGCCAGGTTTTACGCCTAGTTTTATTGGATCAATCGGTTCTCTAAATATCATTTTGTTTTTCACGATAGCCACATATGGTGGTAATTGTTTAGCATTTTCCAAGTAAGTTAAGAAAGAATAAGGAAGATTATATCCATTGTACCCTAATTCATGGATATTTTCATACTCTCCCGTTGACAAATCATTGAAAATTTCAGTTTCTACTATATTTGCAAAGGGATCATTTTTAGGTACATAGTTGCTACAACTTAAAAGTCTCAACAAAGATGCACCGTGTTGAGAGTTTTCAAACGACGATATTAGTGTCAATGTTTGTATGTCTGTATAATTTGAGCATTTTACAGAAAATAAAAAAAGTATTTTAGAATCCAGAAACATTTTGTTTTAATTTTTAGAAAAAAAAATTATATTTGACCTCAATTATTTTGTACATGATTGTAAAATGGAACCTTTGAAAGATTTAAGAGAGAGTAACCTCGAAAATGTAAAGGGTGGTTTTATAGGTGGTACTAGTAAACAAAAATTCAATGTCATACATTGTGGACCTAGCCATTCTCTCGTACGCGAAGGAAGCGATATACGAGTCGTACCTGGAAAAGAACCTGTCTCATATGAAATAACAGATGTACCATTTGAACTAGATTTCATGTGTTCGTCAGAAAAACACAAGTGTTATGAACACGAAGACACAAAATCTATTGTATGTGTTTCGAAATCAGAACAAAAGGTACCGGATAAAAAGTTATACAAAATGTCTAAAGATAAAGTGGTAGATTTCGATAAAACAAACGAAATGAACATGTGTTATCATCAAGAAATGAGACAGTTTCCCAATGGAACTGCTACCGTGTTCCATAAAGATCCAGTCCAATGTGGAAAAATAACAAATGACACGGGAAAAGTTTGCAAAGAAAGTGGATCAAGTAAGTGTGAGAATCAAATACATGTTGTAACTAGCGTATATGATAAATGCACATTGATACCAAACAACTTTAGTGAACGTATGGCCGCATTTCCATATACTTCACAGCCAGATTATGAAGCAATGGTTCGTAAAATAGATAAAAAAAAGTTTGATACTATACTCAAGACAAAATCTAAATGGGCACAAAGTGTAGTTATTGATAGTGATAAAGACAACAAAAAAATTATTGCACCGACACCATGTGAAGAACTTGGAAACCCGTGTGGTTACAATCAAGACAAGTATCACGGTCAATGTGTTTCAATAAAGGCAAATTCGGACCCGGTTTGTAGACCTATATTAAATGAAGAAGATTTGAAAGATGCACAACTGTGGATGGAAAGTCATAGTGAAACAAAAAAAATAATGAAAAAAAGTAAACAATGTGGGAATGAGTACAAAAATTTTGAGGTTTGTGATGAGTTTGATAATAATGGATTGTGTATTCACACAGTAACAAGTTATAACAGTATTGAAACGGGTCAACTTTGTAACAACCCATATTACAAAACAACGGAACAATACTTATGTCAGACAAATAAACAAGATTTTAGTAGTGAAAATGAAACAGAAACTCATTATTTTAATGAAAAATTAGGAAACAATGATTTGAAAACTAAATGTTTAAGTATGGACAAAGGATTTGGTGTTTCATTCTATCAAGACGAAAACCAAAATATATGTAATGTTTTAAAAACGGAACTTACTGGAGACAAAGTTTCCGTAAGCTCCTCTAAAAATGGAAGTGTGTGCCTTCCATTTACAAATTAGGGTTCTCTGGGACGGGTACAGGAACACATAGTTTAGAAACTATCTTCTTTTTTATATCACCTTTTGCGGTAACTGTCATCATTTTTCTTCCTCTTATACGAAATATAAACTTGTTTTCTTTCATCTCGAAATCATCTATTACTAGGTCTCTTTGTTTTCTCATGTTTTCAGATGCAATTTTAGATGCACCTTTACCATGATCATATGTATTACCAATACTTCCAAAATTATTAGATTTGGGCATTTGGTTTCTACTTAGTTTTACAATCATACATTAAAAAAAAATATGTACTACAATATTTATTCAAACCATTCTTCTGTTTTATTTTCATAATTGAATGTTTGGCAATTATAATTATTTTGTCTGTATATGTTCATCCTTTTATCTTTTAGTTTTCCGAATATAGAATGACTATCGACTACATCAAGCACAAGTGGTGTTTTTTTTGTTTCACAAGGTCGCTGAATCCTTCCAATTGCCTGAATACAATTTCCTTTAGGAGTAGCCATAATTAAACAATCTAGCTCTTGTTTGTCCAAACCTTCATTTGCCATTTGGTAAGTACACATTAATACTCTTTTTTTTAAAGTTTCATTTCTAACATTTTTAGGTGTACTTCCTATCAACATTCCTATAGAAGTTTCCGGGATTCCTAATGCAACAATCATTGATGTCAACATTTTCAGTTGAGCGATTCGATCGGAAAGTACAATAAGACTTCTATCGTTGTTATAATATTTTACCATTTTGTTAGCAATGGAAAGTGTTCTTTTTTCATCGTTTGCTATATTTGATAACATTAAACTCATAGCAGGTTGACCATCTTTGTAATAAATTTCTTTTTTGTTCCCATCATTATATACCATACAAGATACATGTGTAAGTTCCTGTTTACATTCGTGTCGAAACCCTTCAGATCCTAATGACCAATGTAATAGTTCCGTCATTCCATCCACCCTTTCCTTTGTTGCAGTCAATCCTAGAACATGTTCTGCATTAAGCAATAAAGTAGCAGTGTTCATTACTCTTGCCGCCATATGGTGACACTCGTCGAAAACTGCAAACCCAAAACTGTCAAACATTTTGGACTTGAATCCCTTTTTGGCAACTGTTAAAATCATTCCAATTACAATGTCTTTGTCTTCTATGTCAAAGACATCCCCTTGTATTCTACCGATCCTACATCCGGGTAGAAAAGTTTCCATTCGTTCAACCCATTGATCTGCTAAAATAGTCTTGTGTACTAAAACTATTGTTTTTTTTTTCATCATTTGAGCCAGTTTTAAAGCTGTAACCGTTTTCCCTTTACCACATGGAATTACCATAATACACCCCTTTGACTTATTTGGAGCATAGCATCTAGCCATAACAGTAGCAATCGCCTTTTCCTGGTGTTTTTGTAATGTTCCATTAAACTCCAGATCAATTGTATCTCCCTTGGAACGTTCATCTACTTCTGGTTCACCGAAGCGTTCTAACCCATAAAATCTAGGAAAATAAAACCTATCATTCTCTATACGAAACGCTTTAAATGGAGGAGGCGGAGTACCAAAACCAACTTTTGCCTGAAGAGTTAATTTTTTAATTTCATCACATCTTTCCTCATATGTCATGGAAGACAAGGGCAACGAAAATGTACTGTTAACAATTGAACCTTTTCTTTTTTTAGTTTGTATTACAAAATCATTTAGTGTCATCATTAGTGTGTTTTAATATGGAAACAAAATTCAAACTGATTTTCAAAAAATATAATGATAACAAGTAAAGAAAATAGACAAAAATGAAAAAAGTATAGTAAACCAAATGGAAACAAACACGAGTAGTATGGTTTTCACAATGTCAGAAGATCGACTTGATTTATTGGATCCACAATTTAAAAAAACAATACCGGTTATACCGATTGTACCTCCTCCAATTGTACCTCCTCCAATTGTACCTCCTCTAATTGTACCTCCTCTAATTGGACCTCCTCTAATTGGACCTCCTCCAATTGGACCTCCACCAATTGGACCTCCTCCAATTGGACCTCCTCCAATTGGACCTCCTCCAATTGGACATCCTCCAATTGGACCTCTGTGTAAGTTTGCAACGAACAATCTTAAACAAAAAAATAACAGTGTAACATTTAAGATTTCACAATCGATACCCGACGCTTCAGAACTTCCATATCCTCCTCAACAATGGCTTAAAAAACATTAACAATTTACAATTTTTGACCATTTACAACTTTTGTGTATTTGTCACTTTTTTTTATTATGTTAAAGTGGTATGTTGTTGATTTATAAAAATTATAAATATAGTAATAAAACTTTTTATAATGAAAAAAAAAATATTGAAGCTAGAAAAACTAGAAAAACAAGAAAAAAGAAATAGCGTATCGGATTTCAAGTCACTTGTAACGTATTTGGACTCTTCAACAAATGCAATTAAAGAAGTTGAAAGGGGAAACTTTGATAAAGCAAAATGGATACTAAAAAATACTGCAAATGAAAAACTAGCACTAAAAAAGTCTTCGGAATATATAGACATGATGAATGAAGAAAATAGTTATGAAATTGTGGAAGAAATAAGAAAGGAAGCATTCAAATAATTTTATACGCGATAAACAAATGTCATATCAATTTGTGGATGTCCTAACTTTTGGTAAAATAAACTGCAAAAAAATACTTCCGGAATACATGTGTACTATTTTTGTAGATAAAAAACTTTACGATACAGACCTGTTGATAGGATTAGAAACAAAAGACGATGCAATACGGCAGTTAAAAATTGACGCACCACGCTCAGTTTTCAATTACAAAGGAACACGAATGAAGACGGTTCCTGACGGAATACATCATTCTTTAATACCTTATTGTACACAGTGTGTAATGGGATTACCTGTCACTATTTTATTTGAAAATTTAGGTCTCGTTTATGAAAGTGGAAAACCAATGCTAGTTTCCGTTAAAAATGATGAAAGTGTGTATATT
>Ga0115570_10001090_pt1 | contig 22020 bp, 18 predicted proteins | sample COGITO_mtgs_1205_3_FD_87294 | JGI IMG/M metagenome (GOLD analysis project Ga0115570, IMG submission 87294) | Pelagic marine microbial communities from North Sea - COGITO_mtgs_120524 | ecosystem: Environmental > Aquatic > Marine > Epipelagic | place: Germany:Helgoland, sampling site Kabeltonne... | reverse complement strand
CCTCCGTCTCCACCGTCTCCATCTCTCCCACCATCTACACCCTCTCCTTTCCTTCCATCACCATCTCCTCCTCCATCTCCGCCTCCGCCTTCTCCACCACCATCTCCTCCTCCACCTCCATATCCTCCTCTGTCTCCACCTCTCCCGTCTCTACCTCCTTTATCACCACCATCACATCCACCTCTACTTCCATCCCCTCCCCGACCCCCCCCGGTACATCCACCGTTAGTACCGAATAGTCCTACGTTTCCACCATTCTCTGTACCGGCGCCACCGATACTTGACGATAACAAAGAAGCGGTTGTTAAAGTTAGTTTTTTAGCAAATTTTACAATAAATGACAGATGTAATAGTGTAAGTAAATTGATAAAAACTACAAAAGACATGATTATTAATCATTACTTAAAAATAGGATTCTCATTAACGAGAAATGGCATACATATACAATATTCATGTTTAGAAAACCCAACATCAAGAAGAAGGATGTTAGAAGGTAATTATACCGTGTCTTTTTCTTTATCTATATCAATCGATACAAGATCTATAGTAAGAATTGTAGGAGCAAATAATATTAAATTTGATTCTAGAACAATTATGATCGACGTGTTAACAACTACTTATAATACAACAAACGAAGAAGTAAACTTAAACTTAATAACAACAAATCCAGAACTTGTTATAAAAGTTGATTATGTGCCTTCTCCACCGACACCTCCTCCTTCTCCACCGACACACCCACCTTTTTCTCCATCATCTCCTCCTTCACCGGCATCTCCACCATTGAGTCATACTATTTATATAAAAAGTGGTTTAAGTAATTTTGGTATAAGTTTGAACACAAATATAAGTTTGACATCTATAAATAATGTAATACCGAACAATACAATTATTTACGACTTCCCTGGATCTGGAACTTACTTAAAAATAAACGGACAAATAGACCAAGGAACATTAATTCCCGGAAGAGGATATATAATTTACACTCCCTCAGACTTTAATATTCAAATTACAGGAAGTCGGTTTGTAGACCAAAAAGTAGAAATAAACAAAGGTTTTAGTAATTTCGCACTTAGGGGGAGTGATAATGTAAATTTGAACTCTATCAACTTTTCTGAAAATACTACTATATATGATTTCCCTCAAAGAAGATATATACAAATAGGAAACTATATGGACGATGGTGTATTGGAACCTTTCAAGGGATATTTAATAAAAACATCAGCACCAGTTGATATTTAACAATTATCTCATAATCCATCTTTGTCCACACGTAGTACAAGAACAAAATATGGTAGCTGCTTCATCAGCAGATCTTACTTGTTTTTCATCATATCTTACTTCTTCCGAACCACACCTTCTACATTTTATTAACGTAGAATACTTTTTATCATTTATGCTATTATACTTTTCTTGTAGCATTTTTTCAAACCTTTCTGTTTTTTCCTTGTTTTCATTTTCTATTTCCTCAAGTTTTGTTCCATGAATTAGATTTTTATCACTTTCAAAAACAATTGATACTTCTTTTAAGCTTTTGTTATAATTTAAGTTATAAGATACTCTTGTGACATTATTATAATAATCACATTTAGTTTTACTCTTGGAATGTATTGCTGATTCCATTTCTCGAGCAGTCTTTATGTCAATGAATCTTGCTATAAGTTTCAAACTTCGAAAACGCGCTTCAGGTTCCATTTTTGGGATATTTTAAAAAGTTAAACAAATTCTGACTTATTTTATATATTAAAGTTTAGTTTATTTTTAAAGGGGTTTTATGTGTACTTATTTTACGATTTGTTACTTTAGTTTCAAATTTATATTTTTTATACTATTATAAAATAAATGAAAATTTTAACACTACAAAGTTTACTAACTTTAATACTTGTAAATACAGATAAAGAATATGTACTAATAGAGCCATCTATTACATGTCCACCAATTATAGGATTTGTCGGAAGTCGGAGTTTTAACGATTTTAAAAAAAATGTAAATATTGTACCTCGACAATGGCCACCACAAAAGCCGTCAGGTCTTGTTCATGGGGGCTTTGTTTCAAAACTTGAATCGTTGATTCTAAAAAACACTGAAATTAAAGACTTTTCGAATACTTATGATGACATTCTAATTACAGGTCATAGTCTTGGTGGTGCAATAAGTACTTTGTTTGCATCAAGCTTAAAAGAAAATAATAAGCGTATACACTCTGTCCACACATTTGGAGCACCACCATTAGCACTGAAAGAGTTCAAACTTTTTTATAAGAAACAAGGCTTGTACTCATCAACCTTTCGTTACACAACTCCACGAGATCCAGTTACAAATTTAGTTCCAGTTTATGAACATTTAGGAAACAAAATACTTTTACCGTTCGAGGGTAGTTCTAGATTAGATCATCATGATATGGGAACATATAAAAATCTAATAAGTGACATGGAAGTTGGAAACTGGATTATTCATCCATAAAAAATATCCACACTTTAAGAAATGCTAAAAGTATATATTAAAAAATCTACAAATAGTGAAAAAAAATACATGGTCACAATTGTAAATGGGAAAACGAAAACTGTACATTTTGGAGCAAATGGTTATTCCGACTATACAATTCACAAAGATTACATGAGAATGCAAAGATATGAAAATAGGCATAAATCAAGAGAAAACTGGACTAAAACAGGAATATATAGTGCGGGTTTTTGGTCAAAGTGGATTTTATGGTCGAAGCCGTCTTTATCTCAAGCAATAGCATACACTTCTAAAAAATTTAATATTAATATTATAAAAGGAAGTCCACCATCTAATAGTTCAAAAACATCACCTAAACGATACAAAAGTCCAAAAACATCACCTAAACGATACAAAAGTTCAAAAACATCACCTAAACGAAAACGTTAAAAGTCTAAATAATATAATTTTTAGAAACTACAATTGAAAAAATACATTATAAAAAAAATGCCAAACCTTGCAATAAAAAGTAACCCGAAGTTGTGGGAAAAATGTAAAAAAAAGGCGTGTACACAAGGAAACTTATGTCTTCATAGTGCTAGAAAAATGCAATGGGCTGTAAAATGTTATAAGAAACAGGGTGGAAAATATAAAGGTTCTAAAAGTTCAAACAATAGTCTAGTTAAATGGGGCAACGAAAAGTGGAGAACTTACAATAACAAAAAATCAAATGGAAAACTTAGATACCTTCCCTCTAAAGCGTGGTCCAAACTTTCAAAAAATCAAATAGAGATGACAAATAAAGAAAAACTAAAGGGTTATAAAAAAGGTCTACAATATGTGAAAAATCCAAAAGATGTAGTATCCATTTCCAGGCAGTATAGAAGCCGGAATTCGAATTCAAAATACAAATCAAAAAGTAAACGGTACAAGTCTCCCAAAACTAGAAACAAGTCTCCCAAAACTAGAAACAAGTCTCCCAAAACTAGAAACAAGTCTCCCAAAACTAGAAACAAGTCTCCAAGAACTAGAAACAAGTCTCCCAAAACTAGAAACAAGTCTCCAAGAACTAGAAAATACTAAAATTAAATTATTAAAAATAATATATTTTTAATATAAAATGTTTGGATTAAAGTGGATACTTGTAAATGACATTCCTGAAAATGGAGAAGAAATAACTAATGTAGAGTTTAAAGAAGCAATAAAAAAAAAAAAACAGGTTAACCTCGTTTATTTTACGGATGATGAGTTACAAACATTTAAAATAACAAATGTCAAACTGAATTCCTATGTATCTTATATAAACGAACATGTCGAAATTATTTATCAACCTTTCAAAAACTTGATACTTATGAGGCATGGTATATCATGTTCGAATATAGCAGATGAAACCGATATAAATGTTCGTTTCATAAGACAGCCGTTACTAACGTTAACTGGTATAGACCAAGCGTTTCGTTCATGTGAACATCTAAGTGCACATGTCGACGATATAAAATCCTACAATATACATTGTTCAATGTTACCTAGATCTATTCAAACTGCATACATAGTCGCTTCCATACTAAACATCAAAACTATTTATGTAACACCTTACTTGGGAGAAAATTTAAATCCATCCGAAAAAGTTGGAAAAATTTTATCAGGTATTGAAAATTCTAAAGACAGTCAAAATTTTTCATCAGTACAAAATAGTATATTATATAGTACGGTTTTAAAAAAAATTCTTGGCAAAATATCAAAAGGTATAGATGTAGAAATAAATTATGAGCTCATATACAAGGAACTAGAAAAAACAAGTGAAGACTCATTCATGGAACACTCTCAAACACTTTGTGGTAATAAAGACAAAATACTTTATGAAATATCTAAATTAGATGACAAATCGCTTGTAATTGGTCATGGAAACGTTATGAGTTCTTGGTTTGTGGAAAGTCCATGGGAAACTTATAAAAAGACAAAAAATGGATCAAACTGTGCATTTTTACAATGTGTGGCTTTTTATAATACAAATATATATCCCGTTGAACCGTTACAAACAATACCATTGTCTTCTAAATTTTATGAAAAATATAAAGCTTGGCCATCGTTAACATTGTTAAAGAGACTAACATTTGCAAATGAACGAAAACCAACACCATATGAAATTTACGACAAAGATTTTGAAACTGTTGTAAATGTAGCAATTAGTCTCCAAAATACACTTTGTATGTTTTTTACATGTGGATATACATTTCACTGTTTTGTAGTTGTTCCTTGTTTTATAAAGGAATATCTAGTAATAGTGGAAAAATATTTTGAAAATAATGAAAAATTAAGAAAAGTTTTTTCTTTCAAAATTGACGAATGGTTGAAATATCTTAAATCAAACTCTATTGAACCGAAACAAATAATAAGTCAAGAAGACCTAAATGATGTGAATAGATTTTTAAACTTGAAGTGGGATACGCTTCACAAACTAGTTGTTTGAATATACGACAAAACTTATAACCTACGGTCAACTCGGAGATCTACAAAACTCAAAGTATACAATAATTTTCTTAATACGTTTTTATTGTTTAAATATAGTTATACTTATTAATTTTAATACTAAAATGTTTAAACTAAAACTGTACACATAAAATTTATACTAAAAAATTAAAAGTTTATTCTTTATTTTTACATTTCCTAAGTTATTCAACTTCAAGTAATTTACAAAACTATTCATGGAACTCTCTTTTTCAGAAAAAGGAGACCATAAAATATGTTCTATACACAGGTCATTGTGGTCTGTGAAATATATTAGTAAATTTATTCTTTCATCATCTTCTAATTGCATTACAGCAGCACAATCTTTACTATTGTCTGACAAAAGAATAATACTTTTCGCATAATTGTTGATACCAATTGATGAAAAAATGTCCTGATTTACTTTTTGAGGCGAGTACCTTTTTACAATAGACATTGCATTTTTGCGATTTACCCAAGCATTATTGAACGATCCTTTGTAAGAAACTATCATACTTAGAAAACATAACATTACCTTTATTTGTAATTAACAAATACTTTTTTATAATATATTATACATACATTTGATCAATAATTATAAATTAATAAAGTATAAAGTATAGTGTGTATATTACAATTTATTTAAGGAGAACCCATAACTCCCAAAATTGTTCCTATGAGACATCCTTCATTTGGATCAAACCCAAATGCTGTCAACAAAATAGTATTCATAGTGTCATACAAAATTTTAGATTGTTCCGATATATTATGTTTTCCAACTCCTCCCAATTGTAAAAATGTTTCGTATACTTTGAAACTACTGTGCTTGGGAAAATATGTGGAAGAAACAACTCTTCCACTGCCTCCTACCCCATCGTAATTAAAACATACACATTGAGTTGGGAAATTTTTATTTACAAGTAAATATTTAACGGGATACTTTTTCTTTCTCAACGATCCGAGTTCGTTTCTTATTTTTTTGTTCAATCTATTTTCACTAAAAGATTGATAGTCCTCGTAAGTTACAATTGTTTTCCTTTTTTCTGTTGAAAAGAAACGTATGTCTGTCGTTTCTTGTACATTAATTTCTATATCTTGTGTTATCATGAGTAATGTAAGTACAAGTGGATTATATATTTCAAAAGAATTTGAAAAAATAGATTCTAAATACTCACAACTAATTATTTCAGATGACATATTATTTCTTTTTTTTAGTTGCGGGTTCTCGTTAATTATTTTTCTAAATATCTGAGTTTTCTCTGCAATGTTCATTTATGTAAAACTCAAAAAAAAACTTTGCTATTTATAAACAAAATGTCAAGCGATCAAATCAATTTAGTTATTCAGGAAAAAATAGAAGAAAATAAGTACGAGTTTTTAGATCTAGAAGAAGTAAAATTAAACAAATATGCAAGTCTCATACTTTTGATAAAGGCATTATCAACATTACCGTTTTACCTTGTTGGTCTTTATGAGCCATTTTATATACCAGAATATTCTTGGATTTTGTACATGGAGGCTTTTCACCATTTTCACGCTAGAATTTTTTTCCTACTTACAATTTATAGGTGTTTATTACAAATATATTTTTCTATACTATCCAATGGGTTTTATCAACGAAGATTCATAATTCTTGAAGTTTTGTTTGATTTGTCTATAATACTTCTTTATTTACATGAAAACTATTCTCTTCATAATATAACTATTATATTTTCGAATTTTTTCATATTTTACGTAGGAAACACATGTATGTCAATATGTACGTTGTTATTAACATCCTATACTAAAATTGACCATGTTGTGTGATTTTTTCTTTTTCTATTTTGAGACTCTATGACTCTATGACTCTGATAAGGTGCAGGTGAAGATGGTAAAGGATTTTTATCTACAATGCGTTTTAGTGGATCCTTAATTTTCTAAAACATTTTTGAAACATGCACACTCGCACTAGCACTTGGAACACATGTATTGTATGAATCTATTTTACAATAATCACTTGGACAACTATTTTGGTTTATAGTACATAAAAGAGTACTACAGTTTTTACTAGCATCTTCTTTGTTTGAAGCTTCTACACTAAATTCATTATCAAGTATAAATACATCTTCATTTTTTACTATTTTAAAAACAGTTTGTGAAGAATCTGGTTTGACCATTTTATATTTGGAATCGAGTACTACAATACTATTTATACTTTCTATGTAATCTGAACAAGTATTGTTTTTAGAACAATGTACCAAATTTTTTCCTTCAATTGCTAGTTTTCCATTTATATACAGATTATTTTTACCAGAAAACTTTTTTATTTCTATTTTATTATCAGAACGTGGGTTTAAGTACACATAATCTTTTGAAGTTGAATTCGTACTGTCACATGTGCCATTTGTACATGGAGAAATTGAATTTTGAATTTCCTTTAATATTTTCTGACCGTATTTAGAACCATATTTATCTCGCTCCATATTTCTTACAAATTCATTAGGTATAATTTTTTCTTTAAGATACTGTTTCATAGTACTCATATCTGAAAAAAGTTGATCGCAATCTTTAGTATTTTTTAAAATACATTTACTTTTTAGTTTTGAGTCAAGTGGAAGTATATTGTTAAGTACATCATTTATTGAAAACTCACTGAGATCACTTTCCGATTCTAACGAATCTACCCATGTGTCTACAATTTTTTGATTATCTATACTACATTTTTTTGTATCCGAACAAGCTTGTTTTACAACAAACTCATTAGAATGACTATTTTCTGAAAATTTACAAGAATACGAATTATTATTTTTCACAGTATCGACTAAACTATTATTATTTTCTTTATCAGAAACATATTTTCCAAGAGTTTTTGAAGAAGATTTACATTGTTGACCATTGTACTGTGTAAGATTAGATGGACATAAGTCACAGGAAGTCGCGAGTATAGTTTTATGATAGTAATTATTTTTTTCAAAACCACAAATGTGTGAACCCTCATTCGGTTTAGGAACGCTTATTTGTTTCCCTGTCGACTGAATTTTATCTGGCATATTAGCAACTGACTCATAACAGTGTATATAATCATTATGTTTTATACATTTTGGAGTATTTTTCTTGTATACGTCACATACTTGTAAAAGAGTATCACTCGATTCACAATTTTCTCCCTTTTTTCCTTTGTAGTTTTTTTGATTGTGCCATTCGTTGTCAAAACCACAAACAAATGTTTCATTGCACGCAGAAACTGTGTTTTGATTCGGTATTTTATACCCAAATTCTTCAAACAAGTAAGAATTTTCCGAACTCAAAGTTGTCATTTTTAATTAACAAATTAATATAAAAAAAACTGTACAATACGGATTTAATTTATAATTAAACTACTTACATTTACAGGAACAAAACTCCATGCGAACTTACCATTATTTACAAAATTAAAAACTTCAAACAATTGTACTCCTGCTAAACTATGTTCATATCCTTTTCTAATTCTCTTGTAGGAAGAAGCAAAGAAAAATAATTCCTTTTCTTTCGTACTGCTAGTCAATGTACCATTAAACTTTCTTATTTCTTCTGAAGATACGCCATCTGCATGATATTTACATTGAGCTGCATAATGAGCACTAGTCACGTCTACTCCTGGTTCATCTTCTTTCCCATATGGAGAAGTTTTAGTAAAACATTTCTCACCCTTTAAAAAAAACAAAAACTGTGCAGCTCCTGTTTCTAACTCAATTGGAAAGTTTATTTTTCCATTTTCTATAGTAGGGAAATATACGAATTCTTTACACTTGTTGTAGTAAAATTCAAACTCATATGAAAGTTTGTTTATTTTTCTCATTTCAATATTCTTTATTTGATTCAACCTAATTTCATTTATTGAGTTATTTTTAATGCTTGGTTCAATGGAATTATCACTTCCATCTTCTGACATTTCTTCATCACCCGAATAAGTTTGTAAATCATCTTTTTTATGTTCTTTACATAACCTATCTCTACACATTCTAGCACTTCTACTGTTGTTGAAGGTTTCATTTACAACATTGGAAATTTCTTCCCAATTTCTTTTATTGGGATTTATTTTACTATGTTCTTCTACAATTTCTTTCAAAAAATTTATTTCTTCAATTTCCCAGTTTCTATTCACATTTTTTCTAGGTTGATCATCATCAACCGTTTTTGTGTTGTCATGTGACATTATTTCTATGAATACAAATAGTATATGTATAATCTGATTGTACAAATTCGTTTACGAAAAGGGTTTTATTCCTCCACTCTTGGGCATTTGTTTTTTCCAATTAAGTATTCCGTTTGTGTCTAAATGAACATCCTTTATATGTTTTTTAAGTTCATTTTCTAACAGAATTTTTGTAGTTTCATCCTTTTCATACTTTAATTTGTGAAGCATAGCTACTTTTTCAGATACAATTCTTCCATCTTCACATTTAACAGGATCAATAAGTGTTCTTTTTGTTATTTCACATTTGAAACCTTCAACTTCTTTACGTGCATCTACGAGTGCTTTTTGTTTGTTCATTATATATTCTACTTCATTTTTCAAATAAGGTACAGATGTTATGAAAGGATTCGTTGGGCTTAACGAAACCAAGATTCGCTCTGTAACTTTATAATTGTATTCTTTTTCAAACAAATACTGATATATGCTTGTCTGTAATGCATAACCAGCCCCGTCACAGTCATCTAAATGGTTCAAAGGTTTTTTCATTTTTTTAAATCCTAACATATTACTGTAAAGTTTGTCAGATAATTTCCAATCCACGATTACAATTGAATCATCTGGTAGTTTGAATACAGCATCCACACTTCCAGCAATATCTAAAGATAGTGATCGTATTTCTCTTTCTGTTGACATTATTTTTGCATTATTAGGAATGACAAAATCTTTTATAAACATGAAAAATGCCTTCATTTCAGGGTCATACCATCTATATGGTAAACCTTCTAGTGCTAGTTCACAGTTTCTGTGAGCAGCAGTTCCCATATTTCTTTTCAACATTCCATATCTCTCCCATTTTAATAATATTTCACTGTTTGTTAGTTCTCTGTCAAATATATAAAATTCTTCTTCTGACGAGTCAAAGTTTACTATTTCAGATTCATTACTCATTTGATTCAATAATTTGTACAGTACTTCATTATTGCAATCAAAAACACTATTGGGTTGTATTACAGATACTGTAATATCATCATATACTTTCATACAACCTTTTTCAGAACGCAGATCATTTTTTTTTACTTTTACAGGATTTAATACATATTCAAGTCTGGGCCATTTTTTCCGAGTACTTCTTTTCATAAGTCCTATTGCAAGGTTACCATCAAAATGATCTTGATATTCATGTGCAAATTTTGTAACAGAAGCAGATGCCGGAACTTTTAAACCACCTATATCACTTACATAAAGGTGTTCTTCTTCTAAAAAAATCATATCGTTATGAATGGTTTCGGGATATACATTATGAAGAGGTTTGTGGAAATGACTCGGTAGTACAAATCCTTCCATGAAATCATCAGGTCTCTTTTCACAAGGACCATATTGTTCTTCTAAACCATCTGGGAGCACATGTTTCACTAGATCCATTTTTCTAATTATTTTAAAAACATTTACTTTTAAATACTGATCTGTAAAATAATAAAACTAAAAATATTATATCCATATAAATATTACTTTAATGCATTTAAGAATTTTTCTGTTCATTGTTATTTTTATTGGAATACTAAAAATTATATTTTTTACAAATATTGTAAACGTAGAACAACATTTGCACCATGAAGAAAAAAAGTACTACTCTAATAGTATATCCACTAAAAAAAGTTTATACGATGACAAAATTATTGTTTTCATAATAATAGAGAGGTCACGAAACCTAGAATTTGATATACTAAGAAACATTATTAAAAATAAAAAATGCAAACAAAAGTTTAAAATTGTTCATGTAGAACAATCGGAAGGTTGCCTTTTCAATAGAGGTTTATTAGCCAACATAGGATTTATAGAATCAAATAAAATTTGGGACAATATAGGCAGATTTATAATTCACGATACTGACATGTTTCCAGAAAATGTAATGTGTTATGATAAAACTGAATACACTCCAGTTATACATTATGCAACAAGTGCATCACAATATAAGTTCAAAATGCCATATAAGACATACTTTGGGGGAGTTGTTGGATTTATTCCAAGTGTATATGCGCGTATAAATGGTTTTAGTAATAAGTTTTGGGGATGGGGAGGGGAAGATGACGACATATACAACCGAATCATAAATAATGGATTTACCATTTTTGCATATACGTCAGGAAGGTTTTTAAATACAGAACATGAAAGAGACAAAAGTAATTTGAAAAATAATATAGTCACTTTATCCACAGGAAACCGAACAAACGATGGTTTATCTGATTGTCACAACTACACGAAACCTATAACGACGATTATAGACAATGAAGAAATTCATATTGCAGTTTATATAAATAAAACACTTTGTACAATTTTGGTTCCAACTCAGAAAAATGAAAAGTCAATATTTCCAAATAGTAAAAAATTTGTTTTAAATAATAATAAAAACAGTATTGAATCGAGACCAACATTTTCACAAAAAGACAGTCCAGAAAACAAAGAAAATAATATAAAAAGTACGGAAAATAATATAAAAAGTACGGAAAATAGTAAAAGTACGGAAAATAGTAAAAGTACGTACAAGATTTTTAGTAAAATAGGAAAAAATAAAAACTTGGAACCTGATAAAACATTTTTAAAAATTGATATAAACAGCAATTCGTTGTTTTAACTATTATTTATTATTTATAGTAAAAAATGTTGAATGAGGTATTAATTATAACTCTACTCTTGTACTCTTTTTCTACAACTGTTTATATATTGTATTTAAAGGCATGCTCTTGTTCTATTTGTGTACATTCTGTCACATTTGTTATAGGTTTTATTAATAGACTTTTAGAAAAATTTTACATTTGTGTTTGTGCTAAAAAAAAACCAGTTGAAGCACATGTAGCATCTGAATATAATAGTCTTTAAAGTATTAAAACTTTTTACTATTCATATTATATTTAGGTCATAGTATCACTTTAGTTTTAAAGGTGCGAATTCACATCTTCCCTTGAGCACTTACGAGATACAAGTAAAATATACAGTGTAAAAGTTTGTACAAATATAATCGAAATTTGATTACAATACAACATGAAAAAAAATGTTTTATAATATCAACAAGTGTTATGGCTCAACCGGAGTATGAACTAGTACCAAGTCCTCCTGAAAGAAAACAATCAATTCGCAGAAATATAACAACTCCTCGTGCAAATACAGCACGTAGAGACCTTGGTACATCTTTTGCACAGCCGCAACAACAATCTCTGCAACAAGGAAATAATTATGCGTCTCAGTCTCAACAGTATTTTCTTCCTAGAAAACCTACTACAAATGTAGATGGAAGTATACAATATACGACTCCGGTAGAAGACCCTTCAAGTCAACAAATAAGGATGACTCCACTAAATCAAACAATAAACCGACAAAGCCAAAACTTACAGATGAATTTACCGAGTGTGGCAGAAGGTACAACTAACTTAAAAGGTCAAGGTTTCACAACTCCTAGAGCTAATATTTCTCAAACCTATAACACATCCTCAAAAAATCCGATGTCAACTGTTAACGAAACACACGGTAAACATTCTAGTATTGTTATGAAAAAAAATATGGGATTAACTACAAAAACTCCCGTTAAAGTTTATTCCTCCAAGGGAAATACAATTTACTTTCCAGAAAAAGATGAAAGTATTCTCTCCAAACTGTTTGGCGAAACTGTATTTACTAAACACAAACATATATATGATAATAACGATGAAAATGACAGTGAAGATATTTTTGACTTTATGCGTGAACCTGAAGTAAGATTTAATACATACATAGGATTCGCATCCATGATTATGGGAGTCGTTGCTCTTTATACATCTTGTACAGATGATCCATTCACAAGAAGAACTATTCTTTATTTATCTATTCCTCCCACTTTTTTGGTAAGTTCTGTTGCATTCGTTATTTTCAAAAAGGTGGATTCAAGTTCTAGATATTCAAATTCTTTGTTTCTCATAAACAGTATAAACTATATTCTTTTAATAGTAATGACTGTCATTATCATAAACCGTCTAAACAAAGAAGCGTGTGAACAACAAACTCTAGGTCTAGAATGGGAAGTTTATTCTTCACAAACGTCAACGCCAGAAACGCTAGAAAATAACGGTTGGAAAAATTTATCAAGTAAACAAGTAGACGATACAACAACACTTTCTCAATTTTTAAAAGAAAGTAATTACAAACTTACTAAACGACAATGGAATGATATACAGCTTTGTGAAATCCACGAAAATTGTTTTGTAGTTGTTGAAGACCGAATTTACGTACCTACTAAGCCAAAGGATGACTGAAAAATACTTTTTAATTAATAAACATTATAAAATTAATGTAGCATGAATTTTAACGCTTTTTAAATTATCCGTGACCGCTATTGTGAAAGATTCAATATGTTAAAACAGACATTTAACGTACTTGTTTGTTGCAACACTTTCCTATTTTTTTTTTAATTTTTTTTGCATAGTCTAAAACCTCATCGTTTCCATTCATTTTTAAAGTATGACTTTTTTTTTTACTCACATGGTACCCTATGTCACTAGTTTTTATATGTTTTGTAAAAGGGCAGTATACAGGAAAACATAAATCGAATCCCCAACCAATTGATTTTCCAAAGTCTATATTTAATATGTCCATCATGTCCCACCAACATGCCCATGCTTTTCTTGTAAATGTTGTAGCAAATATTTCTGTATGGTTTATGTTGTTCGATATGCTGTTATAATAAGAACCTATTATGGTTGGATTTGAAACACTATTATCCGACATATATTCTATAGTTTTAAAAAATGAATAGTTTAAAAGTTTTAAATCGTCTAAAACTATAGTTGTATAATCATATCTTTTAGTAATGTTCTTGGTTAAACTATATAAAAACTTAGACCATGACCATTTTTCAGTTATTATGTGACAGTTTTTGAATTTTGTAAATATGTTTTTATACTGAAATAATATACAATCGTGATCTGGAAAATAGTTATAGTTTTGTGAAACATAGTTGTAATTATTTCCAATTGCAACGAATGCAACTAAATACTTTGAATTTTGGACTACCATACAATTTTTTTAATATAAAATATTTTTCAATAGTAAAAAAAACACATTAAAATAAGTATCAGATAGTATCACATATTTTGTAAATCGTCATACATTACTTGTTTTCCAATCTTCAAGTGCTTGCTCAATTTTCAAAGGTTTGAAAGTTTTCAACTTGGTATTTACTAAACCTGCTTTTAACGGTCTAATAGCAGATTGTTTAAGATCATATGTTTTCACAAATGTATAATTATTCTTCATTCCAAAACAGTTGCATACTTTTTCTGTAAGTTCTTCTCTTGATAAAAATTCACTTCCTGTTATGTGATAAATTCCTAATGCATTTGAACTTGTAAGAATTTTACAAGCTTGTGCAATGTCTTTATTGTATGTTGGAGTACCAAATTGATCAGATGGAACTTTGTCAATTTTTTCATCCAACAATTGATACCCAAAATTCTTTCGGTTGGGATCTGGACCGTAAACCACATTCGTCCTAATGATAAGACATTCTTCATCTATATGTCGCAAAGCTTTTTCTCCTCTAAGTTTTGCTCTTCCATACTCATTTACTGGATTTGGAACACTGTCTTCTGTATATGGGCCACACGAACCATCAAATACGTAATCTGTAGAAAACCAAATTGTTTTACAAGCGTATTTTTTTGCAACTTTACAAACATGAGCTGGCATTGTGTTATTTAATCTGTCGCATTTTTCAGTATCATTTTCACAACCATCTACCCACGTAAAACCTGTACAAATAAATACGTGTGTTGGTAGAACCATTTCAAACACTTCTTCTGTATAACCTGGTACATCTGCCTTTTCCATATCAAAATGAATCATACCTGGTGTTGGAGTTGAATGACAATACGTACCAATACAGTTTACTTTTTCAAATGACTCGATCAATGAAGACCCAATTTGGCCACTTCCACCAATGACTAAAATTCTTTGTCGCGGCTGTAAGGGAACTTCCATTCGTGATGACAAATGTCGCGCACTACTGTCTTTTTCTGATAATATAGGAAAGTTTAAATTTTCGGTTGGCCATTGTACATTTATAAACGGATCGTATGGATGAGTATCATTTTCTTTACTCGAATCAAAACATCCTTCTTGAAGATATAATGCATTTGTATCATCTTCTAATGTATAGAAACCATGACCACAATGTGCAGGAACATAAACTTGAGTACAATTTGTAGATGTAAGTAGTATTTTACACCATCTTCCAAATGTAGGAGAGTCTGGTCTAAAATCAGCAATAACATCATAAAACGATCCTCTGGTACACGTTATAAATTTACCATATGGAGAACAATGTAAACCACGCAATACATTCTTACTAGAACTTGAAAATGATACTTGTTTCCATGATTTATTTTTTACACATTCATCATATTTTTGTTCATTAAATAACTCGTTAAAATAACCACGGGAATCTCCATGTCTTTTAAAGTTTATTTTGTATGCTCCGTTTACTGGTAACATACTCATTTTTATTATACAAATTTATTATTATTAACATCCACAACGAACACTATTAAAATTTTTATATTATCTCACTTTATGAACCGTTTTATTTCAATTATATCTTGTAAATAAAGTAACGTCATAAATTTTCCAATATATTTTCTGTATTGTTTACAGTAACTATATCTACTTCATTAGATAACAAGTTTATTAATTTGCATGTTTTTTTAGGATGCATTGCTGCTCTCAATGCAGCATCACCCTTGTCGTATTGAGTAGTTTCTTTACTCCATATTAAATGAACTACATTTTTGTCATTATAAATATGTGAACGAATATGCATTACTTGTTCTTCATTATAATGTTTGAGTCTTACGTCATACAAACTATTTGGTTCGTCAGGTACTATGTTTAAGGCGTTTTCACAACATTTTTCAAAGTATAGTTCATCTACCCAACTTTCAACTGGTAGTAACTGACGCATTACGTGATGTAAATCATCCCATGCAAGTGTAGCTAAAGCCATTGTACAAAAATCTTTTGCATTTTTAGAAGATTTGTACGATACTTCTGCTTTGTTATATAAATCTTCTGGTAATAATGAAGATGATGGTACTCTTGGGTATACAAAACGATTCATCATTCCCATTTTTATGGCATTTGATTGGTGTTCATACTCAATTCTAGTTGGATTTAGCAAATCTTCTATAAACCTAATCTTCTTAGTTCTTGAAAATTCTATAAAAAGCATTACGGCTTGAGCGTAAACTTTTGACGTATTTTCAAATGTATTTTTTTCAGTTTTTACTAGAAAATTTATATCTTCGTCATTTGAATCCAACTTTTGTTCCAGTTTTACAGAAAAGTTTTCATAAAATGATAGTTTGGGTCTAACTCTTTCTAAAGATCTCATTGGAGGTTTTTTTCTTGTCTTTGTTTGTTTTGTTTGTTCTGTTATAGTACATTTTTCTACTAGCATTGAAGCTTCTGGGCTCATATTTACAATAGATGAATTTTTCCTACAAGATAAACATACTTCATAGTTTGGTTTATTGGGGTCCAAAACAACTATCAATTTTTCTTTAGACCTTGTTAATGCGACATATAAAGGATTTTCTTTTATTTCATCGGGTACAATTACAATTACGTTTTTAGCTTCTATTCCCTTTGACGAGTGAAATGTTAAAACATTTAACTTTCCAAGTTTTAGTTTTTCATCTCCCTTTTCAGAATTCGTATTAATATGTATAGGAATGTTTTTTGAACTTAGGAAATTTAACAATGCTTTTAGTGGTCTGTTTCCATTTTTAGTAGGAGTTAATATTAATGTATTATTCAAGTCTTCTGTTATATACTTTAACAATGTTTCTCCTAATTTCCATACAGATGGAGCAACCACATCTATCGCATTTCCATTCGATTTGGAAGATATTATATTTGAATCGAATATGGTATTTACAAATTTTGAAATTGTAAATGGAAATCTGTGTGTTATATTACAATAGTGAAAACTCCATTCTTCTTCATTTTTGAAGTATTTTGAAGGATTTAGTAGAATATCAGTATTCGCCATAGAGTCGGGATCGAAATCGTAAATCATTTGATTTACGTCACCACATATGTAATACTTGGGGGATCCCGTCAAAACTGTATTCAAAAGATCTATGTATATATCTTTCATATCCTGACCTTCATCCACCATCACATAATCAACATTTATCATACTGGGTTCAATATAACCCATTTTACAATAATTTAGAGCCACTCCAAAAGATATGTCGTCTGGAGCAAGTTGTATACAATTACTACATAAACTGTGAAATGTATAACACATTACATTTTCGTTCAAATTGTTTTCTTCTAAACATTTGACCATATTGGATGCTAATTCAGTGTTATATGATACTATCAATATTTTTTTTCCATTGTTATGAGATACTAAAGATTTACATATTTCTAGTATGAGTGTTGATTTTCCTGCACCTGGAACAGCTTTTACACAAACATTATTAGATGTAGACGTAAAAGAATCTAACGCGCCTTGTTGTTCGGTTGTAAGTAACATTTCTTTTTAAAAATGTGGATTTTGTTTAAACTGATTCGGTTTTAACATATAACTGTTTGTTACTTTATTTGTTCCACTTGGACTTTATATTTTTTTTATTTTTAAGATGTAATACTTTTGTTACTATTTATTCTTACTCTTTAATCGGTATACAATACACCATTTACAATATATTTAAAAACTTCGATTCGAATTTGTCTCTCATCTTCAATAATTCAAAATGCACAAATTGTGTATCTGATGATGACACTTTTATATATTCTAGTTGTAAGACTCTGTGACTTTAAGACTCTATGCCTTTGTTATTCCATTACTACAAAGAAACATTAATATTATTAAGGAAACCAAAACTATTTACCTTGAATAATCACAATGCTCTCAAATACACTTACAATTGAGGCGTCCAGTACTATTAGGATTGTCGTCATAATCAGGTATGTTGTTCTTTATATTCCAAGATATTTTTTGCGGTAATGGATTTTTAGCCCACACACTACCTGACCAGTTATTGTCCCATATGTCTATAAGTTTTGAAGATTTACTAACATCACAAATACCACAAGATATTGGACAATTTTGTCTGGCTATAAAAGAAATGCCCCGTTTATGACCATATTTTTCAGTATTTGAGTTACATCCCCACGTTGACCAATCCCATGCTGTGTTTTCTAAATTGTTTGACGTTAGCCATTGTTTATCAAGTAAACCACATGGAACATTGTACCATTTATATGTGCTAGACAGCTTTAGTTTTACCGGAAAAGAACTAGAATAACTAGTTTCTATATCTGAACAAATTGGTACACTTGCATATTTGGGAGGAGAACTAGGTGGAAAACTCGGCGGAGAATTTGGAGGAGAACTAGGTGGAAAACTCGGCGGAGAATTTGGTGGAAAACTCGGTGGAGAACTCGGTGGAGAACTGTATTGCAACAAATTATTTACTACTCTTGTGTAGTAGTCAATAATTTCTAATTGGAAAAAGGAAAGTCCCAACAAGTTTTTGTAATTACTTGGATTTTTAGTTATGACTTCAATCAACCGATAATCATTGTTCATGCTTTTTAACGACATATAATGCAAATTAATGTAAAAATGCTTCAAATATTTATCGGTTTTTACTTCAAGTAATTGTACATTCGAATTGTAAAATATGTTTTGTAATATATTTATAGTTTCTTTTTCATTTACATTTTCAATGTAAGATATTTTTGTTTTTATATTGGAACTTTTCAAATATTTGTCTCCATGATTTATATGTACACTTGAATCATTTGTACCAGAAGTTACAATAGGGATAACAAAATTTGGAGCACCACCTGTACCACCCGGATTCGGTGTAACAGTAATTGATCCGTCTGTAATTCCTGAAACCGGATTAACAAAATTTGGAGCACCAGTTGTATTCGATGTAACATCAGTACTTGATTCACCTGTACCTCCTAAAATCGGAGTAACAGCACTAGGTAAACCACCTTGATCTAGTCCAGACGGAGTTGAATATGTCGATTTTGTGTAAACATATTGAAATGTACTATAGTTGATACGGTTATTGTCATTTTTATATATCGGTACAACATTACTTTGGCATTGGTTGTTTGATTCAATACATCTGTATACAGTATATGAAACAGAAAGTCCGAAATATAAGTCGAATTGTAACTCTTGTATGGGTATATTTAGTTTTCCGAAATTACACATTGAGTTTTTCATACAATCACGACCTATTGTTTCATTCGTTGAGTTTTCAAATGTCATAAAAGACACTTGAGTTTTAAATTCATCATCTGATTTACTTACAAATCTAATATTCTTTTTATTTATTGTTGAAAGTTCAACTATTTGGTTATAATTTATTATACTTTGTAGCGCTCCATTGCATTGTATAGTTATGTCTACTACCGTAAAGAAGAACTCAAAGTATGAACTCAAAACGGGAACAAAGTTAAGTGAAAGTACATTGTCAATAATCTTGTATTTTACACCTTGATTGTTACCCAAGTTAATATCAGGTTCAACTGGTAAAAAGTTAGACACCATATTCGTTCTTGAACCATTTATTACATTTTGTATACTGTAATATAAAATATACTCTGTATGAGAGTTGTTGTGTATTATCATTAACAATGGATTTGTAGTTCCAGATATTGTAAAATAAAGTAATGGAGATAAAGGCAGAACTAAATTTTCTTGTTGTTCTATATTCGTTATAAATTGTACATCTAGTTCATTCGTTTCCATTATTTTCTCATTTTCACTTGGTTGAGGTATATGTAAAACTTGGGTTATATTGAAGTATGTAGAAATTCGTATGGTGTTATGTAAGTTGTCTTTTAATGATTTTATAATAGAATACTCAGAAGCATTTACTGTTATGTTTTCAAATACAAACGTATTTAAAAATTCACAGTATATAGAAACAAGGCTCGTAAAATTTGTATATAATGTGTTTGATGATTGTAAAAGTAAATTATGTTCGTCGTAATAGTTGTATGTACACGAATATGTAGCATTTGTCAATTGTACACCTAATGTGTCTTGAACAGTAATACACTGTTTCATTGGCAAATAACCTATATTTTGTATATGTGAAGGAATGTATCTTAACTGTAAAAGTACATCATTCACATCAACTTTAGGAAGTATTGAAAATGTGTTATTATACAATTCTCTAAACAAAAACAATTCTGTTTTATTAGTAATACCGTCACTGACAATTATATCAAAACTTTTAGTAGAACATACGTTGTTCACATCAAAAAGTATTTTATCAGTATCTTGATGAGTCACTGTAAAACAATCGTCACCGAAAATACTTAATAAGTTGCAATTATGTACACTAACGCTATTTATCAAACAATCGAAAAATCCAAACGATGATGGAGTAGTTGTTACATCTATTCCTAATGCTAAACCACCATAATTATCATTTGTCACCAAATACTGACCTGATTGTAATATACTAACTTTATTTACTCTATTAGAATCATATACAGTATATGTAAAATCGTGGTATATAGGTGGTGCAAAAGGTGATGGAAAGTAAGGAGGATGTGGTGAAGATGGAGGAAATCGTGGTAATGGAGGAGAAAACGGAGGTAAAGGTGGTGGAAAAGGTGGTGGCATTGGACTCGGTTCACGAGGTGGATGTCGCGGTGGATTCGGGGGTGATGACGGAGGAAATGGTGGACGTGGTGGAGGAGAAGGAGGAGGGGGGGATGGAGGGGGTAAAGGAGGAGGAGAAGGAGGAGGGGGAGATGGAGGTGGAGAAGGCGGAGGTTGAGGAGGTGGGGATGGAGGAGGTGGAGATGGAGGAGGAGATGGGGGGGGATAAGGGGGAGGAGATGGAGGTGGAGAAGGGGGAGGGGAAGGTGGTGGAGATGGGGGAGGTGGTGATGGAGGCGGGGAAGGAGGAGGTGAAGGTGGTGGTGGAGACGGAGGAGGAGATGGAGGAGGAGATGGAGGTGGAGGGGAAGGTGGAGGATCAGGAATACAGTTTAATCTAAAATGAGTATTAGAAGGTCCATACGTGATAAACACATTTGAATCGTCTGTACAATCGTAATCTACATTAGGAGTCAATGTAGATGCTCCGCTTATATATATTACTGCAAGATACTGGTTTCGACCTATAATCAGTGTATCGTATGAATGAGTTGCAGATCGCATATTTGGTAAATACGGAGGTACTAACGTTTCTCCACCTAAACCTAGACTTTCTGATATTGTTAAAGTAAGTATATTATCTATATAAGAAAATCCAACGGTTTCAACAATTTTTACAGTAGTACTGAGTAAATGAGAAGCATCATTTTTACCACAAAGTTTTATTGTATTTGAAGCTTCCTTGAAAGAACTATTAAACTTAACAGACACGAAAGAAGCTCCATAATATTGTCCGAGAGACGATTTCGAATTTGTATAAAAGCCCATAGGTGCATCAATACCAATTGCAAAACAATTTCCGGTAGAACAATCACAGCCGCCTGTATTCGTGACACCATCTATACTTGCACCACTAGAAATAGATACGGGTTCAAACTTTATTTCAGCTTGACATTCACTTCTAACATCGTCTCTCGAACATTGTATTGGAGGACTAAATGGAGGTGTAGATGGGGGAGGTGGACATGGAGGAGGTGGGGAAGGAGGAGGAGAAGGAGGAGGAGATGGAGGAGGGGATGGAGGTGGAGTGGGAGGTGGAGAAGGAGGTGGAGGAGAAGGAGGTGGATGTGGAGGAGGAGATGGAGGAGGAGGACTTGGTGGAGGTGAAGGAGGTGGAGATGGAGGTGGAGGAGATGGAGGAGGAGAAGGAGGTGGAGAAGGTGGGGGTGGAGATGGAGGTGGTCTAGGTGGTGGGAAAGGAGGAGGG
>Ga0115570_10001087_pt1 | contig 22032 bp, 15 predicted proteins | sample COGITO_mtgs_1205_3_FD_87294 | JGI IMG/M metagenome (GOLD analysis project Ga0115570, IMG submission 87294) | Pelagic marine microbial communities from North Sea - COGITO_mtgs_120524 | ecosystem: Environmental > Aquatic > Marine > Epipelagic | place: Germany:Helgoland, sampling site Kabeltonne... | reverse complement strand
TACCGAGCGCATCTCGACCAGTAAATTTCGGCAGCTGGAGCAAGAACTGCCCACCCCCAACGTCTATCGCACGGCTTCTGGGGCGCCGGGCCATGAATACTACCAGAACAAGGCGAGCTACGATATGAGCATCACGCTGGATGAAACCACCCACCGCATCGATGGCTCCGAATGGATCACCTATACCAACAATAGCCCCGATGCATTGACCTATCTATGGGTTCAGTTGGACCAGAATATGCGCAAGCCGGGCTCCATGACCGACCTCAATAAGACCGGCGAACTTCCTAAGACCATCACCCCAGAGCAAGTTCAGGAACGCTACATAGATCAATTCGAAGGCGGCTTTGTTATCGACGGCGTCAGCAACGCCACGCCACTGCCCTTCAGCATCGTGAACACCATGATGCGCGTTGACCTGCCAAGCCCCTTAAAGCCTGGGGGTACCTACAAATTCAAGATTGATTGGCATTATACCATCAACGACCGCATGACGGACGGGGGCCGTAGTGGCTACGAACACTTTGAGGAGGAGAATAATACACTCTACACCATTGCCCAATTCTTCCCTCGCATGGCCGTCTATGGCGACAATGTGGGTTGGCAGCACAAACAGTTCTTGGGCCAAGGCGAATTCACCTTGCCGTTTGGCGATTATAAGGTGGCGATCACGGTCCCAGAGGACCACATTGTGGCGGCCACAGGGGTGCTCACCAACGAGTCTAGCATCCTCAACGCGACTCAACGCAAACGTTTAGCCCAAGCGCGTCAATCCTTTGACAATCCGATTATTATCGTAACTGAGGAAGAGGCCCGTATCGCCGAAACACCTGAAGCCAAAGCCAAGGCTACGGGCACCAAGACCTGGATTTTCAAGGCGGACAACGTTCGGGATTTTGCCTTCGCGACATCGCGAAAATTCATTTGGGACGCGATGGCCGTCACGGTGAATGGCAAGACCAGCTTGGCTGAATCCTTCTATCCCAAGGAAGGCAATCCGCTGTGGGAACAATACAGCACGCGCGTTGTGGCCCATACGATTCGCTCCTACAGCCAGCACACCGTGGATTACCCCTACCCCCGCGCCATTTCGGTACACACCGCCAATATCGGCATGGAATATCCTATGATTTGCTTTAACGGCGGTCGACCCGATGCAGACGGCACCTACAGCGAAGGCACCAAGCATGGCATGATTTCCGTGATCATCCACGAGGTGGGCCACAACTTCTTCCCCATGATCATCAACAGCGACGAGCGCCAGTGGACGTGGATGGACGAGGGCTTGAACACCTTTGTGCAATACCTCGCCGAGCAGGAATGGGACATCCACTACCCTGCACGTCGAGGCCCGGCCTATCGCATCGTGGACTACATGCGCTCACCGGCCATGAACATGGTACCCATCATGACGAACTCCGAGAGCATTCTCCAGTTTGGCAACAACGCCTACGGCAAGCCTGCTACGGCCCTGAACATCTTGCGCGAAACGGTCCTCGGCCGCGAGCTTTTTGACTATGCGTTCAAGACCTATTGTGAACGCTGGGCCTTCAAACACCCTGCCCCGGCTGACCTCTTCCGTACCATGGAGGACGCATCCGGAGTGGACCTGGATTGGTTCTGGCGCGGTTGGTTCTACACGACCGAATTCACCGACCAAAGTCTCGACAAAGTGCGCATCGCGGCTGTTCCCACCTTGGATCCTGCCACCTTGGAAGCCCAACGACGCTACGAAGGCACCCACGACCAGGCCCGCCACATCGGCCAAACGCGTAACGAGGCAACGCTCCGACCCACCATCGTGGACAACACGCCGGCAGCGAGCGACTTCTACAATAGCTACGACCGCTACGCCTTGTCCGCTTCGGATAAGAAGGCTTTGGAAGCGATGGAAGCTGGTCCCACCGGGTATTTGCACGAATTGAGCATCTCCAACAAAGGCGGACTGATTATGCCCGTGATTGTGGGCTTCACCTTTGAGGATGGCACGACCCACGTGGAGCGCTACCCCGCAGAAATTTGGATCAAGCACGAAGAGTCCTTCGTCAAGACGGTCTACCTGCCCAAAAAAGCGGTGAAGATTGAACTAGACCCCTACTTGGAGACGGCAGACACGGATACGTACAACAATGTTTGGCCTGCCGATGTGAATGTGCATTTGGAAGCCTTGCCCGAGCGCTCTCGCTGGGAGTCCTGGCGCTCTAACCCCATGCGCGACGCCCAACGCAACTAATTCTGACTCCATGAAGTATCTAGTCCCCCTATGGGTGGCCGCCAGCCTATCGGTGGCCTGCAGCCAGCCTGAAGAAGCGGCCCAAGAAGCCGCTGTGGAACATCGCAATTACGTGAAAGATCAGTATGGCGAAACGGTCATTCAGCAATACCTGCATCTCAAAGATGCGTTGGTATCCAGCCGCGTACAAGAAGCTCGCGATGCCGCCAAATTGATGTACATGCACTTGGACATTGCCAAACACGAGTCTTTGGTCAAACCCTTGACGGAAATCATTGAGAATGAGGACCTATCTCTCCAGCGTGAGCGCTTTTCGGCCCTGTCCCTCGCCTTGCAGGAGGCCTTGCAGGCCAACAACGACGAGGTGATCAATGCCGGGCGAGAAGCCCTCTTCATTCAATACTGCCCCATGGCCTTCGGAAACCAAGGTGCCACTTGGTTAAGTAGCGAAGGGAGCGTGATGAACCCTTATTTTGGGGACGACATGCTGACTTGCGGGGTCATACGCGACACGCTGTAAGCCCTTTCGGCATCCCGAGAAACTTATTAACGAAGCGAGAAAAACCTGTCCCAAGCGGGACGGGTTTTTTACTTTTACCAAATGGGGAAAATCATTGCTATTGCAAACCAAAAAGGGGGCGTCGGAAAGACGACCACCGCGGTCAATTTGGCCTCGGCTTTGGGCTTTTTGGAGCAACGAGTCCTATTGATTGACGCCGATCCCCAAGCCAATGCTACCTCGGGATTGGGAGTCGATGTGGCCACCGTCGAAGCGGGAACCTACCAGGTTCTCGAACACACCTGCGCCGCCACCGATGCCGTCATGGGAACCGATCAACCTAATCTTTGGCTGATGCCCGCCCATTTGGATTTAGTAGCGGCCGAACTCGAGCTCGTGGACAAACCCAAACGCGAATTCATGCTCAAGGAGGCGCTGAAGACCTTGCGCCACGAATTCGACTATATCATCATCGATTGCGCTCCTTCCTTGGGCCTGGTGACACTCAATGCCCTCACCGCTGCGGACAGTGTGGCTGTGCCCATTCAGTGTGAATACTTCGCCCTCGAAGGCCTCGGGAAGCTTTTGAACACGATTCGTAGCGTTCAAAATCTGCAAAATCCCGATCTCACCATCGAAGGCATGCTCCTCACCATGTACGACTCGCGTTTGCGTCTGAGCAATCAAGTGGTCGAGGAAGTGCAGCAGCACTTTCAACAATTGGTTTTCACCACCATTATTTCGCGCAATGTCCGCCTGAGCGAGGCACCCTCGTTCGGTGAGCCCATTTTGGTGTACGATGCGTCGAGCACCGGTGCGGAGAACTATTTAAACCTCGGCCGAGAAATTTTGGCACGAAATACGCAGGCAGTAGACCTGAACTAAGTTTGTACGATGAATAAAATGCTTCGGGCCCTGGCCCTTCTCACCTTGGCCGCTCCCCTTTGGGCTCAGCCCATTCCGGTTCAAGTGGATGGCGTCGTAGCCCAAGTCGGAAAAGAAATAATCCTTCAATCCGACATCGCCATTCAACGGGAGGCCTTATCCCGCGAGGGACAAACTCTAACGGATTGCCAAATGATTCGCGAGCTCCTTCTCGAAAAACTGCTCATCCACCATGCGGCCATTGATTCGGTCATTATTGCGGAGGAAGAGATCGATGAAAACATCGATCGCCGCATCGACCAGCTCGTGGGCCAAATCGGCACCGAGCGACGCCTCGAGGAGTACTACGGCAAATCCATCCTAGAGATCAAAGAAGAAATGCGTCCCTTGATGCGCAATCAAATGACCGCCCAGCGGATGCAGATGACCATCACTGAAACCATTGAAGTGACTCCCAAGGAAGTGGAAGATGCCGTCGCCTTAATCCCCCTAGACTCCCTTCCCTTGATTGGCACGGAAGTCGAGTTGGCCCAAATCATTATCGAACCCAAGGTCAGCCAACAAGCTGAACAGGATGCCATTGACCGCCTCAATCAATTGCGTGACCGCATCCTAGGCGGTTCCTCCTTTGCCACCATGGCCATCCTGTATTCGGAGGATCCCGGCTCCAACCGCAACGGCGGGGAGTACAAGGGCATCAAACGCGGGGTATTTGTCAAAGAATTTGAAGCCATCGCTTTTAACCTCCGCCCCGGGGAAGTTTCAGCCCCCTTCCGCACGGAATATGGATTCCACATCGTCCAACTCCAGGTGAAGCGAGGCGAAGAATTGGACTTGCGACACATCTTGATCAAACCTAAAGTCGAGCAAGCAGATCTCGACGCAGCAAAGAATTTGCTCGATTCGCTCCGAACCGCGATTCTGGCAGGCCAAGTCACTTTTGAGGATGCCGCAGAGTCTTTTTCAGCCGATGAAGAGTCCAAGCTCAACGGCGGAGTCATGATGAACCCGATGACGACGGATGTGCGATGGAATGTGGAGGATTTGGATCGCGGTATTTTTTATGCCATTGAAAAGATTGAAACGGGTGGTATTTCTGAACCCGCTCTCGTGCGCAAGCCGGATGGCCAGGAAATTTTTCGCATTCTGCAATTGCGCGACCGGGTAGCCCCACACCGGGCCAACCTCGCCCAAGACTTCAGCCTGCTGAAGAATTATGTGCAAAACCAGCGAAAGCAATCCAAAATGCTACAGTGGGTAGAGGACAAAAAGGCGGAAACCTACATCTACCAGGCACCGAGCTACGAAGGCTGTTGGAACTGATAACTTGTTATAGAGCGGCCCCCCCAGCGGGGCCGCTTCCTTTTTATCTTGTAGGGATGCAAAAGACCCTTGCTCTCCTCCTGCTTCTCGGCGGCTTGGCGCTGTCCAGCCAAGCCCAGCACATTCCTGATAGGCCTATCACGGTAGCCCATATCGACCCCTTTATTGGCACGGGCGGACATGGGCATACCCATCCGGCTGCGACCGCTCCGTTTGGAATGGTCCAGGTAGGGCCCGATACGCGCAAAGAAGGCTGGGACGGCTGCAGCGGCTACCACTTCACGGATTCCACGCTGTACGGATTTAGCCACACGCATTTGAGCGGGACGGGGGTCAGCGATTATTCGGACATTTTGATTCGGCCCTTGGCGGGCCCCGAAGACTTCGCAGAAACCGTCGGCTTTGACAAAGCCTCCGAGGTGGCGGAAGCGGGCTACTACGCGGTGACCCTGGAAAACGGCATTCGATGCGAGTTCACTGCGGCAGACCGGGTGGGTCTCCACCGCTACGGCCTGTCCTGGCGCGAGGACGGCAAAGCCTATTTCTTGCTGGATTTGGGCTACCGCGATCGAACGCTGAGTGACCGCGTGTGGATCAAGCATAGCGAGGAAGGCGAATACCTCAGTGTTTACCGTCAATCCGAAGGCTGGGCCCGCGATCAGCGCCTCTTTGCCTCGATACACGTACTCGGAGAGTTCCACATCGAAGCTGTGAAGGGCTACGGGAACGGTCGCTATGTCATTCAGGTGGATGTTCCACGTCACCATTGGACAGTTAGCGAAAACGGCCTGGCCGATGTGGATCGAATGCCGATCCAGTTCGCCGTCGCTCTCAGCGCCGTGGACGCGGAGGGTGCGGAAAACAACTATACCGAATGGTCTCAGGCTCTGCCCAAAAAGAGCCACAGCCCAGAGGAGGCCTTCAACTGGACCAAACGACAGAGCCAAGCCGCTTGGCAGGCAGAACTCAACCGCGCCCAGGTCACCGGCGGAACGGAAGCGCAAAAGCGCATCTACGCCACGGCCCTCTACCACGCCTTCAGCGTGCCCAACCTGTGGAGCGATGCCGACGGCCGCTACCGCGGCATGGACCAGAAGATCTATCAGGATTTGGAACACCCCCACTACACGGTCTTTTCGCTCTGGGACACCTACCGAACGGCGCATCCGTTGTACCTCCTGACCCAGCCCGAACGGGCCATGGACTTCATCGAAACGATGCTGGATCACTACGACCAATCGGGCCGCTTGCCCATTTGGGAATTGGCCGCCAACGAAACCAACTGCATGATTGGCTACCACAGCGTGAGCGTGATTGCCGATGCCATCGCTAAGGGCTTTCCCGTCGATGTAGACCGCGCCTTGAAGGCGATGATCGGGACGGCAGAGTCGGACGTGTTTGGCCTGCCCACCTACCGGGAACAGGGCTACCTCAGCCTACAAGATGAGTCCGAATCAGTATCCAAAACCCTAGAATACGCCTACGACGACGCCTGCATTGCATGGACGGCCGCCAAAGCCGGAAAGGATTCCATTGCGGACCATTTTTGGCAGCGTTCGCAAGCCTGGGTTTCCATGCTGGATCCGGAAACAGGTTTGGCCCGTCCGCGCGACAACGGCACCTTCCTAAAGCGCTACGAACCTCGGGAGGTCAACAACAACTTCACGGAAGCCAATGCCTGGCAGTACAGCTTCTCGCCCATTCACGACTTAAAGCGTTGGACCAGCATGCTCCAAGACTACGGCTACAGCTTGGAAGGCCAACTCGACGCCCTTTTTAAGGCCCCCTCGGAAACCATGGGCCGAGACCAAGCCGACATCACTGGGCTGATTGGCCAGTATGCGCATGGCAATGAGCCTAGCCACCACATCGCCTGGCTCTACGCCGCCACGCAGCACCCCGAAAAAGGCCACGCCCGTATCCGTGAAATTCTGGAAACGATGTATAGCGACCAACCGGACGGCTACCAGGGCAATGAAGACTGCGGCCAAATGTCTGCCTGGTACGTCATGAGCTCCTGGGGTCTCTACCCGCTTGTTCCGGGAGAAGCCCAGTATGCGCTGGCTGCACCTTTGTGGGAAACGGTTCATTTGCCCGAAGTAGGCCCAGAGGGTGTGACGTTGACGCGCATGGGGAAAGGCGGCTACCTGACGAGTTGCCTGCCCAAGGATCAGGTGCTGCGCGCGTGGCAGCGCCCCGATGAAAGTTTTCTGAGCCACGCAGACTTGGAAGCGCGAGGGGAATTGGTCTACTTCACGACGGAAGCGCTACCGGACGTGGAAAAAAACTGGGTGCCCTATGCCAATTCACATCCGTTTGTGGAGCGCCGCGACCTGGACCTCTTGCCTGCGCCGCGTATTGAAGTGGCTCGCCGCTTTGAGGGAAGCACCACGGCCAAGATCTGGATGACGCCCGGCATCCATGCGCCGGCAGAAAAGAATTTGACGGAGACGCAAAGCATCACGGTATCCGCAGAGCCCGGCCATTCCAGCACCGCCTACACAACCAAGAAGCCCAACGATTGGAGCGTCAAGGTCTTGGAAGGGCAGCCCAACCCGCAGTACAACCCAGGGGAAGCTGCGCTCATCGATGGAGTCCGAGGGGATGTGGATTGGCGCAAGGGCGAATGGTTTGGCTTGCAGGGGCAAGACTTGACCGTATTGGTTACGCCCCCTGCCGCGAAGCGTTTTAAGCACTTAGACATCGACCTCAGCCTCCTACACGACCAGCGCTCCTGGATCACCTACCCCATGCGTATTGAGATGTACCTCGTGCAGGAAAACGGCGAAGAATGGCTCGCGGACTGGTCCGATTACCCAGAAATTGAGGACATCCCCGCAGAAATCATGCTCTGGCGCACGAACTACTCGGCAAAAGCGCCCGTCTGGCTTCGCCCCAAAATTGCTGGTGTTCGCTTTGAGTTCCGCAATGCCGGGCTTCTGCCGGAATGGCACCTGGGTGCCGGGGGCGAAACCTTCATCTTCCTAGACGAAATAACGATTCAAGAATGAAACCCTTTTTTGTAGGCCTGCTGGCGGCCGGCGCGGTGAGCGCCGCCGCCCAATCCTTGGCGGACGTCAACGTGTTTTTGGGCACGGAGCGCATGGGGCACACCTTTCCGGGGGCGGTGGTGCCCTTTGGCATGGTGCAGCTGAGTCCAGATACGCGTTTGATTCCCTATGCCCTGCCAAATGGCTCCTACAACCCCGAGGTCTATGGCTATTGTGCGGGCTACCAGTACGAGGACCGGACCATTTTTGGCTTCAGCCACACCCATTTTAGCGGCACGGGCCACAGCGATCTGGGCGATTTTTCCATGCTGCCAGTGAAGTCCGGACAGTCCTTGCTTCCCGGCGATGGACAGGATCCGGCCACGGGCTACTTTGAAACCTTTGACAAACAAACGGAGACCGCGGAGCCTGGTTATTACCGGGTGCACTTGGAGCGTTCGGGCACGGTGGCCGAACTCAGCGCCAGCACCCATGCGGGATTCCACCGCTACACCTACCCCGCTGCGGATAGCGCTTCCCTCCTGCTCGATCTGGTGAATGGCATCTACGGCTACGACGGAAAGATCCTGTGGTCCAGCCTCCGCGTGGAAAACGATACGCTGATTACGGGCTACCGGCACGTGTCCGGCTGGGCGCGCGACCGCTACATCTACTTTGCCGCTTCCTTCAGTCGGCCTATTTCCAGCTACCGGCACCGAAAAGACGACCAAACGCCCTACCGCGGCTTCTACCGCCGCTTCAAAGAATTCGACAACTTCCCCGAAATGGCGGGGAAATCGGTTCGGGCTGAATTCACCTTCGCCCCCAGCGAAGCCCCCTTGGAGGTGGTCTTCGCCATCAGCGGCGTCTCCACCGCCGGTGCCCTCGCCAACTTGCGCGCTGAAGCCAAGCCCTTTGACGCGGCCAAAGCCGAGGCCCAAGCCCGCTGGCTGACCGAACTCCGCAAGATCGAAGGCACCTTCCTATCCGCGGACGACCAGACCACCTTCTACACGGCGCTCTACCACAGCTTGATTGCGCCGCATGTCTTCCAAGACGCAGACGGCCAGTACCGCGGCCTCGACGGAAACGTGCACCGCGCCGAAGGCTTCACCAACCTCACCGTCTTTTCGCTCTGGGACACCTACCGCGCTTTGCATCCTTGGTTCAACTTCTTTCAGCCCGAACACAACCGCAACGCCGTCCTCTCCATGCTGGCCCACGGCGAACAAAGCGTGCACCAGGCCTTGCCGGTTTGGAGCCATTGGGCCAACGAAAACTGGTGCATGATCGGCTACCACGGGGTGAGCGTGCTGGCCGATGCCGCCGCCAAGGGCATGACAGGCGTGGACTGGGACCAAGCCCTGAAGCTGGCCGTGAGTTCTTCCGGCTGGCGCGGCTACGACGGCCTGGGCGCGTACATGGACATGGGCTACGTGCCGGAAGACGTGGTGGGCTCCTCGGTCAGCAAGACCTTGGAGTACGCCTACGACGACTGGTGCGTGGCCGAATTGGCCCGCCGCCAAACGCCCTACCACAACTTCTACACCGGAACGGACCACCCCAACATCCGATTGAATAAGGCCTATTTAAAGCGTTCACAAGCGTTTAAAAACACTTTTGACCCGCAGATCCGCTGGGCGCGTCCGCGGCTCAGCAGCGGCGCTTTTAAGGCGGAATTTGACCTACTCAGTACGCACAACCAGGGCTTCATCGAGGGAAATGCTTGGAATTACAGCTTTTACGTGCCTCAGGATGTTCCGGGCTTGATCCAAGTCATGGGCGGCGAGAAGGTCTTTGTGCAGCGTTTAGACTCGCTCTTCACCATGGAATTGCCCGACGAGGCCATTGCGCACACGGAGGACGTGACACGGGACGGCATTTTGGGCAACTACGTACACGGCAACGAGCCTTCGCACCACATTCCCTACCTGTACAATTGGACGCAGGATCGTTCGAAGACGCAGTACTGGGTCCGAAGGATCTGCCGAGACATGTACGGCCCCGAAACGGATGGTCTCTGTGGCAACGACGACGCGGGCCAAATGTCCGCCTGGTACCTCTTCAGCTCCCTGGGCTTCTACCCCGTGACACCCGGTGCCGCCACCTACGAATTGGGCAGCCCCAGCGTCAAGAGCGCCACCATCCAGCTGGAGAACGGCAACCGCCTGCAGATTGAAACGGTGAAGCAGTCGCCTAGAAACGTGTACGTCAAGGACGTGCTCTGGAACGGCCAGGCCCTGCCCGGACACAGCCTCTACCACCAACAGCTGATTCAAGGGGGCACGCTTACCTTCGTGATGTCGCCCAAACCCGCGCATTGATGCAGTTACTTCTTCGCCGTTCGGCCCTTTTTGCCGCGTTCGCCTTTGCTTTTTTCGCCCACGCACAGCCCGTACCCCAACCCAGCAATGGGCGCGCATTTGAGGAAGCCATCGTTCCCCGGGTCTACATCACCCTGCCGGCGGATACGCTCAACTGGATCATGCAAAACGTCACGAGCGACAAGGATTGGCATGCGGACTTTGTGCACATGCACTACGGCGTGGCGGACACGGTGAAAGATGTGGGCTTTCGGTTGCGGGGCAACACCTCCCGGTATTCAGGCAAAAAGTCCTTCAAGATTAGCTTCAACAGCTTTACGCCCGGCCACCGATGGGAGGGATTGAAAGACCTGAACCTCAATGGAGAACACAACGATCCCAGCGTCTCCCGTGCACGCATCGGGTGGCACCTATTCCAAGACATGGGCCTGCCCGCCTCCCGATCCAGCCACGTTCGACTCTATATCAATGGGGACTACATGGGGCTTTACGCCAACATTGAACAAATCAATGACGATTTCGTCGAGCGCCGGTATGGCGGCAAGGCCGGCAACCTGTACAAATGCCTTTGGCCCGCGACCCTCACGTACCTATCCAATGATCCCAATGATTACAAATTCACCTCGGGAGGGCGGCGCGCCTACGACCTCAAAACCAACACCACGGCGGACGATTACAGCGATTTGGCCAACTTCATCCACGTCCTGAACCAAACTCCCATGGCCGACCTCCCCTGCGCCCTCGAATCAGTGTTTGACGTCAACGAATACCTGTACAGCTTGGCCGTTGAAATGAGCCTCGGTCACTGGGACAACCACGCGAACAATAAAAACAATTTTTACCTCTACCAATCCCCTGTCGATGGCTTGATGCATTACATCACGTATGATTTGGACAACACCTTAGGCGTGGATTGGATCAACCAAGACTGGGCGGCCAAAAACATTCATGCCTGGGGCGATGCCAACAACTACTATCCTCTCTACCACCGCATTAAATCCGTGCCCGAGTACCAGCTTCGCCTCCAAATCTTTTTGGCTGAAATCAACGCGCACCTCACCTCCACCGCGTTCATCAACCGCTCTTTGGGTTACCGCGATCAAACGACCGGGTATATTGGATCAGACCCCTCGTATCCGCTGGACTATGGCTATGATTCGACCACCCACTACAACGCTTGGCATTCCGCTTCCGGAGGCCATGTCAAAAAGGGGATTCAGCCTTTTATCGCCCAGCGGGTGAGCCAAACCCAAAACCAATTTATTTCCGGCAATGCCGACCCCGTGCTCTGGCGACCCCGTCTCCTGGGCGCGAGCAACCAGGGCCCCATTCGTGCGACGGTGGTCGTCTACGACGAAAGCCTGCCTTCCTCCGTCATTCTGCAATACCGGGAGAGCGGCAGTACGGTTTGGACTGCAGTGGACCTCTATGACGATGGACTCCACGGGGATGGCGCGGCTGGTGACCGAACCTACGGCAACAGCTTCAGCGTCGCCGGGACGGTAACCCAGCTCGATTACCGCTTCGCCGCCCAAGACGTGCAGAGCCAGCTGGGACAGTGGCCCTGCACCTATGCCACCCATAGCCTCCACCCCTTCCCGGCCGTGGTCCTCAATGAAGCCCAATCCGCCAATCAAACGACCGTCTACGACCAGGATGGCGATGATTCGGATTGGTTGGAGTTATACAACCTCGGCGCTTCGAGTGCGTCGTTGGTGGGCCTCACCCTCAGCGACGACCCGAGTAATCCGGGTGCCTTTCGCTTCAAAAGTGGCAGCATCGGGGGGAATGCGCACGCGATGGTGTGGGCGAGCGGCGATACGAGCCAATACCCCGACCATGCTTCGTTTAAGCTGAGTTCTGGAGGGGAATTTTTAGGATTGTATTTTCTTGATAATCAGGGAACTTATCACCTTTTAGATGAAGTACAGATTCCAGCCTTGGCCCCCGACCATTCCTATGGCCGATGGACCGATGGGCATGCGCAATGGGTGGTCTTTGCGGAACATCCCACTCCCTTGATGCCCAATGCCGGATCCTTGACGACGGAAAACATAGCTGCTTTGGCCTGGAAGGCTGCACCCAACCCCTTCCGAGCAGGCACGTGGATTCAATCCTCCGACAAGGCCCCGGCACAGGTGGAAATCACCAACGCGCTCGGCCAAGTAGTCCAGGCATTCGAGGGCGAGGGGCCCTTCTACTGGACCGGCAACACCCCGGGGATGTACTGGGTGCACATTGCTACCGCATCGGGCGTCCAGGTCCTTTCTATTGTGCAGGAGTAAGCTAGAGGGCTAGAGGGCTCGCGCTGAAGCTAGAGGGCTCGCGCTTCGCGCTGAAGCTAGAGAGCTAGAGGGCGTGCGCTGAAGCTCGAGGGCTCGACAGATGGAGTGTGAAAAATGTGCTTTATGGGACCCGTACACGTTCTTAAATGCTTCCTACCTTGCCTGTTCGCTTGTTAACCCTTCTGCCCTTTCACCCCTCCAATCCATGAAACATCTCCTCCCTCTCGGCTTTTTGGCCCTGGTTGCATGCAGTTCACCCAATGAAGACGAGGATGTAGTCGGCGCAACCACCGAGGATGTGGCACCCCAAAATTTCTTGTCCGACGACGAAGTCCTTGACGGCTGGGAATTGCTCTTTGACGGTACTAGCTTCAGCGGCTGGCACATCTACGGGGGTTCGGCTATCGAGGGATCGGGATGGAAGGTCGAGCATGACGCCATCGCGTTTGACCCGCAACCTGAAGATGGACACGACCTCACGAGTGATGCCGAATATGCCAATTTCCACCTGCGTTTGGAGTGGAAAATATCCGAGGGCGGCAACAGCGGAATCTTGTTTTACGTCAAAGAGGACCCACAATACCCCTACCCTTGGATGACTGGCCCTGAAATGCAAGTACTCGACCACGGCAGTGAGGAGAAGCCCGGCCACGCCGATGCCGCCTCTTCGAAGCACCGCGCGGGCGACCTCTACGATTTGGTTTCCTGCTACGAAGACGTAATTCACCCTACCGGCGAATGGAACCACGCCGAAATCATCGCAAACAACGGAGATATCACATTCAAAATGAACGACGTCGTGGTCGTCGAAACCACCATGTGGGACGAAGAATGGGACGCCCTGGTGGAGGGGTCCAAGTTTGTGGCGACCCCTGACTTTGGCACTTTTTCAAGCGGGAAATTGTGCCTGCAAGACCACGGAAGTCAGGTTTGGTACAGAAATATCAAGATTAAGCGCCTGTAAGCACTTACCGGCATGTTTTTTCGCGAGCTAAATATTTAATGAGAGCGCATCCTGTACTTTTAAGTATGACCCAAAACCTCCTTTTTGTTTTGCTTGTGCTCGGCTGCTTTGGCGCCACGGCTCAAGAACTCCCCTCCCGGCGCGCGATCAAAAAAGACGTCCGAGCGTGGCAAAAGGACCAGAATCAACATATGTCACAATTGGACGCGAGCCCCTTGGATTCCGCTGCGCGCGCCCATTTCAAAGGGCTCCCCTTCTACCCCGTGAACATGGGGGCGTATCAGGCAGTCAAGTGGGAGCGCTGTGCAGATTCGGCCTGGTTTGAAATGCCCACCACCACGGCCCGCAAACCCATCTACCGGAAGTATGCTACGCTGTATTTCACCCATTCGGACGGCCAAACCTATTCACTGACGGCCTACCAATCGCAGGCCTTGCTGGACGATGAAGACTATGAGAACTACCTGTTTGTTCCTTTCGGCGATGCCACAAACGGTTCTGATACCTACGGGGGTGGCCGCTATGTGGAGGTGACGCGGGGAGAGTGGATTTTGGACTTCAACAAGGCCTACAATCCCTACTGCGCCTATTCGGGGCGGTACTCCTGCCCCAAAGTTCCCCTCGAGAACATCCTCCCTATTCCCATCTTGGCGGGCACCAAATACGCCGGACAGCATTAAAAACGTTCGCTAGCGGACCGCCTTCGGGCAATCCGAAGAAGATTTACGCCTCCCAAGGCCGGCCAGCCCTCAAATCTCGAAGGGCCTCGTAGCGAAGCCGAACGGCCCAGGCTGCGTACGCGCTCACTTTGTAGCCTACCCAGCCGTCGAGGATGCCGCCGCGTAAAATAAAATGCTTGAAGAAGCGAAAACCTGGCTTAAGCCACCAGTGATACGGCGTGATCGCCCCCGTTCGGCGGTCGTAATCCCGAGATTGCCACGCGGCATAGCGGCGCAACTTTTTCTCCCAGGCGGGAATACCCTTGAACGTATCATGGTTCAGTTTGCCCTGTAGCTTTCCAAGGGGTCCCTTCGTCGCTATTTCCGCATGGACGTGCTTTTCTTGGTATCGGCATTGATCCCTCTGAAAGAGCCGAATAACCTTATCCCCTTGCCATCCACTGTACCGGACGCGTTGGCCCAAGAAATGGTTGGCCCGGTAGATCCAAAAACCGGCTACCACGGGCGTTGGACCTGCTTTAATCCGTGCTAATTCGGCATGCAATTCGGGGCTGAGCCATTCATCCGCATCGAGCAATAAAATCCAAGGATGACTGGCCTGGGGGATGGCCCAATTCTTCTGAGAGGCGGAATGCTCATACTCCCGCTGCAGAATCTTCGCACCGAATCTCTCCGCAATGGCCCGCGTGCCATCCGTGCTGTATGAGTCCACCACTAAGAGTTCATCTGCCAAATCGCCCACAGAGCTCAAGCAGCGCTCGAGCACATCGCTTTCATTGTGGGTTGGGACAAGGACCGTCCATTTCATCGAGTGCAAGGTAAAAGATTCTTGTGGGGCGTTTCGATTAGAATTTGAAAAATCTGACCGCCTAATTTCTGAGATTTTTACTTAGTGTAATTTTTACATGAATTATTGATTATCAACACCTTATGTTAATAAAATATAGGAGCCTGTGATTCTGGTTTGACTAAAATTGTCTAGTATAGTATTCACAAATGAACCTAAATCTACTTTGTATGAAGCACCTACATGTATTGGGCTGTGTTGGCTTAGCTGTTCTAAGCTTTTCCTCCGCAGGCCAAGGTCTACAAGACACGATCCTCGATGAGGTCTCTGTCGTCGGATCTCGATTCTTGCCCAGAACGAGCTTAACAAGTACCGTTCCGATTGACAATTTAAAAATGAAGGATCTGGCTTCCTCCGGCCAGTTCAGCTTGGATAAAATGATGCATTACCGCCTGCCTTCATTTAACTCCACACAGCAAACTATTTCCGATGCCACCGCCCATTTTGACCCCGCAGATTTGCGCGGCCTAGGACCAAGCCGCACCTTGATTCTTGTCAACGGAAAGCGGAAAAACGCCTCCAGCCTCGTGTACATCAATGATACACCCGGTAAAGGCGAGGTGGGCGTGGACATGAAGAGTATTCCTGTCGGGGCCATCGACCGAATTGAGGTTCTTCGCGATGGAGCCTCGGCTCAGTATGGCTCGGATGCCATCGCGGGAGTCATCAACATCATCCTCAAAAATGATGTCGACATGACATCTGGCAATGCGTATACGAGCATCACGCAGCAAGGAGATGGCCTGATCCAAGGCTTCCAAATGACGACCGGAGCGAGTGTCGGGAATACGGGCAAGCTCACGGTCAGCATGGCCTATGAAGACCAAAATGAGACCAACCGAGCAGGAGAGCCCGGCCAAGACTACCTTTTTGGAGTCAACAATAGCTGGACCCAAGCCAATCCCAATCTGGGTATGCGCGTGGGAATGCCCAACATGACCACCAATTCTGTTTTCTACAACTACTCGAATGAAGTAAATGAGAACATGGAGGTCTATTCGTTTGGTGGATCCGTGTATCGCCGAGGAATCAGCTACGCCTTGTATCGCACCCCGTACTGGATTTCCAACACCTTTGGTCTTTACCCCTCCGGGGAGGGCTTTCAACCCACGTTTGAAGTGGATATCAACGATATCACCTTCGGCGTCGGAGTGAAGGGAACACAAGGAAAGTATATGTACGATGTGAGCCACATGGTTGGAAGCAATTCCGTCAACTACACCGTCCGCAACTCCCTGAACACAGGTATGGGGTCGGCGAGTCCGACGACATTCTACCCAGGAGGATATTCGTTTTCAAATCAGGTGACGAACATGGATATTGCTCGTCGCTTGAATTCGAAAGCTTTCCTCTCTTTGGGAACGGAATTCCGGACGGAGCGCTTCCAAGCGCGCGCAGGGGACGAGGCGAGCTACTTTGGCAATGGCGCGCAGTCTTTCCCGGGCTTGCAGCCTCAAAATGCGGTCGATGCCATGCGCTACAACTTTGGTATGTATGCGGGCCTTGACTACGACGTGAGTGAGGCCTTACTGGTTGGCATCACGGCTCGATTGGAAAACTACTCCGATTTCGGACAGAATTTCTCGTACAAGGCCAGTGGACGCTACCGGATCAATGACAATGTTTCCATGCGGGCTTCCTACTCCACGGGCTTCCGTGCACCAAGCCTGCATCAGATTCACTTGTCTAATATCCAGACCCTTGTATCAGGCGGTACCATTTCAAACCAAGGAACATTCAACAACGAGAGTTCTGTGGTGCGCCTTCTGGGCGTAGAGTCACTGAAGGCAGAGACGGCTCAAAACATCTCGGCTGGATTCACGGCCAAAGTGGGTAGTCACATCAACATTTCTGCGGATGTGTATTCTGTCGATGTGAACGATCGCATCGTGTATTCGTCGTCCATTGCCTCTTCGGACACGACTTCTGCCGTGGGCCAAATCTTGGCAGCAAATCAAATCACATCCTTAAAGTTCTTTGTGAATGCGGTGAACACCAATACCCAAGGTGTTGATTTGGTGGGCACATATCAAGGCTTGGGACTAGGGACCGGATCTTTAGATATCAACTTGGCGATGAACCTAAACCAAACGTCCATCGTGGGTAATATCACCACCCCTTCGGCCATCGCCTCCGCCGGGGTTGATATTTTCGATCGCAAGGAGCAGGGCCGAATCCTTTCTTCACGCCCTCAAACCAAATTGATTGCCGGGCTGGACTACAATCACGAAAAATGGAGCCTGAATTTGACCAATACCTACTTTGGTAGCGTGACATGGCAGCATGCTGGAGATCCGTCCAAAGACCAAACCTTTGCAGCAAAGTGGGTCACCGACTTGAGCTTCACATACCCCATGTCAGAGAAGTGCAGCCTTTCATTTGGCATCAACAATCTCTTGGATGTGTATCCCGATGTGATCGATCCAAAAGGAGACCCTGTCACAGACTTAGGGGGTCGCTTCATGTATCCTTGGGAGGTCAACCAATTTGGATTTAATGGTCGCATTTTCAGCGCCTCTTGCCGATTCAAATTGTAAGCAACCGAATACATTTTTTCTAAACAGCCCCAGCGATGGGGCTGTTTTTTTGCTTTCATATTTCCCATAAATACGAGTGGAATTCCTTCGATCCTCCGCCTTCTGAGGAGAGGCCCGTGAAGGAGCCGAACCAAAAAAATATCAATCCGCCATTTGAACGACGTAGCCGCAGGAGGAATCCATAAAGGTTTCTAATTCCGGAAATTGCCCAAGGAGATAGCGGGTTTCGGACACAGGCATTTCTAAGACGACGGATTCTTCCGTGAATAAGACTTCGAATTCACTGATTTGACCATGCATCGCCTCGTTCCAACCCAAGATTGCCGGACCCTTGTGATGTCCGATGACCTCGCTCCCCTGGCGTAAAATAAAGGCCCCTCGCAGCACAATGTAATAACTTGTGGCGGGCTCTGCATTTGGCTCTAAAGCGTCCAGGCCTTCGAAGAAATCCATGTGCACAGACACGGCTAACTGTCGCAGTGCCTGCATCGGTAAGGATTCAAAAGGACGGACCCGCTTCAATTCGTCAGCCATTCGTTGAACGGCAGAATCTAAGGTCATCTTTTGGTGTATTAGGTGACCCTAAATTATGGCCCACCATGGAATTTTCCGTTTAAGCTGGGCTTCCTAAGGCTTAGACAAGAAAAGCCCCGGAGGTATCAATCAGCATAGGTCATCAAAACCATCAGTAAACCGTACGCAACGAAAAACCCCATGTAGCGCCAGTCGATGCGCTCTCCAAATCGGAGCCGAAATGCCGAAACGTTGATAATCACGGAAAAATTCGTCAAAATACTATGTAAAACGACCCCGCCCCATGCAATGCACAAGGCGGAAAAGCTCTGACCCAACAGACTCAAGACAGCTTGCTCCCCCATTTGGCGATAATGAACCCCCTGGGTGAAACCCGTCCATTGTGAACGGATCTGCACCGCAAAAGCGCCCAAAAGGGTGAGAAAAACACCGTATTCCGTGAGGACAATCGTATTCCATACGCCAAGTTGTGACTGCACGACGCCAATACTCGGATAGTACATCCCCCAGATGAATCCGATCCCGAAGGGAATCCAACGTTGAACCCGCGGCATGGCCAGCCAGGTCTGGCGGTCCTTCCACCAAAGAACTATTTGGGCCGTCAGCAAGAGGGCCAAGACCATTCCCCGAACTGGCCCAATTTCTTCGCCCAAGACAAAAAATCCCATGGCGGCTCCAAAAAAGAGGTGGACTGTTCCTCCAAAAAAGACCAACCGCGAAGGCAATTGGCTCAGACTGGTGGCAAATAGCAGCAAACCCCATCCGCCAAACATGCCCAATAAGACCGTAGCCAATTGTACAGGAGTCCAGGTCCCCCAGCCCGGTAAGGCGACGCCCTGAGCCCACGTCAGTGTACATACCAGCGTTACCGATATGGCCGAGCGAATCATTAACATCGCCAAAGGGGTTGAACGCATTCCTTTGGAACGCCACAACGTGTTGGCCCGCGCAAACAGCAGCAAGCTCATGAGCTCTGCGCCCGCCGACCAATGGGGTCCGCTGACACTCTGAAAAAGGGTTTCCAAGGGGGAATTCATCGCGGGCGCAAAGATGTATGCTTTTTTTGAGGTACATTCCGTGTACCAAAACAAATCCAAACGAGACCCCTTCATGCCTACTGGACCCCTAAAGCGAGCCATCGTTCGGCAATTTGGCCGCCCCATATTGAACAAGTCAGACGCCATGGATCTGGAGACGGCCATCTTCGAGTCCACAGGCGAACTCGTCAGCTACAATACCATTCGGCGCTTCTTCGGTTTGGCCCAAGGAGGGGAACCGCGTCCAAGCGTTCTAAACATTTATGCGCGCTACATCGGTTTTCCAAGCTACATGGATTTCCATCAATCGAGCGAGCGGCATGCCTTTTACAATCTGTGGACCCAAACGCTGTCCAAAAAAGCATGGACCCAAACGGAACGCGATGAGCTAGTTTTGGCCGCGCTCCAAGAAGACCGCCAAGCCCAATCCGTCCTCCTCTACATTCTTCACGAGACGTTTTCCGATGCCCCCTACGATGAATGGATTCCTTGGCTGCAAAGCCCCGCATGGAACGCCAACGAGGAAAGCAATGGGGTCAAAATGTTCTTCACCAATTCGCTCGGCCAACTCTTGCGTCGACGCGTACAATCCGTTCAAGAGGCAGAAGCCTTTATTGCCATCCCTGAAATTGTGGAGTGGGCCGTCCACTTTTTCACCGACTACAGCACCTTGCAAGGCGGGTACTTCATGTATGTGATACATGCCCTCCACGACCGAATTGGGGGGGATATTTATACCCACGGCATGCTCAGCATGCGGTTTTTCTTTCTAGGCGATTATTCCAGCGCCCTGCCTCATCTGGATGCCATCATCGCGGAAGGCTACGATGCAAACCGCTATCCCATTTTGAACTCGCGCTATTTAGCCAGCCAATACCTCGCCCACTGGATCCGTCAAGAGCCCCTCGATGGCCATATTCTGGAGACCTTTGCAGATGCCTTTGATAGTGCCCCACGGCACATGCACTACCTCCTCGGCATGGAAGCCTTCCCCATCATGGCCGTATTGGGCTACGGGGAGGATGTGCTCCAAATTGCTGGGCAGTTCAAAGCCTTTGAAGCCACGCGCATCCATTGGTCAGCCTCCTTGGATCTCGACATGACACGGATCGCCCTGATGATTGCCTATGCAGACCAGGGAAATTTCCAGCGTTTTCTCGAAATGGAAACGCTGATCCAACCCGAAAACTGGTACGTGTCCTACCGCGACTACCAACAATCCTTGTATGCCTTTGCCGAAATTCGAATGGGCCGAAGCACGCCCAAATTTCATTCTGCGCTGAATCGATTCCCAGGGCTGAAAGCACTAAGTGGCCGGGCAAAGTAAGGCTGAATGCGCGGTGGGATTCGGTTCCGTGCGGGCTTCCTTGAGTGCCGTCAAGCTTGGGGTGAGCGGTCGTCGGAGTTCGCGCATTCGTGTTTTGGTGCGATGCGCACATCCCACGTTTTTCCTTGAAAGAAAAAAGCCGGCTTTTGGCCGGCTTCTGGGTTGGTATGAGGCCCGGAGAATCCCCGAAGCGTTTCATTTGAATCAAAGAAAGTACATAGCGTGTACTCTTTGGGTACACGTCGGGTACATTTTGAGACGAGGTAAAGTTTTTTTTGGAGGTGGGCGTGTTTGGGGGTGGCCTGGGGGCGGCCTGGGGGCGCGGAGAAGATCTTGCTTTCATGGGGCGCAGACAAGGGATTAAACGTTTAATCCACAACCTAGTCTTCCCCTCGGCTCCCCTATTCCGTCAGCATAAACCGAATTCCCTTTTCCCCGGCTTCAAAATCCACCGCATTCCAGCTGATCAAGGTTGCGAGAGCCTGCTCGACCGTTTTGGATGGGAGTTTGGTTCGTTTGATAAGTTGGGAAACGGATAGTCCCGATGGCGCTTTGGGCTCTTCCGAACTTTGTGCCGCCGCCCCATCCGAACCGAAAATGCCAGACTCTCCCTCCCGCAGCACCTTCAAAACCAATTGATCCACCTCAGTGAGTGATTTGGCCACTTCGACCGTCCGCCAGTACTCCATGAGCACCCCGTTCGCCCGGAAATTCGCCGCACCCTGCCGGAAATACGCCGACCACTCGCGTGCGCCACCCTCTTCTTCATGGGCTTCGTGGGGCGGGGCGCTTGATTTCGGGACGTGAATCGCCAACACCATCTTACCATCCACTTCGATCGCCTCGGCACGAAAATTCACCCGCGGACGGGTATGCAGGTCGGCCGCACCTTCCATCATGTAGAGCTCCTCCTCGCCGCGTACGCCGGCCACCACCCCATTGTCTTTGACCCCAATGAAAATGGTCCCGCCATCGGTATTGGCGAAGGCCACCAGCGTTTTGGCAATTTTCCGTTGGCTGTCGACCCGAAATTTAAATTCCCGCGTCTGACTCTCCCCCTTCCGAATTTCCTGCATCGCATTCATAACCATCCGAATGTACAACCGTCCCTTTTGTACTTTTAAGCATGTCCTTCCTCTCCGAATTCAAATCCTTCGCCCTCAAGCGCAACGCCCTCGACCTCGCCATCGGCGTCGTCATTGGCGCGTCCTTCCAGTCCATCGTAGACGCCATCGTAGACGCCATCGTCAACGGCCTCCTCATGCCCCCCATTCGCGCCCTGAGTGGTACCCTTCCGGGTGAAGCCTGGATTTTTCAGGTAGGCCAAATGTCCTTCGGCATCGGCGCCGTCATCAACGCCATCATCCAATTTGTATTAGTTGCCCTCGCCGTTTTCTTCCTCGTCAAAGGCCTGAATGCCTTGCACTTGCGCGAAGAAGAGAAAAAGCCCGCCGCTAAAGCGGATCCCAACACCCAATTGTTGGAGGAGATTCGGGACTTGTTGAAGTCGAAGGGTTATAGGGTGCAAGAGTAAAAGGGTGAAAGCGCTCTAGCTACCTAGCTTTCT
>Ga0115570_10001084_pt1 | contig 22042 bp, 18 predicted proteins | sample COGITO_mtgs_1205_3_FD_87294 | JGI IMG/M metagenome (GOLD analysis project Ga0115570, IMG submission 87294) | Pelagic marine microbial communities from North Sea - COGITO_mtgs_120524 | ecosystem: Environmental > Aquatic > Marine > Epipelagic | place: Germany:Helgoland, sampling site Kabeltonne... | reverse complement strand
TTTCAACGGTGCAGCGAATAGCGTAGTCTTATGCGGTGGAAAACAAGTCGCTAAACAACTATGCCGAGCATTCCAGTCGCGAGCAGAGAATCTTCAGTGCACTGGCAGCGGTTCCCGAAGGCACGGTGGTGACCTACGGTCAGCTTGCCGAACTCGCTGGGCTGGCGCGGGCGGCGCGGCTGGTGGGGCGCACCCTGAGCAACCTGCCCCGCGACACCCAATTGCCCTGGCACCGGGTGATAAACGCCGCCGGCAAGTTAAGTCTCGACCCCGACACGGACAGCGGAAAATATCAGCGCGCGCGACTGCAGGAGGAAGGAGTGGTTGTCAGGAACGGCCGCATCAGCCTGGCGCAATTTCGCTGGCGTCCCTGAACAAGAGCAGCGGAGAACTGCATGGCCAGGCAGACGCGCAGACAGTGCAATCGACATCAGAAAAATAACACAAGAGCAAAAACATGACCCAAACCAGCATTACACAGGCCCTGCTCAATCGTCGCATGCTGATCTGCATTTTCACCGGTTTTGCCTCCGGCTTACCACTCTATCTCTTGATCTCGCTGGTTCCCGCCTGGCTGCGGTCTGAGGGTGTGGGGCTTAAAGAAATCGGCTTTTTCGCCCTTATCGGACTGCCCTACACCTGGAAATTTATCTGGTCTCCGCTGCTCGATCGCTACCATTTCAGACTGCCCGGACTGACTCGCCAGCAAACCGGCTTGCGCCGCAGCTGGATGCTCTCGAGCCAGATTGCGCTGCTGATAGCCATTGCCGCACTGGGCTTTTTTAACCCCGCCACGCAGATCTGGAGCATCGCCTGGCTGTGTCTGCTGATCGCGTTTTTAAGCGCCACTCAGGATATTGTGCTCGATGCCTACCGGCGTCAGATTCTGTCCGACCACGAGCTGGGTCTAGGCAATTCGATTCATGTTAACGCCTATCGAATTGCCGGCCTCGTGCCGGGCTCGCTGTCGCTGATTCTTGCCGACAGCCTGCCCTGGCAAATCGTATTCGCGGTCACCGCCGCCTTTATGTTGCTGGGAATCGGCCTGACCCTGAGCATTGATGAGCCGAAAACCGAAGCACGCCACCCCACCACGCTGAATCAAGCCGTAGTGGAGCCGTTTAAAGAATTCTTTTCCCGGAAGGGTGTGCGCCAGGCCTGCCTGATACTCAGTTTTATGCTGCTATACAAACTTGGCGACAGCATGGCCACCGCACTGGCGACACCGTTTTATCTGGATATGGGTTACAGCAAAACCGAGATCGGTCTGGTAGCCAAACATGCAGCGCTGTGGCCAATGATTATTGGCGGCATACTCGGCGGCCTGTTGATGCTCAAGACTGGTATTAACCGCGCACTGTGGTTATTTGGAGTAGTGCAGATTATTTCGATCCTTGGCTTTGCCGTGCTCGCAAGAGTTGGCGAAGGGTTGTGGTTGTTAGGACTGGTTATCAGCTTTGAGTATCTCGGTGTCGGTCTCGGCACGGCGGCCTTTGTCGCCTTTATGGCGCGCTCTACGCACCCGGCCTTTGCCGCCACGCAACTGGCACTGTTTACCGCCCTCACCGCCGTGCCACGCACCGTGGCCAGCTCGGTGACCGGGATTATTGTCGAAGGCACAGGCTGGGAAAACTTCTTCTATCTTTGCACCCTGCTGGCTGTTCCGGGGATGCTGCTGCTGTTTAAAGTCGCACCTTGGAATGGTGAGAGCAAGCCCGCTTAACTCATCAAAACCGCCAGCGCGATCAACACCAGCCAACCGGTCATCGATCGTCTGAACAGCGCCACCACCTCGGCAACCTGTTGCAATGCCGCCGTGTCACTGTGCGCTTGCGGATCAGTTTCAGGCGTTTCAGCTTGACTGTTGTGAGGCGTATTGAGTGCACCCAGCACACAGCGGCGCAACAGATCAGCCGTCGACGTCTGGGTACAGAAAAGCACCTGATTAAGCTCGCCGGTCGCACGAGAGAAGTCACCCATCAGCCCCAGAGTCAGAGCCAGAGCCCGGGCTGGCAACCACTCCAGATACCAGAGCAGTTGATTCGCGCTTTGGTATGCGGTCTTATCTGAACTCTCCTCTACAACACCATCTACAACCGCATCTATGGCCTCATCTGCGCGCTTATCAGAATCCTCATGGAATTCCAAATTAGCGATATCATCAGCAATCAACCCGTCAGACTGCCCCGTCTGTTTAGCCGCCGCTTCCGCATTGTCCCCATCGAGTTGCATATCGCCATGCAGTGCCAACAGTCGATAGGCCAGAGCGACTGGCGCGCCGAGAAAAAAGAACCAAAACACTGCGGCAAAGGTGCGCTCAAACAATCGGTAGGGCAGCGTGGCAGTCAACTCGTGAAACAACCCTGCGGCATCCTCGACAGAACTCCCGCGGTGACCAATATTAAACACCGCCGCATCGTGAAACGCAGCTTGCAGGTCGCTGCGCTCAATATCCGATTCCAGAGTATCGATTTGCTTGCGCAGATCACCGCGCCCAAAACTGTAGAGCAACACCGCCAGTTCCAGCAAAACCACCAGCACACCGTCAGCGAGAGACCAGATCACCAGTTGCACTGCAGCCGCTGGCACCAACACAAAGAGCAGCGTCTTGAACATCGAATTTTGGTTCAGTGCAGAAATCCGCGAGAGCGCTGCATACCATTTTCGCAACCACAGATCGCGCTGAATAAACGCCAGCTGGCCACTGCTTTCCAGCGCCACCACTGCGATTAGAACAATTAGAAAATGCATTGTTTACTCTCTGTTAACTGTTAACGTACAAGCAAGTTTTTATAGCGCGCCCAATCAAAGGCCGCGCCGGGATCGGTTTTGCGTCCCGGAGCAATATCACTGTGGCCAACAATACGTTCACGGGTCAGTCGCGAATGGGTCTGCAGAAGCAGCCCAGTCACCTCGGCCAATATCTGATATTGGACGTCAGTGTAAGGAATATGATCAGCACCTTCCATTTCAATGCCAATGGAAAAGTCATTACAGTTTTTGCGACCCTCGAATTGCGACACCCCGGCATGCCAGGCGCGCTGATCAAAGCCGGCAAACTGGGTGATTGCACCGAGGCGATCGATCAACAGGTGCGATGAGACCTTGAGATCACAGATACCGGCAAAATACTCATCGTCATCCGGGTTCAGACAATTGCTAAAAAACTGACCGATATAACCGCCGCCAAACTGATTGGGCGGCAGGCTGATATTGTGAATCACCAGCAAACTAATGTCGTCCGCGTCCGGACGCAGATCAACATTGGGTGATGGCATTTGAGTGGCAGAATTTAACCAGCCGTTTTTTATATGCATAGAACTGTCTTTAGGTGCTAAGAAAGCACGATAAAAAGTACCATCAAAGGCACTATCAAAGGCACCATCAAAAGTACGATAAAAAGTGCCGGCAGCGGACACAAGCCAAAGTCCCGGCTAGCTGGCGATGGGCAATCCTTTGATCTGCATAATGGCCTCTTTGATTGCTTTGTCGAACAGGTGGGAGTTATCCAGCACCGTCACCGACCCATTCAAAAGATCCACAGCCAAACGTGCCCGATCGCGCGCGGCAATCAACTTGCCCTGATTGTCGACAAACACATATTTCCACGCCGGCCCCACAATGCCTGCCAACCTGCCGCGCTTGTGAGCCTTTATATCACCGCCCAACTCAATCCAGCAACCTTTTTGCAATGCCCCGAGGCAGCGCTGACCGAGGCTGTCGACGGACTCGGAATCGCTGACCGCGCGGGAAATATTTTTGCCCGGCAACTCGGTTTTAACAGCCGACATCAACACTCGCTTAATCTCGCCCACCAGCTGATCCTCGGCCTGGGTCAGTGATCGACCCTTATCAGCCAGCTTTTTGGCCCAATGCTTGGCTCTCGGGGTCAGCCGGGTAACCTTTGCCGATGAATATGACTCTGGCGAAGATGCGATGCCGAGCGCCTCAGAAAGCTGTTCGATCTGCAAACTGCGCTGGGCAATATCAGTAGAGATATGGCCGAGGCGCGCATCGATATGCTTGATCAGTTCGTGACGATACTTTAGATCTTGATCCGACAGCGGACGGTTGGCGAGATAGAGCAGATTGTCCAGCAACTTAAGCCCCACCTGCCAGTCGGCGCCGGATTCGCCATTGCGCTGATGCGCCATATGCAGCACCACACACCAGCTGCGCTGAACAAAATCGATCACCGCCTGTGGGTGCTCCCTGCCGACCATACGCTTGCTAATTTCCTCTTCCACCCGAGTCCGCGCCCAGTTGATTTTTTCCTGCGCTGCAACTCTTTCGACTTCTTTTTCCTCGGCCATCGCGGTCATCCGGCGGTCGCGGTCGAGCAGGCTCATAAATTCACTAAAAATCTGCGGCAGTCTCTGCTCATCAAAGGAATCGTCGAGCATGGTCTCGGACATCTTAACCATCTGCTGATAAATTTTATTGTCTTCACAATCACCCTGCTCAAGGCCAATCGCGTATTTGGCCATCTCATTAAACAGTCGTCTTATCGGGTGATTTTCCTGCTCCAGAATCAGCGGTTTTTTGAGCGCCATTTTAAGCATTGGAATCTCACAGCGATTGATCACCTGCTGCATCTCCGGCGCCACCACCATGGATTGGCCAAAGCTGGAAAAAATATTCTCCACCACCTGAAACACCGTGGCGTCATTGCGGTGCAGGCGACTGCCCCGCTTACCCTTCTCAAGCTGTTTAATCGCCGCCGCCAGATCGCGGGTAATCTGACCATTGCTGGCCAGCTCAGTGCTGTGGGCAATCAGATCATTAACCTGCTTGTTAATCTCGGCAAATAGCTGCGGCTTGGCCATACAGGGCACGCGCGTCTGGTTTGAGTTTGAGTTTGAGTGTGAGTTTGAGTGTGAGTGTGAGTGTGAGTGTGAGTTCAGATTTGAGTTTGAGTGTGGACTGGCCTGGCTGTTGGCGTCCCCGGGCGCCTTGCTCTGCTGCTGGCCATCATTCGCATCGGCATCGATCTGGGCATTTTCCAACATCGAATTAATCCGCGCCAACAGCTCAGTCTGGATGCGGGTGTTGGTAATAAGCGGCTGGTCTGTGTAAGCCTCCCGCTGCTCCTCCACCCGGTGACCCGCGACCGGCTGTTCAAATTGGGGAGTTGGCTCTTGGTTAGGGTCCTGATTGCGGTTCTGATTACGTTCTTGTGGCAGCGCTTGTTTTGAATCTGGTTGCAATGCTGTTAGTGGCTCTGCAGATAATGCCTGCGGCCGATCAGACGATGTGTTTGACACCTGCGGCGCAGGCTCGGGTGACTGATCGGTGGTTGGACTGGGTTCTGCCGGCAGGTAATCTTCCAGCAGCTCACAACCGGCCTCTTCAAGCTGATCAATAGCGAGATTAAGCATCTGCCCATAGGGTTTATCAAAACAGATTTGAGCAAAGGCTCTGACCAGTTCCAGCTGCACTTCCACGGCGATTAGATCGCCGTCCAGTGAACCGACAAAGGCCTCCAACAGAGCGTCGGGGAACAGCGGCAGCGGGCTGGGCAGGCTGTTTTGACCAAGCAGTGTCTTCAGGCGTCCCTCAAGTTCATAGAGCTCACCTCGCAGCTGCTCGCGCGCGCGGCTGGAAAAATTGTCCAACGCAATCATCACCTCGAGGTCTTCATGCTCAAGCAGTTTGAAATGATCGCCGGCACGGCGGCGAGAGGCGGTTCTGGAGGTAGCTGGGGGTTTGTTATCACGGGACGCTGACGGCTCTGCAACAGCCATGGGCTCTGCAAGCATTTCAAAGCCGCGCGCGATGCTGTTGAGGGTTTCCATTTCAATATCGAGGTGTTGTTTTTTTAATAAACGCACAGTATCAAAATAAAGGGTTTGCAGGCGGTTGCTTCCGGCTTCTGCGGCGAGATCGGTGAGCTGTTTGGCGCAGGCGGGATGAAATTTTTTAAAGGCATCGACAAGATGTTGCTGACAGAGCTGCCCCAACGATTCCACAAGCTGTTGTTTTTCGAAACCCGGTCGGTCGCTCATCTAATCTGCCATCCTTAATGGCGAGATACTTTTATCAACACTATCTAGTTTGACTGCCCAGCTTGACTGCCCAGCTTTACTGCCCAGTTTGGGTCGCGTCAGTTTGGTTCGCGATTGAACAAATAATCCCGTTAAGTATGGTCGGTTTTAGATTAAATCACCGAAAAATTTCAATCCAAAACTGGCCCGGCGCTTCAGCCCGACACGACCATTGCTGCTATAATCCTGCGCTTTGATTATCCCAATCGGTAAGAGATGCCCATGTCAGACTCAGACAACCTGCAAGCCAACTCTGTCGTGCTTCCCCCATCGACTGCAGCGGATATTCCGCATGCGGTGGAGCGTGCACTGAATGAAGACATCGGCAGCGGCGATATCACCGCGCAGTTAATTCCCCGCCAGCAGCGTGGCAAGGCGGTGGTGATCTGTCGCGAAGAGGCCGTAATCTGCGGACGCCCTTGGGTGGATGAAGTGTTTCGTCAGTTGGACAAGCGCTCTGGCCTAAGCACCGAAAGCGGCGACGACAACGGGCGCACCCGGATCGAATGGCATGTTAATGAGGGTGACCGAGTCAACCCGGACCAGCCGCTGTTTACCCTGACCGGCAACACCCGTGTGCTGTTAACCGGTGAGCGCGCGGCGCTTAACTTTTTGCAAACACTCTCTGCCACCGCAACCAGCGCACGGCTGTATGCCGAAACCTGTGCAGACAGCAGGATAACCATACTCGATACCCGAAAAACCATCCCTGGCCTGCGTCTGGCGCAGAAATATGCAGTGACAGTGGGCGGCTGTGACAACCATCGCGTCGGCCTCTACGATGCCTTTTTAATCAAGGAGAACCACATTGCCGCCTACGGCAGCATTGCCAATGCCATCACCGCAGCCCGCAAGATTTCGTCCGACACAAAAGTTGAAGTGGAAGTGGAAAGCCTCGATGAACTGCAACAGGCACTGTCTGCTAAAGCCGATGTGGTGATGCTGGATAATTTTTCCCCCGCCGATATTGAGGCACTGGCCTCAATGGAATTGGGAGAGACCAAAATTGAAGTCTCGGGTGATATTACCGAAGAGAAGCTGAAAGCTTATAGTCACTCCAGAGTCGACTTTATTTCATCGGGAAGTCTAACCAAGCATATTCGCGCAGTGGATTTATCGATGCGATTGGTCGATTAGGGTTTACTCGGCGGATATAAAAAAAGGCTCCTGAAGGAGCCTTTTTTTATATCGCCAATTGTCTTAGCCTTGACAAGAACCAGGAAGACACTTGGTAGGCATCGGATTATTACCAGTAGCTGGCCCACAAGTCCAACTTGCAATAGTTTTACCACCATCTGTAGTACCAACCAAAGCAGTTGTTCCTGTTTGAATAGGTGTAAGCGTAATAGTATTAGCCGTTGCTGATGTGTCTCCACCCAAAGTAGTTGCATTGCCTACGACCGTTATCACGCCGTCTGCACTCACAGTGCGCGATGTGACATATTTGCTTGTCGTAGTACCGCATACACCAGGTAAAAGACCACTTATATCAACATTGCTTGCAGTCTGAACAGCCTCTGTAACAGAGGTACGACATGATGATGCGGCCAAAACTACTTCTGAAACCTTGGCGCGTACCGTGTAATCCTGATAAGCCGGCAATGCTACCGCGGCCAAAATACCAATAATCGCGACCACAATCATCAGTTCGATCAGGGTAAAACCTGCTTGCTTTCGATTAGTTTGAATAGTGCTTTTCATTGTTACTCTCCGTTTTTCCATTAATAAAAAAATCGTAATTCCCGTTAGTGGGCAAATCACTTTGCTCGCTAGGGGGATAGCAAAGGCTGTGCCAACATTTATTTATTGTTTTATTTCAATAACTTATGGAAATAACGCCTTTTTAAGCGTGGAACGTGAGTGCAAATTTATGCCGTCAGCAGGCATCACGCTGTCAGTTTGTGACTTTTTTTGTCACTGGTTTTGTCACTGGCTGAAATAATTTTTAAACGATTTTGGCTTTCAGCTGCGGCTCGCAACTGCGAATCAGGCAGATCCAGAGTGCCAACTGTTTTTAAAAAGAATGCTACCTCTATCACAGTAAATTTTTGGTTTTGTGGGGCTTCGCACAGCAGTGCTATCGCACGGTGATTAGACTGGCCTGTACGGTTAATTTCGACTTTATACCCGGCTTTTTATCTCGGCTTATTTTTCAGATTCTGTTTTAAGGATGACACTGTTATGAACATGCCACAGATTGCCCTGCACGGTTTGCCCAAACGTCTGGTTGACGATCAGCTCATCGACGCCGATGTTATTGAAGAGGCAACCGCCTCTGCAAAAACCAACCATATTTCACTGGTTCAATATCTCTGCGAAAAACACCTGCTGTCGGCGGAACAGATTGGCAAGTCAGCGGCGAGGGAGTTTGGTATTCCGCTCTACTGCCTGGACAAACATAACCCGGACTATTTCCCCCACGATATTGTCGATAGCAAGCTATTGAAAAAGCATCGGGTTATTCCGCTGCTCAAGCGCGGGAAACGGTTGTTTTTGGCGATTGCTGACCCCACCAATCAGCGCGCGATTACCGAAATTCAGTTTCAGACGGGAACGGCAGTGGAGCCGGTGCTGGTGCTTTATTCCGAAATCAGCGAGGCGCTGGGGACGATCAACGATGTCCATCTGGATGATCTGGATATGGAGGCGATCGACGAAAATGACGACGGCGCAGATGGCGCCGAGGCCAATGGCGAGGATGACGCGCCGATTGTGCGCTTTGTCAACAAGATGTTGCTGGATGCAATCCGCATGGGTGCGTCGGATATTCACTTTGAACCCTACGAAAAGACCTATCGTGTGCGCTTTCGTGTCGATGGCATTTTGCAGGAGATGTCGAAACCGCCGGCCAATCTGGCACCGCGTTTAGCCGCCCGTTTAAAGGTGATGGCACGCATGGATATCTAGGAGCGACGCGTGCCACAGGATGGTCGAGTGAAGCTCAAGCTGTCCAAAAACAAGGCTATCGACTTTCGGGTTAATACGCTGCCGTTGCAGTTTGGCGAAAAAATTGTGCTGCGTATTCTCGACCCCAGCAGTGCCCAGATGGGAATTGATGCACTGGGCTATGAAGAGGACCAGAAAAAACTTTATATGGAGGCGCTGGCTCGCCCCCAGGGCATGATTCTGGTCACTGGGCCGACCGGTTCAGGCAAGACGGTGTCGCTGTATACCGGGCTGAATATTCTCAATACGCCGGAGCGTAATATCTCCACCGCCGAGGACCCTATTGAAATCAATATGGAAGGCATTAACCAGACCCAGATTAATCTGCGGGTGGGGCTGACCTTTGCCGAGGCGCTGCGCTCGTTTTTGCGCCAGGACCCGGACGTGGTGATGGTGGGTGAGATTCGCGATCTGGAAACTGCTGAGATTTCAATCAAGGCGGCTCAGACCGGTCACCTGGTGCTGTCGACGCTGCACACTAACAGTGCGCCGGAAACTCTGACCCGATTGCTGAATATGGGTGTGCCTGCGTTTAATGTGGCGACCTCGGTAAACCTGATTATCGCTCAGCGTCTGGGCCGCAAGCTCTGCAATCAGTGTCGCGAGAGGTTTGACGATATTCCCGACAATGTGCTCAGCGATGAGGGCTTTGATGAGCTGGATATCCCGCGCGAAAAGATCACGATCTACAAGGCGGTGGGCTGTGCCCAGTGTACCAATGGTTACAAGGGCCGGGTCGGGGTCTATGAGACCTTGAAAATCACGCCCGCGATCTCGCGCATTATGATGCAGGGGGGCAGTTCGCTGGACATTCTCGACACTGCGCTCAAGGAGGGCTTTAGAACCCTGCGCACTTCGGCTTTACGCAAGGCGGCCCGTGGTCTAATTAGTATTGAAGAGGCAAACCGCATCACCAAGGACTAACGTTAACACTGTCAGGGAAAGGAAAATATTATGGCCACTGTTGCCGAGCGCCAACTGTTTATCTATCGCGGTAAAAATCGCAAGGGCGAAAAAGTTGAAGGTGAGATGCATGCCGACAACCTGATTGCCGTCCGTGGCCAGTTGCGTAAACAGGGGATTATCTCTACCTCGATCAAAAAGAAAACCACCCCGCTATTCAGCCGGCCAAAGAAAATTGTGCCCGCCGATATTGCGCTGTTTACCCGTCAGTTGGCGACCATGATGAAGGCTGGTGTGCCGCTGGTGCAGTCGTTTGATATTGTCTCCGATGGCGTTGACAAGCCGGCAATGAGAGAACTGATATTACAGATTCGCGACGATGTTTCAGCTGGTGGCAGCTTTGCCAATTCACTGCGCAGGCACCCGCGCTTTTTTGATGATCTGTTTTGCAGCCTGGTCGATTCCGGTGAGACCGCCGGGGCGCTGGAGACCATGCTCGACCGGGTGGCGACCTATAAAGAAAAGACCGAACAACTGAAAGCGAAAATCAAAAAGGCTCTCACCTATCCGATCGCGGTGGTAGTGGTGGCGGTGATTGTGACCGCGGTGCTGCTGATCAAAGTGGTGCCAGTGTTTGCCGAAACCTTCAGTAGCTTTGGCGCCGATTTGCCGGCGTTTACGCTGTTTGTGTTGGGCTTGTCGGAGGCATTGCAGGAATCATGGGTCACTCTATTGGTCTGTATTGGCGCGGCTTTTTATGGCTTTAAAGAGGCGCGCTTTGCCCGAACCCTCTCAACTACCTTTTCTGCGGGTGTGCCGATTGTCGATGCGCTTGAATCAGTGGCTGGCGCGGCCGGCAATGCGCTGTATCGCGATGCCATCTTGAAGGTGCGCGATGATGTCACCACCGGGGTGCAACTGCACGCAGCGATCAAGACACGAAAGATGTTCCCGATTTTGCTGCAACAGATGACTGCGATTGGTGAGGAGTCGGGCGCGCTGGATGATATGCTGGAGAAGGCGGCGATTCACTATGAGGAGCTGGTCGATAACTCTGTTGATAATCTCACCAGTCTGCTGGAGCCATTGATTATGTCGGTGCTCGGGGTGTTAGTCGGCGGCCTGCTGATCGCGATGTATCTGCCGATATTCCAGTTGGGTAATGTGGTTTAATAGAGCGCTGAAATGCGTTGATCAAATGGCTGCAACGGTTGTGCGGCAGCCGCTCAGAAAAATAATTTTCACCGGACATTAATTATGTTTTTCGAGACTTCTTTGTCATCTTTTGCCCTGGCGCTGACCGCCCTGCCTCTGGGCCTGATCGTGGGCAGCTTTCTGAATGTGGTGATTCTGCGTTTTCCCGAACAACTCAAAACGCGCTGGCGACATGAGTCGCAGGATTTTCTCGGCCTGCCCGCTGATTCCTCGGAGCCGCTATCTCTCGCTACTCCGGCTTCGCGCTGTCCATCGTGCGGCGAGAGCATCAAGCCGTGGCACAATATCCCGGTGATCAGCTATGTATTTTTGCGCGGCAAGTGTCACGCCTGTTCACGTGCTATTTCGATTCAATATCCGCTGGTCGAATTGCTGAGCGGGCTGGTGACGAGTTTTATTGTCTATCAGTTTGGGCTGTCGCTGATGGCGGCGTACTGTTTAATATTCAGCTGGGTGTTGATTGCTCTGACCGGTATTGATTATCGCGAGCAAATACTGCCTGATCAGATTACCTTGCCGCTGCTATGGCTGGGGCTGTTTGCCAATCTCAATGCGACCTTTGTGCCGCTCAACGATGCAGTGATCGGCGCACTCGCCGGTTACCTGTCACTGTGGATTGTGTTCTGGTTATTCAAGCTGATTACCGGCAAGGAAGGTATGGGCTACGGCGATTTTAAGCTGCTCGCCGCGCTGGGTGCCTGGATGGGCTGGCATATGTTGCCGCTGATTATTATTCTGTCGACCTTTGCCGGCGCGCTGGTGGGTGTCGTCGGGTTGCTTCTCAAGACCAGAGACAAGCAGGTGCCAATGGCATTTGGGCCGTTCTTGGCAATAGCGGGTTGGATTGCCTTAATCTGGGGTGATACTATTCTCGCCTCCTATTTAGGTGCCTTTGGACTCTAGATCAGGCTGCGCTGAGCGGCCTTCGAGCCGTCGCACTTAATCATTCATCAGCGGCCCTGGCATGTTATCTTGACTGATCACTCCCCTTCTTCAAAACCTTTCGTTGTCGGTTTGACCGGCGGTATCGGCAGCGGTAAAAGCACCGTTGCCGAGGCTTTCCGGCAGCTGGGTATCGTTACGGTTGATACCGATCAGGCCTCGCGCAAGGTCGTTGAACCGGGCATGCCAGCGCTGACTGAGATCAGTGCGCACTTTGGCGCTGATATTCTGCAAGCGGATGGCAACCTCGATCGCGCCGCACTGCGGCAAATTATTTTTTCGGACCCACAACAAAAGCAGTGGCTTGAGTCACTGTTGCACCCATTGATTCGCAAATGGATCGCGCAGCAGTTAGGCGCGGCGCAAAGCCCCTATGTGATTCTCGAATCACCCCTTTTGTTTGAAACTGATCAGGTGCAATTGGTCGATACCACCGTGCTTGTCGATGTGCCAGTTGAGCTGCAAATAAAGCGTGCCTGTGCTCGGGACAATAATCCGGTGGAACAGATCCAGAGTATTATTGATGCGCAGTTGCCACGAGATATCAAACGCGCCCGCGCAGACCGTATACTGGATAATTCACTGCCATTGGAGACATTGAGCGAGCGAGTTGCAACGCTGCATAGGGAGCTTTTAAAATTAACCCATTCCACAAATTGAGCGCCACCCGATGAGCCCGACAACTTTAAGCTGCCCAACCTGTAAAACGACTCTGGAGTGGAGCGATAAATTTCCGTTTCGTCCATTTTGCAGCAAGCGCTGTCAACAAATCGATTTTGGTGGCTGGGCGCGCGAGGATTTTGCCATTAAGGGCGCTGCGCTGGTCGATCCTGAGATGCTGGACTCTGAGCAGCTATCCAAAGAGTTACTCGACGCAGGCTTGATCGATCCGGATTTGCTCGAGTCCTAGTCAGCTATTTTATTGGTCGACATCATTTGAGGGTTTAAGCCCTGCTCAGCAAGGCGCTCAAGGATCGGTTGATTGGCTGCCGGAAAATCCAGGTCCTGATCTGCTGACCGTGCCGTTAAACTGTGCAAGTCAACCCAGCGACACTGCTGTCCCTCTTTGCCATGGGCATTGCCGCTAAAGCCATCGACTTGCCAGATATCCAACACAACTTTTTTGTCGCCGTAATCGTGGTCGACGCGCATATAGGGTTGCGCATGCGTGACCTGAATATCGATTTCTTCAAATAGCTCTCGCGTCAGCGCCTGTTCGGGGCTTTCACTGGCTTCGAGTTTGCCGCCGGGAAATTCCCAGAGGCCGCCCTGATGCAGATGATCGGGGCGACGGGTAATAAAAATGCGTTGCTCCGGACCGACAATAATGGCTGCGACCACCTGAATTACTTTCACCGCGGCATCCTCAACAACATAATCCGCGCACGTTTAGGTGCGGTATTCAGCATTGATGCGGACATATTCGTAGGTCAGGTCGGTGGTCCAGACGGTTTCGCTGGTGTTGCCGCGATTGAGTGAAATGCTGATGCTGATCTCTTCCGGTGCCATGGCCTGTGCGCCCGCCGCTTCACTGTAACTGGCGGCGCGACCACCGCGCTCAACGATCAAGACCTCATTGAGACTTATCGAGACCTTGCTGACATCGAGATTGTCGACACCGGCGCGGCCGACGGCGGCAAGAATACGGCCCCAGTTGGCGTCGGAGGCCGCCAGTGCGGTTTTAACCAGCGGCGATTCGGCGACGGTGTAGGCAACTTTCAGGGCTTCCTCGGAGTTCACTGCGCTGTCGACTACCACCGAGACAAACTTGGTGGCTCCTTCGCCATCCCGAATGATGGCCTGAGCCAGCTCAATAAACACCTTCTCGAGTTGGCTGACAAATTCCTCAAAATTGCTTTCGTCGATCACCACAGTGCTGGCACCGGTGGCGACCAATACGACCGAATCATTGGTCGAGGTGTCGCTGTCGACGGTGATGCGATTAAAGGATTTATTGGTAACCAGGCGCAGGGCGCGGTGCAATAATTCGCTATCAACCTGTGCGTCAGTGGCGACAAATCCGAGCATGGTGGCCATATTGGGCTTGATCATGCCTGAGCCTTTGCTGATCCCGGTGATGGTTACAACCTTGGGCTCAGTTCCAATCGGCTGGTATTGCAGGCTGGCGCCCTTGGCACAGGTGTCGGTGGTGAGGATGCCGTCGGCGGCATCGGCCCAGCCCTCTTCAGCCAGTGCATCAACGGCGGCGGGCAGTGCCGCGAGTAATTTTTCTATTGGCAGTGGTTCACCAATGACGCCGGTGGAAAATGGCAGCACCTGTTGAGGTGAGACGCCTTGTCGCTCGGCCAGTGCCTGACAGCTGCGCTGAGCATCGACAAGACCCTGTTCACCGGTTCCGGCATTGGCGTTGCCGGTGTTGACCAACAGGTAACGCGGCACATCAGTGCTGAGGTGCTGCCTGCAGACCACAACCGGTGCGGCACAAAACGCATTCTGAGTAAACAGTGCGGCTACGCTTGCCTGGGGCTGAATTTGCATGAGCACCAGATCTTTGCGCCCCGGGGTTTTAATCCCGGCGCTGGTGGTGCCGAGTGCAAACCCGGCGACCGGGTGCATCTTTGGAAAGGGTTTGTTGCCTGTGGCCATCTCGTTTCCTGATCCTGATTACTGAACCTGCCAGCGATTAAATTTTACCGTGGCACTGTTTATATTTTTTACCTGAGCCACAGGGACAGCTGTCATTGCGCCCAACTTTTGGGCCCTGACGCAACATTGGTTGCTGCGCACCTGTCTCTCCACCTCTATCCGCACCTTGCTGCTGGGCCTGCTCATCACTGAGGCTGGCGCTCTGGGCGTGTTGATATTCGCGACCTTCCTGCTCTTTGCGGCGCTGCTGTTCAAGTTTGCGCATGTCCTCTTCACTGGCGATCTGTATATGGCTGAGGAAACGCACGGTTTCAAATTTAATGTCCTCTAGCAACTGTTCAAACATGGCGAACGATTCGCGTTTGTACTCCTGCTTGGGGTTTTTCTGGGCGTAGGCGCGCAGGCCAATACCCTGACGCAGCTGGTCCATATTGGCAAGGTGATCTTTCCATTGATTATCGAGTACCTGGAGCATAATTTGACGTTCGACATCGCGCATCTGCACGCCGACATCGGCATAGCGGGTCTGGTAATTCTCTTCGATCAACTCAGCGGCACGGGCGCGCAGCGATTCTTCATCGAGACGACTGTCCTCTTCGAGCCACTGACCAATCGGCAGCTGCACAGCAAAGTCATTGGCCAGGGCTTTTTCCAGACCTTCGATATCCCACTGCTCTTCAAGACTCTGCGGCGGAATAAAGCTGTCGACAACACGGTTGACTACATCTTCGCGGACATTGGTTATGATTTCGGAGATATCACCGTCTTCGAGCAGGTCGTTGCGCTGCTGATAGATCACCTGACGCTGATCGTTGGCAACATCGTCGTACTCCAGCAGGTGTTTGCGAATATCGAAGTTGCGCCCTTCGACCTTGCGCTGAGCTTTGACGATGGCATTGGTCACCATGCGGTGTTCGATCGATTCGCCGTGTTCCATACCCATTGAGCGCATCATGTTTTTCATCCGGTCGGAGGCAAACAGACGCATCAATGGATCTTCCAATGACAGGTAGAAGCGCGACACACCCGGATCACCCTGGCGGCCTGAACGCCCGCGCAGCTGGTTGTCGATGCGACGTGATTCATGACGTTCGGTGGCGACAATATGCAGACCGCCAGCTTCTAACACAGTCGTGTGACGTTGTTCCCAGTCGGCTCTGAGCTCTGCAATCTGCTCATCGCTGGCCTCGTCACCGAGCTCTTTGATTTCCGCGTCGAGGTTGCCGCCAAGAACAATATCGGTACCGCGACCGGCCATATTAGTAGCGATGGTCACCGCGCCGGGCCGCCCGGCTTCCACAATGATGTTCGCCTCGCGCTCGTGTTGCTTGGCGTTCAACACGTTGTGTTTAACACCGGCTTTGGTGAGCATATTCGAGAGCAGTTCTGAGGTCTCGACCGAGGCGGTTCCGACCAGCACTGGTGCACCCTTTTCAGTGATCTCAGCGATATCTTCGATCACGGCTTCAAATTTTTCTTCCTGAGTCAAAAACACCAGGTCGTTGAGATCCTTGCGCTTGACCTCGACATTGGTCGGGATAACCATCACCTGAAGACCGTAGATCTGCTGAAATTCATAGGCTTCGGTGTCAGCCGTGCCGGTCATACCGGCGAGCTTGCGGTAGAGGCGGAAATAATTCTGGAAGGTGGTGGAAGCCAGGGTCTGGCTCTCCTGCTGAATGGTCAGCCCCTCTTTGGCTTCAATCGCCTGATGGAGACCTTCAGAGAGACGTCGACCCGGCATCGTGCGGCCGGTATGTTCGTCAATCAGAACCGCCTGACCATCCTGAAGGATATATTCCACATCACACTGGAACAGATGCTGGGCGCGCAGTGCCGAGTGCACGTGATGCAGCAGCCCGAGGTTAGTTGCCTGATAAAGGCTATCATCCGGCGCAAGCAAACCCTCACTTATTAAAATATCTTCTACCTTCTGGAAGCCCTCTTCGGTGAGCTCGACGCCACGAGTTTTCTCGTCGACAATAAAATCTCCCGGCTCCTCTTCCGTTCCTGCGCTGAGTTTAAGGGTGAGGGCGTTGACGCTGCGATAGAGTTCAGAACTGTCTTGGGCAGCACCCGAAATAATCAGTGGGGTTCGCGCTTCATCAATAAGGATGGAGTCAACCTCGTCAACGATAGCAAAGCTGAGTCCACGCTGAGACTTGTCCTCAAGTCGGAGAGCCATGTTGTCGCGCAAGTAGTCGAAGCCAAATTCATTGTTGGTGCCGTAGGTAATATCCGCAGCATAGGCTTCACGTCGGCTACAGGGCCGCAGGCTGGCGTCGCCGCTATCCATCACAAATGAATTGGCACTCTCGGGTCCCTGATAGGACTGAATCACACCGACAGAGAGACCAAGCGCCTGATACAGAGGGGCCATCCACTGGGCATCGCGGCGCGCCAAATAGTCATTGACGGTAATCACATGCACACCCTCAGCGGGCAGTGCATTGAGGTAGGCGGCGAGTGTTGCGACCAGAGTTTTACCTTCACCTGTGCGCATCTCGGCAATTTTGCCCTGATGCAAAGTGATACCACCGATCATCTGCACGTCGAAATGGCGCATACCCATCACCCGGCGAGCGGTTTCACGCACCAGAGCAAAGGCTTCGGGCAGCAGTTGATCGAGGGTCTTACCGGCTTCGAGTTGCTCGCGCAGCTGCACGGTCTGCGCTTTGAGATCGGCGTCGTTGAGTTCGCCGAGCGCGGCCTCTAGCAGATTGATTTTATCGACCGTTTTACGCATTTTGCGTATTTCCCGGTCATTCTTGCTACCGAACATTTTCTTGAAAATATTAGCGAACATACTCTTTTTCCATCTACAGATAACAGGGTATTCAGGGTGCTTTGGCAACCAACAGTGCAACCATTCCAAACACAATAGGCTTAGACCGAGTGCACAGCGGATTCAAGTCTCGCTGACCAGGTCTGAGCGATTTCGCGGTGGGAAATTAGCGGTTGGTTTTGTGAATATAGCTTGCAGGGTCGACCGTGCGGCCGTTTTTGTACACTTCAAAGTGCACATGGGGACCAGTGGAGCGGCCGGAACTACCCATGAGGGCGATCTGCTGGCCTTTTTTGACGATGCTGCCAAGCGTGACAAGATTTTTATCGTTGTGCGCATAGCGGGTGACATAGCCATCACCGTGGTTGATCTCAACCATTTTGCCGTAACCGCTGCGCTTGCCCGACCAGGTGACTACACCAGACGCGACCGCAACGATCTCCGAACCTTTCTTGCCAGCAAAATCCACTCCAGCATGCCAGCGCTGATCACCGTCGAACGGATCAGCACGCATACCGTAACGGGAGGACATCCAGCCTTTGTTAATCGGTGTGCCGGCAACTGTCTGCTCTCGCTTGAGCCTGTTGTCGGACATCATGGAAGTGAGAACCTGCAGCTGTGCTGAACGGTTGTCCAGTCGACGATCGAGACGATCAAACAGGCTGCTCAGTTCGCGTTGCATAGCCAGTGAGTCTGTCGTCTCCACGGCCGATGATCCCTTTGGGCCACCCACACCGGGTGCGTCGGAGAAATCGAATTCACCATCGTCAAGGCGGGCAATCTGGGTCAGGCGTTCACCGAGCGCATCGAGGCGAATCAGACGGGCACGCATTTCGGCCAGTTTAACCGTCATCGCCGTCAGGGTTTCCGCAGCTTGAGCACGACCTTGATCAACTTCTTGTTGCTGCTGAACCAGTTCATGCTGCATCTGATTGACGGTGTTTTCAACCACCAGTTCCCAGCGACCATCAGCAATTTTGACCCCGAGCAAGGTGCCCGCAGCAACCGGAATACCCAACAATAAAACAGACAGCAGTCCTTTGGCCCAACTGTTGAGGCTCAGGGTGCGGACCTTTTCGGCCCCATTGCTGATAAGAATAATTTTCACTGTCTTCGTTACCGCTGGTTCACTTTTCCAGTTATTGTTACCACTACAGGTTAATACTGTTTTAGCTTGCTTTCATATAGCTAATCGGCACATCTTCGGGATTGTCGATAAACGTCACCACTTCCCAGGCATCGGTGTCGGCGATCAGTGCTCGCAATGATGCATTATTGAGGGCGTGCCCCGACTTGTGTGCATTGAACTCTCCGATCAGGCTATTGCCGAGCAGATAGAGGTCACCAATGGCATCCAGAATTTTATGTTTCACAAATTCGTCCTGATAGCGCAGACCGTCTTCGTTCAAAATCTGGTTTTCATCGACGACGATGGCATTTTCAAAACTTCCTCCCCGGGCGAGACCAACCGAGCGCAGGTACTCAAATTCGTGCATAAAGCCAAAGGTACGTGCACGGCTGACTTCTTTAACAAAGGAGGTGGTAGAGAAATCAATGCTGGCGTTGAGTTCCTGAGATTTAAACACTGGGTGATCAAACTCAATGGCGAAATTGATTTTGAATCCATTGAAGGGTTTAAAGCTGGCCACTTTGTCATCCTGTTGGATGGTGACGTCGCGGATAACGCGGATAAACTTTTTCGCTGCATCCTGCTCACAGATGCCAGCAGATTGCAGCAGAAACACAAAAGGTCCGGCGCTGCCATCCATAATTGGCACTTCGGCTGCCGAGACGTCGACAATCACATTGTCTATGCCGAGACCGGCAAATGCCGACAGCAGATGTTCTACGGTGGAGACTCGAACGTCGCCGTTCATAAGGGTTGTAGAGAGGGTCGTGTCGCCGACGTTTTCAGCCTTGGCAGCAATTTCAACCACAGGGTCAAGGTCGGTGCGACGAAAAACAATACCACTGTCCGGTTCAGCGGGGCGCAAGGTCAGATAGACCTTTTCGCCGGTGTGGAGACCCACGCCGGTCGCGCGTATCACGTTTTTTAACGTGCGCTGCTTAATCATTGCCGAACTCTCTCAACTAAAGCTCGGAATACTACCAGAGAAGCCCTCCATCACCAAGATTTTAAATCTGAGGCGAAGGCGACGGAGGGCGCCGTTTTAGCGGCTCTTCAATGGCTCTTTAACGACTTTTTTTCAGTCTGCCTGCTTGCGCAGGAATGCCGGAACATCAAGATAATCGAGCTCGGTATCAACCTGCATATCGATCTTGCGCGCCGCCGACGTTACACCACCGGGACCCCGTCTGGAGATAGTGGGCTTTGCCAGTCCGGCGTAATCCACTTCACCCTGCGCGGTGCGTGGTGGATTATCAACCACAACACTCATGGGACCGCGTTTCTCGCCCTGCTCACTGAGGCCTGTTGCGACGACGGTAACGCGCAACTGGTCGGTGAGTTCGGGATCAAATACGCTACCGACGATCACCGTGGCATCTTCGTCAGAGAAGTCGCGAATCACATTGCCCACATCTTCAAATTCGCCCAGAGTCAGATCATAACCACTGGTGATATTGACCAGAATACCTTTGGCACCCTGCAGGTTGATGTCTTCAAGCAGCGGACACTTGATAGCACTCTCTGCAGCAACCAGAGCGCGATCTTCTCCGCTGGCTTCACCTGTACCCATCATCGCCATGCCCATTTCCGACATCACTGTGCGTACATCGGCAAAGTCGACGTTGATCAGGCCTTCGAGCAAGATCAGATCGGCAATGCCCTGGACCGCACCATAGAGCACATTGTTGGCCTGCTTGAAAGCGTTGAGTACCGTCATGTCCTTGCCGAGAACCTGAAGTAGCTTTTCGTTGGGGACAATAATCAGCGAGTCAACACGCTCTTTCAGCTGCTGGATACCCTGATTGGCGATTTCCATACGCTTGCGGCCTTCAAAGGCAAATGGACGGGTGACAACGCCGACGGTGAGAATCCCCATCTGCTTGGCCACTTCGGCAATCACTGGCGCGGCGCCTGTACCGGTGCCACCACCCATACCGGCAGTGATAAAGACCATGTCAGCGCCCTGGATGGCCTGAGAGATACGCTCTTTATCCTCCAGTGCGGCCTGACGGCCGATCTCCGGATTAGCGCCGGCACCCAAACCCTTGGTCAAGGTTCCACCCAGCTGCAAAACAGTTGCACTGGTCAGATCATTGAGCGACTGGGCATCGGTGTTGGCACAGATAAACTGCACACCGTCAATATTGCCTTCCATCATATGACGTACCGCGTTGCCACCGCCGCCACCAACTCCGATTACTTTGATATCTGCATTCTTTGGAATGCTCTCTACTAGTTCAAACATAGGTTTCCCCTTTTTGCGCCTCACAATTAAAAACAATAGCCATCAACATTGATGACCCTTACATTTCACCCTGGACCCAGGACTTAATCTTGCTAAACAGACTCGGTCTTGGCCCTTTACCTTTTTCACCATCACTCTGTCTGCGCTGAGCCTGAGCGCCAAAATGCAGCAGGCCGACACCTGTCGAGTAGATCGGATTGTTGACCACATCCGACAAACCCTTAACGTTAACCGGTGTACCAATGCGCACTGGCATATGGAAGATTTCCTCCGCCAGCTCGACCACACCTTCCATTTTTGATGAGCCGCCGGTGAGGACCACACCTGCCGCAATCAATTCTTCAAAGCCGCTGCGACGCAGTTCCGCCTGAATCAGCGTAAACAGCTCGTCATAACGTGGCTCAACCACCTCGGCGAGGGACTGGCGCGAGAGATCCCGCGCTTCCCGATCGCCAACACTGGGGACCTTGACGGTCTCTTCCGGACGCGCCAGCTTGGCCAGCGCACAGGCATATTTAATCTTCAGCTCCTCGGCATGAGGCGTTGGTGTACGCAGCGCCATTGCGATGTCGTTGGTCACCTGGTCACCGGCAATCGGTATGACGCCGGTGTAGCGAATAGCGCCTTCGGTGTAGATGGCGATATCTGAGGTACCGCCACCGATATCCACCAATGCGACGCCGAGCTGCTTTTCGTCTTCTGTTAGCACTGCCGAGCTGGACGCCAGTTGCTCGAGAATAATGTCCTCAACTTCAAGTCCACAGCGACGGATACATTTCTTAATGTTTTGTGCGGCATTAGCGGCACAGGTGACCAGATGCACTTTTGCCTCGAGGCGCACACCGGACATGCCGATTGGCTCGTGAACACCTTCCTGGTTGTCGATAATAAATTCCTGCGACAACACATGAAGGATCTCCTGATCTGCCGGTATGGCGACGGCGCGAGCCGCATCCAACACTCTGTCCACGTCTAGCTCTTGGACTTCTCGATCGCGAATAGCGACGATGCCATGGGAGTTGAGGCTGCGAATATGACTGCCGGCAATCCCCGCATAGACCGAGTGAATCGAGCAGCCGGCCATTAACTCAGCCTCTTCAATGGCCCGCTGAATCGAGTTGACGGTGGCTTCAATATTGACCACTACACCTTTCTTGAGACCGGATGAGGGGTAGCTGCCGGTGCCGATAATTTCGATCTCACCGCGTTCACCCACCGAGCCGACT
>Ga0115570_10001081_pt1 | contig 22092 bp, 20 predicted proteins | sample COGITO_mtgs_1205_3_FD_87294 | JGI IMG/M metagenome (GOLD analysis project Ga0115570, IMG submission 87294) | Pelagic marine microbial communities from North Sea - COGITO_mtgs_120524 | ecosystem: Environmental > Aquatic > Marine > Epipelagic | place: Germany:Helgoland, sampling site Kabeltonne... | reverse complement strand
TGTAAATAATTTTGAAAGTAAAGTTGTACGTGCAAAAGCCAAGGCTATGATTGTGAAAATCAAACGTGGCACAGTTGAAAGACCTCCAATGCCCGAAGTACCTACAGCGGGAGCCGAAGTAAATTCCACTGGTGGAGTAGATGCTTTATCCAAAGATGATCAAGTTGCCTACCTCGTTAATAAGGGGATGGATGGTGATATGGATACTGTAAATAATTTTGAAAGTAAAGTTGTACGTGCAAAAGCCAAGGCTATGATTGTGAAAATCAAACGTGGCACAGTTGAAAGACCTCCAATGCCCGAAGTACCTGTAGCAGGAGTACTACCAAAAGAAAAAACAAGCGCTGAGACGGATGAAGAACTAATGGCCCGCCTAATCTCTTCTGGATTAGAGGGAAATATGGACGAAATAAATAGTTTAGAGAATCGAGTGTTACGTGGAAAGATTAAAGCTGCAATTATGAAAGAAAAAAGAAAAAATAATGGCTGAAGAACAGAAATACGTTTTAACAAAAACCCAAGTAATATCAATGATTGCTTGTACGATACTGCTTCTGGTTTACATTTCTCTAGTAACCTGGGTATTCTAAATAGCATGTTTGACTGGTTTACCCTTGAATGGTTAATGAATAATTTAGAATGGGCTGTAGGTTTACTATCAGTTGGTTGTGTTATATTGTTCTTCTTTCCAGTTTTGTTAGGATGGCAATTAAAGAAAAGTGATTCAGATAAAGAAAGCTAGTATCATATGGACTCCATCCTTTTTATCTTAATTTTAGTTCTAATATTTGCATTAATGTTTATTACCGAGTTCTTTAAAGTAAAAAAAGAAGTTCGAAAAAGCACAAACTTATTAAAAATTTTAAAAAAAGAAGTTATGGAATTAAAAAATACCAAAAATAAGTAATAAACTCATTTTTACTTTTGACCTATGCACAGAAATTTAAATAAATTATCAACCTGATTTTGGAACAATTAGAGCAAATGGAAAACACAAAAGCATCTACGGAACAAAAAAGCGAATCGAGTCGCATTTACACTCTTTTTTATTCTTTTTTTTTGATCCCTTTCATGATCGCAATATTTGGTGCTATCTTTTTTTTACTTTTTCGATTTATCACCTTTGAAACAGACGATGCTTCAGAGCTTTTAAATCAAGTAAAAATTGGTTCAGCCACGAAGAGATGGCAAGCAGCGTATGAATTATCTAAAGTTCTAAACAACCCTAAAACAATTCCAACAGATATTTCATTCAAAGGTCAGATGATCTCCTCTTATAAGCATTCCATCAATGATGATCCATTAGTACGTGCTTATCTTGCCATAGCAATGGGTGCCACAGGAGATAATTATTATGCGGAGGAATTAATTGTAGGGCTTAAGGATGATTCGCGTGAGTCTAGATTGGCTTCTATTCAAGCGGTCGGAATGGTAAAGGCGCTTGAGGCTCTCCCGCAATTAAGTAGAATAGTAACCAAATCAGACTACCCAGATGAAAGGCTCGCAGCAACTATGGCAATTGGTTTTATAGGAAGTCCTAGCTCTATTCCAATTTTGAAAGAATTATTAGAAGATGAAGAACCCAATATAAGATGGGATGCTGCAATTGGATTAGCAAAAATGGGTGATAAATCTAGTGCACCAATTATTGAAAATTTGATGGATAGGGATTATCTTTCTTCGTTTCCAGAGCTAGATTTTAAAGAAGTTAATAAAGTTATCATGATCGCAATAGAAGCCTCAAAAATGGTTCAAGACAAAAGATTTGAACCCAAGCTTGTTTCACTAGCTGAGACAGATGAAAGTCTGAAAATACGAGATGCTGCAATGAAAACTCTAAAAAATTCATACAATAGGATTATATAAATAATGTCAGATAAAAAAACAATTCCAAATGCATCCATTGGTTCTTCGGCTGAAAATTCATACAAAAAACCCGAGACAACAAGAAGAAGCTTTCTTAGCTGGCTTACTGTAGGCTGGGCCGCCTATATTGGTGTTACGGGCGGTTTTTTCACAGTGATTATACGCTTTCTGTTTCCAAACGTTCTGTTTGAACCACCTCAAACTTTTAAAATTGGCTACCCTGAAGATTTTTCGTCTAACAGCGTTGATATAAAATATAAAAAACAGTTTAATGCTTGGGTCGTTCGTGACGAGGAAAGTATTTTTGCGCTTTCTACTGTTTGTACACATTTAGGGTGTACTCCAAACTGGTTACCTGTTGAATCTAAATTTAAATGTCCTTGCCATGGAAGTGGTTTTAGAATGACAGGTATACATTTTGAAGGTCCGGCACCAAGACCATTAGAAAGATTTAAGATTAGTTTAGCAAATGATGGGCAAATTCTTGTTGATAAAACAAAAAGTTATAAGTGGGAAAAAGGTGAATGGGAAAATCCAGAGTCCTTCCTAAAAGTTTAAATATTTTAATAATATAATAGTAATATCACAGACAAAAAATGGCTAAAAAAGAAAATAAAAAATCATTACTCGATACCCTGGGAGAGTCTCAGGTATGGAAATCAATAATACGATCTGGTATTCCAAGGACAAGACGCCAGCGTATGCATGCAATACTTGGTAGTGTTTTTCTACATCTCCATCCGGCTCGCTTACCAAAACATGCGGTTAAGGTTGGTTATACATGGTGCATGGGAGGACTATCATTTTTCCTCTTTGTGAACTTAACAATCACTGGTATTCTTTTGATGTTTTACTACCGTCCTACCGTTGAATATGCCTATACAGACATAATCGACCTAGCAGAGCAAGTGCCTCTAGGAATAATGCGTGAACTACACCGATGGGCAGCTCACTCAATGGTTTTAGTTGTTTGGCTTCACATGCTAAGAGTTTTCATGACTGGCTCCTATAAACCTCCTCGTGAATTTAACTGGGGCGTGGGTGTACTATTAATGACTCTTACAATGTTTTTATCCTTCACTGGTTACTTACTACCATGGGATCAATTAGCAATTTGGGCTGTAACTGTTGGTTCTAACATGGCAAGGGCTCATCCATTTATTGGTCATGAAGGTCCGGGTGCAAGTCTCTTGGCAATCGGAGATATTAATTTAGTCCACATTGGATCGGATGTACGATTTGCTCTCATTGGTGGGCGATTTGTTGGTGAAGCAACACTCCTAAGATTTTATGTAATACATTGCATTGCAGTTCCATTCATCATGATGATTTTTATGGCTGTGCACTTTTGGCGCATCCGAAAAGATGGTGGAATATCAGGCCCATTATAAGGAATATCTAAATGTTAGATGCATTCAAAAATTCAGTTGATTATCTATCTAATCCGACGATCAGCTTCTCACTCTTAACAGTGCTTACTCCCCTCCTGTTTCCTCCTACAGACTGGTTTGACAAGATAAATCGTAAACTCAGACTTCACCTTTTGTGGACAAAAACAGGATGTGCCATATCCATGGCAGTAATAACATTCTTTTTTGCGGTTGGTTTTCTTGATGAAAATTTTAGTGTTATTTTAACCAAAGCAGATAACTTTCCGATCATTTTGATGTTTTATTCTATCTTCTTCTGCACATGGCTCGCAATGCACAAAGCGTACATAAATGATGAAAGATTGGAGAAAGGCTTAAAACCTTCAGAGTATAATGATCCGGATGATAAAGTTTTAGTATGGCCTGATTTAGTTTATATCGAGTTTATTGCCTTGATACTTTTTACGGTATTTCTAGTGGTTTGGTCGATTTTAGTTGCGGCTCCACTTGAAGAACCAGCTAATCCCGCATCTACTCCAAATCCATCAAAAGCTCCTTGGTACTTTTTAGGTCTTCAAGAAATGCTTGTATACTATGATCCTTGGATTGCAGGTATTCTATTGCCAATATTTTGTGTAGTTGGTTTAATGGCTATCCCATACATGGACATTAATAAAAAAGGTGATGGCTACTATTCTTTCAAAGAACGAAGAGTTGGTATTTTTATTTTTATGTACGGCTGGATTGTGCTCTGGTTATTTCTAATCGTCTTAGGAACCTTTTTCAGAGGGCCAAATTGGAACTTTTATGGTCCTTTTGAATATTGGGATGCTCATAAAGTTGTTGCTCTTAACAATATTAATTTATCTGAATATTTCTGGGTTAAACTCCTTGGCACGGGGCTTCCTGACAATATACTCCTAAGAGAATTTGTTGGATTTATTGTAGTAGGCATATATTTATTCATCACTCCGGTACTACTTGCGAAAACAGTACTTAAGGACATGGTCAAATCTTATGGTCTTGTCCGATTTGGAGCTCTAATGACATTTGGACTTGTCATGCTCTCCCTTCCAATTAAAATGTATTTTAGGTGGATATTTGACTTAAAATATTTTGTTGCAATTCCTGAATACTTTTTCAATATATAGGTAAATCGAAAAAAATGTTTAAAAATGACGAAAGATATTGGGACATTAACTTACTTAATAAATGGTTTGCTGTCTCTTCGATAATATTTCTAGCAGTTACTGTATGGGTTTTTGTTGATGATAACGATGATGAGTTTAAAACATATCAAAAAGAATTCAGAAAGATGCAAATTAAAATTGCTGAGACAAAACTTGTTCAAGATTCAACTGAAATAGCATCAGATAGAATTATATATGAAAAAGAGCTCGCAATTGCCCAAGAAAATTTTGATGATCGAAAAGAAGACCTAGATTTACTGGAGAAAGAACTCAGAACTCTAAAAAATCGTCATTATAATGAAAATATGTTATATCAAGGGCAGAAAGCTCAAATTGATGCTCTCAAATTTTTAGTAGAGGCAGACAATGCGCATGGGGCTTCTCATGGCCCCTCTCACTTAGATGACTATAATACAGCACTGGATAAACTAGATAATCTCAGACTAATCAGAGAAGGAACAGAGATTGAAATCAGTGAAAAAGAGCAAATCATCAAACAGATCAAATCTCAAGTAAAAGCTAAAAAAGATGATTTAGATGCTTTTACAAAAAAATACACCCTAACTAAAAACACCTTAGAAAAAATTGATAGAGAGAAGATGACAATTGGTAATCAAATTGGTGATATTGTGAGAGATCTTCCTATACTTGATTTTTTAGATCCTTATTATAAGGTTCATCAAATTGTAGTTGCTGATGTTAAATATGATGTGAATTTTGCTGCTGTTCCAACTGTAGATAGATGTACAAGTTGTCATTTAGGGATAGATAACCCAGATTTCTCAGATGCGCCTCAGCCTTATACAACTCACCCAAATTTAGAATTATACTTAACCTCATCTTCACCACACCCCATAAACAATTTTGGATGTACGAGTTGTCATGCGGGAAAAAGTAGAGGAACCTCTTTTGTTTCATCTGGTCATACTCCAAACACACCAGAAGATAAAGAGCGTTGGAAAGAAGAATATGATTGGAAGAAAGACCATCATTGGCTGACTCCAATGCTCCCAACTAGATATACTCAAGCAAGTTGTTTTAATTGCCACTCTAATACCAGTGATTTAGCTGGAGCTGAAAAACTTAACTTCGGTCTATCTCTTGTTGATAAAGCTGGATGTAATGGATGTCACCATAATGAAGATTGGCCAACTCAAGCTAAGTCAGGTCCAAATTTAAAGAAAGTAAATGAAAAACTCAGTGAAGACTGGGTTGCTAAGTGGGTTAAAAATCCTCGCCACTTCAGGTATAATACGCGAATGCCGGCAATTTTTGAACAACCTAATCAAGAAACCGAAGAAGTCACGGAATACAATAATGCCGAAATTGCAGGAATCACTGAATACCTGTTTAACGGAAAAGATAAAAAATCCGGTAGTAATAGCAAGCGCTTTGTTGGTGATATAGCTAGTGGAGAAAAACTTTTTAATGCTATTGGGTGTACAGGTTGTCATGTATCCGAAAATAATCCTGAACTTGCACCGCATGTGGATAGTTATTATAACTTAACTAAAGTACAAGGCCCAAATTTAATTGGAATGGGTTCTAAAGTATCGGCTGAATGGCTTTATGAATGGTTAATGGATCCGCAAGCATACATGCCCGAAACTAAAATGCCGAACTTAAGATTAGAACCGCAGCAAGCTAAAGATCTAACTGCATATCTAATTAAAGATAAGAACAAACCATTTGATGATCTTCCTGATCACAAATATAGTAAAGAAGTTCTTGATCAGCTCACTGTTAATTGGCTAAAAAAATCTAACCCCGAAAAATATGCTATTCAAAAAGCATCCAAAATGGATGAGCTAGAAAAATTAAATTTTGTTGGTGAAAAAAGTATACGCCACTATGGCTGTTTTGGTTGTCATAATATTGATGGGTTTGATGATGCAAAACCAATAGGTGTTGAAATAACCGAAGAAGGATCTAAACCAGTTGGTAAGTTTGATTTTGGGTTATTTCATGATATAGAGCATACAACTCATGCTTGGATTGAGAATAAACTAAGAACACCTCGTATTTATGACAGAGGAAAAGAAAGCGAACATTTAGATTTACTGAAAATGCCTAATTTTTATTTTTCCGAGGAAGAGATTGAAGCAATTACAACTGCAGTACTATCATTCAATGCTAATAAAATCGGTGAAAAGTTATTAGCGCATAAAAAAGCTCCCGATATATACAAAAAAGGTCATCGCTTAGTAAAACAGTATAATTGTCAAGGATGTCACTTAATTGAGAATAGAGGTGGGCAACTAGTAGATCAAATTGGAAAGCCTGAATACGGTCCACCTAACCTTCATACAGAAGGTAGAAAGGCTAATCCTGATTGGTTACTATCTTTTTTAAACAACCCATCTATTATTAGACCAAACCTACAAGCTAAAATGCCGAGTTTTCATCAAATATCTGATGAGGACTGGGATGCAATTATAGCCTATTTTCAGCATATGGCTAGTGAAAAAGTACACTACAGAAGCGAACATCAATTTGATACAGAAAGCACAGAATTTGCCGCTGGACAAATGCTTCATGAGATAGGACAATGTAATAGTTGTCACTTTTATGGTGAAGAATTTCCTACTGGTGATGCACCAACATGGGCTCCAAATCTTGCAATGACAAAAGAACGTTTGAACCCTGACTGGGTACATGAATGGTTGAAAAACCCTCAAGAAATTATGCCTGGAACAAAAATGCCAGCTCCCTATCTACCAGATGAGGCTGTTTTATCAGCTAAAGGAGCGATAAATGATTGGGGTAGTGATTTGATCAAGTTGAATGGTGATACGACAAAAATGCTTAATGGCCTGCGCGATTATTTATGGAATATCGAAGGTTCTAATAATATAGATGATCTAGTTAAAACATATTTTGATAAGAACGGATATGATTTTGAAAGTTCTGATGGTGATGATGACTATGACGATGACGATGATTGGGATGATGAGGATGAGGACGAAGACGACGACTGGTAAACTATTTAATTAAAAAAAAGCACTCTTTTGAGTGCTTTTTTTTTAATTGATAATCATAGAAATAGAATTAGAAACTTTACTAACTTCCCATTTATCACCATTCCAAAAACCTAAAACCTCTTTTTTAGGACCTACTAATATTGAAACTAGCTTGTGCCCAATTTTTTCTTTTTCTACGCCCCAAAAATCACCACCTGATTGTTTTACTAATTGATGAATATCTCCAATACATCCAGTGCTTGACCAAATTTCTAGATTAGTATTCTCCTCCATACTTGGCCCATATAAATTTTTAAGTATGGAAGGTGTGTCATACTTATAATCAAAACTAACTAGAATAAATTTTAATTTTTTATTATCAATAAATTCGTTTGCTAAAATTTTATTCTTCATAAAAATAGCTGGGCAAAGGTTGGGCATTGGACAACGAGAAAAAATATAGGAAATGAATAAATAATCACCATTATATTGAGAAAGGGATATTTTATTACTATCCAAATCAAGCAGAGAGACATTATCTAACGTATCACCAATTGCTTTTTTTGAATATTGATCACTAAAAAATTGATCTCTAACTGGGATATGTCCTATTCCAATATATTTGAAATTTTTGGCTTCGGTTCCCTTTTTTCCCCATAAAAAATCAAATTGAACACTGTCTCCAGTTTTGAAAGAGTTCATCTCATTAATATCTGTTAATGTAAATGGCATAATCATAGGATACATTAGACCTTGGATTGTATCATGAGATATTATAACCTCATTTTTATCAAGATTAATCTCATGAATAGTCCCCTTTACTTCATAGATTTTATCTGAGCTACCGCAATTGTTTAAAAAGATACAAATTATAAAAGTCGGAAAAGCTTTAAAAAAAATCTCATGTAAAAAAAAGGCGGAATTAAATAATTCCGCCTTTAAATAATTATTCATTTTTCTTACTTTTTCTTACTTGGACGTTTAAAGGTAAAGTCTTTTGTTGATTCACCTGATCCGATTGTCACTGTCCCTGTTAGCGGATTCTTTTTGAATTTTTCTTGCCAACATACAATATCATATGTTCCTGATGGAATACCATCTATATTGAAATTTCCATTAGCATCTGTGACAGCATAATAAGGGTGATCTGAAACCAGAATCCAAGATTTCATCCAAGGGTGAACATCACATTTTATGTAAAATGGAGCAGGTTCAGATTTCTTAAAAGTAGATTTTTTTTCCTTCACTACCTTGGGCATTGCGAAGTTGAATTCTTTATTTACTTTTGGCATAGAATGAATGTTGTGAAGAGTCGCATCGCTATTTTTTATCAATAGCTCTTGTCCTGCAACCATACCCAAAACATGAGGCATATAAATACACCCTTTTTGATCAAGCACAACAGGCTCGGAAGGAATACCTCCACTGTAAGAGACTGATTTAAGATACACAATCGCTTCTGCCATAGAACCATCTTCCGCAACTTTGAAGCTCTCACTATATACGGCACCTGAATGAGATGCACCGCATACTGGATCAGCATCCATTCTTAACTTTTTCTTTTTTGGTAATTTCCCATCGTATTTTACATGACCTTTAAGAGTTCCAGCATTGACTAGAGTAATGGATAGCAAAATTGCAAAAGCTTTTACGGCTATATTTTTTAATTTCATATTTCTTCCTTATTTAGATTATAGCTTTATTTAATATGCATAATATTACAACTTTTTATTATTTCCAAAAAATACAAAATATCTTAATTCAAATACACGAATCTTTGGATATTTAGTGTCTCTTTTTTTTAAATTATGATATAATCAAAGCGGTAATTAAATGTATATCTTTATGTTATCTTGTTATTTTTTAATGCTTATCAACTTTATAAATCTCACATTAGTTGGTTTAAGTGGTTATTTTAACTTTACAGTTCTTGGTGCAAGTCATTCAAAGTACTCTCTTTTTATGATTCTTATTTTTACAATTACAGAAACGGTTGTTATGTATTTTTTCATTACAACAGGCAGTGGAATTAAAGAGGCTCTTGAATCGGGCTTAGGTAAAAAAGATCTATGGACAAGAGAACGAAATTTAAAAATGAAATTGTTTCCTCAGCTTATGCTAACAATTCTATTAGTTGGTGGATGGTTCATTCATAAAGGTGCCGTTGAGAATAACTTACCACTTTCTTGGCTACATGGACCTCTTTTTATTTTAGCATACGTGCATCATTTATGGCTCTTAATCCTAAAAAACAGATTTTTCAAAGAACAAATTGATATTATTTCAGAACTCGAACCGATTCCTACATAGCTACTATGTATTATGCTGCTAAAGTTCTAGAACTTTTAGGAATGTTTATGATCGCTGTTGGTTTTGTGGTCAAATTTCCTTCATTAATGGATCCAAAGCTTTTACTTGGAGGTATCATTTGTTTTGTTTCCGGATGGAGCATAGAAAAATATATTCTCAAATGAAAAGTATTGAGAAATGGGTTATGATTTTTAATCTTTTTTGTTTTAAATTTGAATAATTATGGCAGGATCTTATAACCATTTTAAAGGTATTCCAGAACTTCCAGACTATGCAAGGGAAAAGACCAAACGCCCTAAATTAGTTGCGGTTGTTGATGAAGATAACTGCACAGGCTGTCAAGTGTGTGTACCTTTCTGTCCTGTAGATTGCATTGAACCAGTAGCAAAAGATAAATACGAAATCCCCATCCCACCTGTTCAAGTTAGATTTAATGAATGTACCGGATGTCAGGTATGTGCTAGAGTATGTACGAAAATGACATGGGATGCAATACGAATGCTTGGTACTGATGATTTTGAAGAAAACTACGATCTTACAATAGAATAATTTTTTACAAAGCCTTAACCATAAAAGTAATCCATTGAGTAACAAAAACTATCACCACGAAGAAAACTTTTTCCAAAAATATATCTGGTCTGTTGATCACAAAGTGATCGGAATTCAATATGGTATAACTTCCCTTTTATTTTTACTATTTGGATTCTGCTTAATGATGGTCATGAGGTATCAACTTGCTTATCCAGAGACACCCATTCCAATTGTCGGCTGGTTTTTTGCTGAGAGTGGTGGAATTATGCTCCCCGAAAACTATAACACATTAGGGGCAATGCATGGTACTATCATGATATTCCTAGGTGTTGTACCTCTTGCTGTAGGTGCATTTGGGAATTACCTAGTTCCGCTCCAAATTGGTGCACCTGATATGGCATTTCCAAAGTTAAATGCCTCTAGCTACTGGTCTTATTTTATCGGTGGAGTTATCATGCTCGCCAGCTTTTTTACTCCAGAAGGAGCAGCAAGAAGTGGATGGACTTCCTATCCTCCATTATCAATTTTTGAATCCGGTCAGACGATGTGGCTTTGTGGAATGATTTTTCTAATCACATCTTCCCTGCTTGGTTCTATGAATATAATTGTAACGATCGTTCAACTAAGAGCTCCTGGTCTAACATGGTTTAAATTACCTTTTTTTATCTGGACCCAGTTGATTACTTCTTTTTTACTAGTTCTAGCATTTCCACCACTTGAAGCAGCTTCTATTCTACAACTGATGGACAGAGTCGCAGGAACAAGTTTTTTCCTTCCAAGTGGTTTAGTGTATGCTGGTAATGCTGTTGAAGCATATGGCTCCGGCTCACCATTGTTATGGCAACACTTATTTTGGTTTCTGGCACATCCTGAGGTGTACGTACTAATTTTACCTGCTATTGGTATCGTTGGCGAAATAATAGCAAACAATACAAGAAAACCTCTTTGGGGATATAAATCTATGATTTATGCCATAAGTTTCTTGGGATTTATGTCTTTTATTGTCTGGGCTCATCATATGTTCTTAACGGGGATGGGTCAAACGATGAGTGCTTTTTTCCAGTTAACAACAATGATTATATCTATACCGTCTGTAGTTGTTCTCACCGCTTTTTTCTTGTCTCTCTGGGGTGGTTCAATCCGATTTAATACACCCATGTTATTTGCATTGTCTTTTCTTCCCATGTTTGGAATAGGCGGATTGACAGGTCTTCCATTGGGTGTTGCAGCTTCTGATATATTTTTACATGATACTTACTACGTCATTGGCCATTTCCACTACGTTGTTGCACCTGGGACGTTGTTTGCATTGTTTGCAGGTATCTACTATTGGTTTCCGAAAGTAACAGGAAAGAAGCTTCATGAAGGACTTGGAAAACTCCACTTCTGGCCTTCTCTTTTATTTATGAATGGTGTTTTTATGCCCATGTTTATCCAGGGGCTAGCTGGACTCTCACGCCGTATGTATGATGGTGGTACACAATATGCCCATGCATCAGATATTTTACAATGGAATGAGTTTATGACAATTTCAGCTTTTTGCCTAGGTGCTGCTCAAATTCCATTTATACTAAATATATTTATGACATTAGCAAGCAAGGCTACAGGTGAAAGAAACCCATGGGATTCTACAACAATTGAATGGTCTTCCCCTTCACCACCTTTACCACATGTAAATTTTGATGAAGAAGTTCATGTTTACCACGGTCCATATGAATACAGCGTACCAGGTAAAGATAAAGATTTTTGTCCGCAAACTGTTAAATAGACTAGGAGAATGCATTGAGTAGCATACCATATATTCTAGAAGAAAGACCTGATACAGGACTGAATAATTCTAGACTAGGAATTTGGATTTTTATAGCATCTGAAATAATGCTTTTTGGCGGATTATTTTCGGCGTATGTATTTTTAAGATTTGCAGCTCCTGAAGGTGACTTTGATTACTGGGGTTCAAAGCTAAACGTCCCTATGGCAACCTTTAATACGTTAATGTTAATTACTTCAAGTGTCACTATGATTATGTCTTGGGCTTCTCTTAGAATGAAACAATTTGATAAATATAAAATGTACTTAGGTCTCACAATATTATGTGGTCTTGGATTTTTAGTTGTTAAATATATTGAGTATACCAGCAAATTTCATCATGGTATTTTCCCATCCTCTAGTACTTTTATGGGAATCTATTTTACCTTAACAGGGTTACATGTTCTGCATATACTAGGTGGTTTGCTTGTTCTCATCTATTTCTGGAGTCCTGTTGGAAAGAGAATGTATGATGAAGACCCAAACTTATTAGCAAATAGAATTGAAGTAACAGGACTTTATTGGCATTTTGTTGATCTTGTCTGGATATTTTTGTTTCCAATACTTTACTTATTATAAGGTCGTATATGTCTAATAAAACTGATATAACAGTCGAAGAGCACTTAGAAATACAACATCATGTCAAAACATACATAAATGTCTTCGTTGCACTAATAGTACTCACTTTTATTACTGTTGCTGTAAGCTATCTAGAGGTCTCTTTTATTGAAGCTTTTTTTCTAGCAGTTATGATTGCGTCAGTGAAAGGAAGCCTTGTTCTTGGCTTTTTCATGCATCTGATAACAGAAAAGCAAGCAATTATATGGATTCTGGTTTCAACTTTAATTGCATTCATGATCCTTATGTTTTTACCTCTAGTTTCAATGATAGATCATACAAATACTTGGTAGAGAGATGGGACTCAAATTAACTCACATAATCATTATTACTTGTTCCATACTATTGGCAGGATTTTTTTCTTATCAAATGTACTTAGAAAACATAACTCCTCTTTTTATTGGAGGAGCACTTACAACAACTGGACTTACATACTACATGTCTTTAATCATAAAAAAATTTAAAACTATATGAAATCTTTATTTTTAAAACAAGGAATTATCGTTAGCCTTATTTTATCATCTGATTTGATTTTTGCTTGTGCAACATGCTTTGGTGATCCCAATAGCAATGCTGGAAAAGGTATGGATATGGCCATAATTACTCTTTTAGGAGTAATAAGTCCTATTCTATTCGCAATTGCTGCTGGTATTATATCCATCGGTCTCAAATCAAAAAAAATGAATCAGGATATAACTGAAAATGATTGATCTTCTAAGATATTTAGGCCTACCTGTAGGTATTTCATCTGTTAGCGGACGTATAGATGAAATTATAGTAATAGTTCACTATTTAATGCTTGTCTTATTTGTTGGATGGGGAGCATTTTTTATTTACAGTTTAATAAAATTTCGTTCTTCCAAAAATAAAAAAGCTAATTATAAAGGTGTTGAATCTCACTATTCTTCTATTTTAGAAGCGGCTGTTGCTGTGATAGAAATTGTAATCTTATTTGGATTTGCTTTCCCAATCTGGGCAGAACGTGTTAATGATGTACCTGATAGTAGAGATGCTGTCCATCTACGTGTTGTGGCACAACAATATGCTTGGAATATCCACTACCCTGGTCCTGATGGGATCTTTGGAACTGTTAGTTCAAAATTAGTTGATGAGCAAGAGAACCCTATTGGTCTAGATCGATCAAGTGATAATGCTTCCGATGACTTTTATACAATTAACCAATTACACATACCTGTTAATCAAGAAATAAGAATTGATTTAACCAGTAAAGATGTTATCCATAATTTCAAACTACCTGAGCTTCGAGTTTCCCAAGATGCAATTCCTGGAATGTCAATACCGGTTCATTTCAAAGCAACAAGTACATCAGAAGAATTCTTAAAAACAACAATTGGTACTAAACGTGAAGGAAAAAGTTTGGAGATTGCTTGTGCCCAATTATGTGGACTAGGGCATTACCGAATGAAAGGTTACCTGACAATATCAGAAGAGACAGACTACTTAGCTTGGTTAGATGAACAAGCTGAATACCTTGAAGAAGAAAGTGGTGGTGATGATGACTGGGGTGATGACGACTGGTAAAATATAATAGTACTAAAAATTTAAAAAAGCCTACATTAAGTAGGCTTTTTTTTTAAGAATTATTAGTCTTCAAAAAATGCAAAAAATCTCTTATACAATCATTCGAGATAGTATGCTCAGCATCATATTTTTTATATATAGGATCTAATACGCCTAGCTTTTTTAAGTCATCATATGTTTTATCTGCTAATTCTAAAGCTACTACAGGGTCTTGTACTCCGTTACCCATGAATAATTTCATTAATGAAAGATCTTTATTTTTTATTTTTTGAACAACTTCTTTTACTGGCATAAATCCACATAATGCAGTAACGGTGTTATATAATTGAGTGTTCATTAACCCTGAAAATATTGAGAGAGATGCTCCTTGACTAAACCCTAAAAGATTTACTCTTTTTTCATCAAGATTTAGTTGCTTTATAGCTTCTTTCACAGATAATACAACAGATTCCTGATGATTCTCCATCTGTTCTGGTTTTGGTAGCTTGGGCAAATTTACAAAGTCTAGCTCTGCCCATGCCCACCCATTGGCTTGAACAGGTATGGATGCCTGAAGGCTGATGCAAGTCCAGTCACGAGGAAAGATACCTACTAATCCATAAAGGTCCATCATGTTGGATCCAAAACCATGTAAGAAGAATACGCTTGGACTCTTCTCTCTTGCTTCCGAAACTCTAATTATGTTTTTTAAAGGTAAATTGATAGAAGTTTTTTCCATAGATATTTATTTTATAAACGGTATTTCAAAAAATTTATGCAAAAAAAAACCCCGCATAAAGCGGGGTTTTTTCTCTCATTGAGAGAATTATTCACCAGCTACTGAAGCTTTTCTATAGTCAGTTACTAGTTTCTTAACTTCACCAATGGCTTTACGTGCACGACTTCCTGCAGCTTTGTTACCATTCATGTTCTTTTCATGCACAGAATGAAATGTATCAAACTGTTCTTTAATTTGATCATACAACTTGCTTGTTTTAGACATATTATTTCCTTTTTGTTTTTGTATTACTGTTAAATATTAAATACATACTATATCTTATATAATAGAAAAATAGTTTATATGCTATATATAGTGCATATAATGTAACATTATAATAAATAATTCGATAATAAAATTTTCTTTTTTATCCTCTATTTTTATTAAATATTTTCTTAAAACAGATAAAAATGCTAATCAATGAAAATTCCTCTAGCATTACTGCGATACCAATCTATTTTTCATATTTTAATCAATTGTTTCAGCGGTATAATCGCTTGAACTAATATTCCTCCCAGTTAAGTTAAAACTCCCTTCAGAGTCATTTAAATTTTCTTGAAATTGATAGTACAGGACGAGGTTTCCTGAACTAGTATAATTACCTGAATTGGCGGATGCAGATAAGGTATTTCCACTATTATATAATGCCGAAATTGCATTTGCGCTTAGATTTGTGTTCCAGTATGCAACTTCATCAATCTTACCATGAAAATATCCTGTATTGGTATCATGTCTCCGACCTATAGAAAATTCACTATTTTGGTTTACTGTACTTCCTGAATAATTATAATTAGCAACTACCAAAGTACCGTTAACATAAAGTTTTAAATCGTTAGTCCCATCATCGAAAGTTAATACAACATGATACCATCCTCCATTTGCATTTGATAATGTTGTACCATATATAGTTTCATACGAGCCTCCACTCCTCATAGAACCAACTATCTTTGTTGTTCCACCTGAATTATTTAACCCAACTCTATACACTCTATTCTTATTCACAAACCATTCATCATTTCCACTACTCGGAAGACTATTTGGATCCACCCATACTTGTATCGACCAATCCGTAGTTTCAAAATTAGAATTATCTCCAACATACGCTGCTTCACTCGATCCGTCTAAGTCTAAAATATAATTGGAGACTACAGCATTTAACGAAACAGAATTATTACTTTGAGAGCCGCTTGCTACATTTCCTACTGCGTCATATATACTATTACTGATTGGATTTACCGTTAATGTCTCACTACCATTTGGGGTACCAGATAGGGATATTCCTAATGTATATGTATTTCCACTTGAAGATATACTCGAAGGTGTTGAACTACTTAAAGAAGCATTACCACCAGTTCTTGTTAATGTAAAATCAGTAATTTCAAGTGAACCTGATCCTGAAGATGTATTATAAACTGCTTCGCTAAATGTTACGGAGATAGTGCTATTATCAGCAGCAAGAGAATTGCCAGTTATAGTTGGAACTGTACCATCATAAGTCCAATTAAATTGTGATGCAGCGCTATTATTGTTTGAGGATGCATCCGTAAAAGTACTTCCCGCTACATCAATGGTGGTGGCTCCATCAGATGAAGGAGTAAATGTCGCTAAGTAAGTAGTTCCGCTGCCACTAAACGAAGTTAGACTTCCACCTGATACCGTTACATCCGCCACTGCAAAATTCGTTGTATTTTCATTACTAGTGAAGGTGATTGTTAGGGGATTATCATTAGTTGTAGAACCATCGCTTACAGATGCACTGCTACTATTCGAAGCAGTGATCGTCATCGTAGGACCTGTTTTATCATTTAAAGTAGCAGTATTATAACTTTGAGAGGTAGATGCCACATTTCCGCCTGCATCATATATTGAATTACTTATTGGCGAAATGGTTAAAATTTCTGTTCCAATTGCGGTACCTGATAGAGAAATACCTAAATCATACCCACCATCAACATTTTTATACCAGGCAACATCATCATCGTTATAACCGTGACTTAAGATGTCTAAATCACCATCTAGGTCTACATCTGCAATTTGAATCCTGTATGGCTTATCAATATTTGACTCTATAGTGTATTTGGTAAAACTTTCAGATCCATTATTGGCATACCAAACCACATCATCAGCATATTGGCCAACAGCAGCAATATCTAGGTCCCCATCATTATCAATGTCAGCTATTGTAGCATCAAAAGCACCATCCAAATCGGCATCAATCGTACTTTTAGTGAAACTTTCAGATCCATTATTGGCATACCAAACCACATCATCAGCATCGAAGGATACCGTAACAATATCTAGGTCTCCATCTTCATCAATGTCTGCTACAGAAACGCCTCTGGGATTATCGATACTTCCATCAATTGAACGTTCAGTAAAACCAGCAGCTCCATCATTTTCAAACCAAAGTAATTCATCACTACTCATATCTGAGGTAACAATATCTATATCTCCGTCTTCGTCAAGATCAACTGAAAAAGGACGGAAGCCCGCATCTGAAACGATTGTATTTTTAGTGAAAGATTCAAAACCATTATTCTCATACCATACAAGTACATCCTCAGTGTAAGCATCAAGTATAATATCTACATCATTATCTCCATCTAGATCTGCAACATCAATACCTCGAGGATCCTCAATACTGGCATCAATGGTGGTTTTTGTGAAGCTTTGAGAACCATTATTATCATACCAGCAAAGTTTATCTCCCTCTCCAGCTATCGCTATAATATCCATATCTCCGTCTCTATCAAGATCCTTTGCAATAGCTTCCCTCGCACCTACCAGACTTGCATCAATCGTATATTTAGTAAAACTTTGAGAACCGTTATTTTGATACCAAACAAGATTTGAACCTTGAGAAGAACATCCTATCACATCAACATCACCGTCTTGATCAAGATCTGATGCAAATATGGAAATAGCTCCATTAAGATCAGCATCAATTGTATTATCGGAAAAGGTTGGTACACCCTTTGAAATACTGCTTGGGGTAGAGCTGCTCAAGGTTGCAGGATCCCCGCCCAAGGGCACAGCCAGAGCAAATGACCAATCCCCAACTTCTAATGCACCTGTTCCAGAACTTGAATTAAAAACTGTTTCACTTAACTGTACGTTTACCGTACTGTTATCAGCAGCTAATGTTGTTAGAAAAAATAAAGGAACGCTACTATCATAAATCCACTCAAAAATTTCTGAAGCATAATTATTATTACTCTTTCCATCTGTATAGGCTCCCGTTGGAATATAAATTTTAGTCAATCGGTTGGAAGAAGGAGTGAACGTTGCTGTATAAACTCGATCACTTCCAGAAAATGAGCTTATACTTCCACCAACCAATCCAATATCACCTACAGTAAAATTTGACGTGGTCTCATTACAGGTGAATGTTAGGGTGAGAGTATTATCATTGGTCGTGGAACCATTAGTCACCGCACTACTCCCATCTGTCGCAGTAATAGTAATTCTAGGTCCTACATTGTCTGCATTTGCAACCGCTTGAAAAGATGGTAACGCGAACTGGCCCGAACAAAGTGTAATTAACATTAACACTATCAGTATATTTTTATAGAACTTCATTCTATTTTAGTAACAACATTTTCTTGGATTGCCTAAAACCTCTTGCTCGAAGCTCAGAAAAATAGACTCCGGAAGAGACAGGGTTTCCTAACTCATCATGACCATCCCAAACGATAGAATGGTAGCCATAATCCATGGTTTCACTTACCAATGTTTTAACTGTCTGACCCAAAAGATTATAAATGATAATATTTACTTTCCCTGTTTGAGCTACTGAAAAATCCATTTTTGTTTCTGGGTTAAAAGGATTTGGATAATTTTGACTTATGGAGAATTTTTCAGGAATCTGACTTAAAAGATCCATTAGCGTTGATTCTACAAATGATCTCTCACCAATCACAAATCTAAGATCATATGCTCCATCAATTTTCCCTTCTATAGTATACCCAGTTGATAAAAAGTTTTCAATAATATCTCTTGTAGAAATATCTAATACTGAAACTATGGATCCCTCAGGTAAATAATCTAAACTCTCTCCAGATAAGATTATTGATCCAGAATTACTCTTTCCAGATAAACGAATATTCCAAATACCATTTAATTCATCTGAAGATCGTATATCTGCACTATGATTGAAATCACCATTTCCATCAATGTCCATTGATATACTTACAAAGTCCTCCATAGAAGGTAACTTTGGTGTATCATAACCATCTTTTTCATTTAAGGCTTTTTCAGTCCTCCCAATTCTACCCGTTCGATCAAAATAATTTTCGCCTTGAATTTCTAATGCGATGTTCCAATCTGTTGACAACCTCCTCTCTGCTTGCACTGAATCATCAGGAAATGGTTTTATTACAAGACTATCTATATCTTCAGAATCATTATGAACTGCATATCCAGCCCACGGTTCAAAGAAATCTAGAGGACCAGCCCATCCATCAGATTGTGAATCACCAAACTGGTAAAGACCTGAGATACTGTCATTACCGCGACTAAAAGATGTTTTGAAAGAAAATGGACTACCGATCATATTCCAACCCGGCTCTAAATAAATGGTGAAATCATCTAACGGTAATGCAGCTGCGGTTGTATCCGAATTGGTGAAAATGATAGGTTTATTAAATTCATGATGAATCCAATACGCAATACCTGTTTGTAGGCTGTCTGGTTTAATCCTTTTTTTTGTTTGAGGATTCCAGTAATGAATAACATATCCATCCTCTTTTAGACTTGCAGTAGATATGCGCTTGTTTAGTAATTCGCCTGGCCATGAAAACATGCGCCATTTTTCAGATAGTATTCCGTCCGGATAAAAACTAAATCTGGTTTCCATATTTAAGCCATTTTGAGGGATGGATAATAATGGTGTTTCATAGTTACTAGTATTTGAATAATCCATACTATCAACACTTTCAAAGTAAGTCCTAAAATTTCGAACTGTTAGCAAGCTCTCAGGAATACTTACCTCATAAAGAGAATCATTTACAGCAGACATAGGAAGTTTAATTAATTTTTTACTTCCTCCTATTTGAACATACAAATTTGTACTTTGGATCCCATTTAAATCCGTTGAGATTGCACGTGCTATAGCAGAATTAGAGCTCTGTATAGTGTCCGGGAAAAAAGTAATAAGTGTTGGTGGATCAGAATAAAGACCCAATGCAGAACTTATTACCCCACCTTTTAGAGATAAAGAATCGCTACTGCTTGTACTCAAAAAATTAGAACTGGTTGTTCCTTTTAGTTTTAAATCCTCTGACTCCATTATTTCACTGGTAAGAGAGAATTGAAATGTTTTCAAGTCATAGTCTTGGGCATATAGATGTATAGATATAAAAAGAAACCCTATTAAAAAGTGATTTAAGAAAAAGTTCATAGTTTTTCCTATAGAGTCGTATCACCCGAAACAACAAAGACATTACTTCCAAGATGAACTAATGTCATCATTGCATACTGACCCGCTGTCTTTAAACCATTCCTCGCATTTAAAGTTGTACCTGATGCGCTAAATGTCACCTGACCTGCACCATTTTGAACAATCATACAATTAAATCCAGCTGGTAGACTTGCACCAGAGGAAACACTTATCGATGTTGCAGAGCCACTAGAACAAACAATCACAGTTCCATTATCAGTTGCAGCAAGAGTTTTACTAGTTCCGGATAAGGTTTGCAAATCTGCACCATACCCTGTAATAGCGTTATCATCAAAGTCTGTTTTACCAGCCATTTCAATGGTAGTTGCTGTAACAACTACCGTTCCATCTGTCGAGTTAGAAATCGTTTCTCCATTACCAAAAGTTATATCATTTCCTGTAACGGTCAAATCACCACTTAAGGATGTGGTAGTTGCTGTAACTAGGACTGTTCCATTACTTGAGTTTGTAATAGTTTCATCATTCTCTAAAATCAAACCTGCAGAACCTGTGATATCTAGAGAAGTACTTGCAGTAGCAGTTGTAAATGCTCCCGTTGACGCGGAATTCGCTCCAATTGCCGTACCATCAATCGCACCCCCATCAATATCAACCGCATCTAAGTATGCAGTACCATCTATATATAAATTTTTGAATTCAACAGAACTACTACCAAGATCAACTTCACCATCATCCATTGGTGTCCAGGTTGTAATATCACCATTACCTATTGTTACAGTGTTATCACCTTTTCCATATGTATTATATCCTATTACAATCTGATTAGTTCCTGCTCCACTTGAAAGGGCAGTAAATGCTCCTAAGAGGGTGTTTTTATTCCCTGTAGTTATGTTATTGAACCCTGTCATCCCGGAAGTATATCCAATTGCAGTATTATAACCGTAATTATCTGCAGTTCTATTGGCATCACCCAGAGCAAAAGCTCCAACAGCTACATTATAACCACTAGTGGTTGAAGCTTGTAATGCTCTTATTCCAATTCCTACATTATAGTATCCGGAAGTATTATTATTAAATACCAAATCTCCTACGCCTGTATTTGAATGTCCATCAATATTTAGACCAAGAGCTGAATTACCAATTCCTACATTATATCCTCCGGAAGTATTACTGCTCATTGCATCTTTTCCGATAGCAGTATTGTTATCACCAGAGGTAATTGATTCAAGGGATCCAATACCTAATCCAACATTATCATTTGCATTGTTAAGCGTACCAGTTGTTTGATGTCCGACAATCAAAGAATTTGAAAAACTTGTTCCAGCTGATTTAACATCCGTTAGACCATCAAGTCCTGTAACGGATGATTTTGCATCCAACTGAGTCTGAATGTTTGACGTAACTCCATCTACATAATTAAGTTCTGCTGATGTAGCAGTCACTCCATCAAGAATATTTAACTCTATCGCTGTGGAGGTAACTGATAAATCTGATAATGAGCTAACCGTTCCTGTTCCCTTTGCATCCAACTGAGTCTGGATGTTGGAGGTAACTCCATCTACATAGTTTAATTCTGTCGCTGTAGAAGTAACACTCAAGTCTGATAAAGAGCTAACCGTCCCTGTTCCCTTTGCATCTAACTGAGTCTGAATATTCGATGTAACTCCATCTACATAGTTTAATTCTGTCGCTGTAGAAGTAACCGATAAGTCTGACAAAGAGCTAACCGTCCCTGTTCCCTTTG
>Ga0115570_10001080_pt1 | contig 22096 bp, 16 predicted proteins | sample COGITO_mtgs_1205_3_FD_87294 | JGI IMG/M metagenome (GOLD analysis project Ga0115570, IMG submission 87294) | Pelagic marine microbial communities from North Sea - COGITO_mtgs_120524 | ecosystem: Environmental > Aquatic > Marine > Epipelagic | place: Germany:Helgoland, sampling site Kabeltonne... | reverse complement strand
TCTACTTTACCCAGCTCTTCCGAGAGTCTTTTGGCCGTAGCCTCCATTACATCGAGGAGGTCGTCTGCATCGACCACGGTGCCTTCCCGGGATTTCATTCGGCCTGAAGGCAAATCCACCATGCCGTAGGACAAATGAGATAGCGTGCTGGCCCAGGTATAGCCAAGTTTTTGAAGAATCAAAAAGAGGACCTTGAAGTGGTAATCTTGTTCATTGCCCACGACATAAGTCAGCGAATCCATGGAGAAATCCGCAAAGCGTTGAATCGCCGTACCAATGTCTTGGGTCATGTAGACGGAGGTACCGTCCTGGCGGAGGACCAATTTTTTATCCAAGCCTTCGGGCCTTAGATCAATCCATACGGAACCGTCGTCGCGGCGATAGAATACGCCTTTGGCGAGGCCCTCCTCGATGTCCTTCTTTCCCAAGACATAGGTTTCCGACTCGTAATAGTTCTTGTCAAAGTGCACGCCCAAACGCTGGTAGGTTGCATTGAATCCTTCGTAAACCCAGGCATTCATGGTCTTCCAAAGTTCCATGACCTCCGGATCTCCGGCTTCCCAATCCAGCAGCATCTGCTGCACCGCTTTCATGCATGGGGCCTCCTTCTTCGCTTGGTCGGCCTCCATGCCGCCTTGAATGAGCGCTTCCGCTTCCAGTTTGAGTTGCTGGTCGAAGCGCACGTAGTATTTGCCTACTAGGTGATCGCCCTTCAGCCCGGATGATTCGGGCGTCTCCCCTTCCCCATACATCTTCCAGGCGTACATGCTTTTGCAGATATGCACCCCTCGGTCGTTGATGATTTGGACTTGTACAACGGGCTTTCCCGTCGCTTGGATCAGTTGCGCCACCGAGTAGCCCAAAAGATTGTTGCGAATATGACCCAAGTGCAAGGGCTTGTTGGTATTCGGGGAAGAATACTCCACCATAGCCGCCGGCAGAGACGTATCCACGGGCGTGATGCCCCAGTGCGCATCCGCGCATATGGCATCCATGGTAGACTGAAGGGTCGCCTCGGACAAGGTCAGGTTCAGGAATCCCTTGACTACGTTAAATCCTTGGACTTCGGCGCACGCCTCTTGAAGGGCCAAACCAATGGCCTGGGCCGTTGCTTCGGGGCTCATCCGGCTCGCTTTCACATAGGGAAAAACCACGAGGGTGACATCTCCGTCAAACTCTTTGCGGGTTTCTTGCAAATCAATCGGCGCCTCGTGGAGGCCAAAAAGACGTTCTAAAGTGGCGGAGATGATCGCTTCCAATCCGGTATTCATGGTTTCCTTTAAAATGATCCTCTCAATCCGAGACGTTCTTGCAATCGATCGACGGTGCTCTGCAGTAAAGTAAAGGCCGCCGTTCCCATCGCGTTGCCGCCGTTGTCCAAAAGCGGATTAATTTCTGTGAATTCCATACACATCACTTTGGGCTGGTCCGCGAATAAATCTAACAACCCGCGCGCCTCCTCCAAGGTGAATCCCCCTTCAACAGGTGTGCCAGTTCCCTGAGAAATACTGGGATCCATGCTGTCCACATCGAAGGATATGTAGACCATATCGCAGTCACTTAGTTGAGTCATGACCTCATCGACGACCGCGTCGAGCCCCTTTTGACGCACTTCCGGAACCCGATGGACGCGCATGTCATGCTCTGCGATGAGATGATCTTCCGGGGCTTCGGTAGAACGCAAGCCAATAAAGGCTACATCAGAAGGCTTCACCCGCTGTGGATGGCCTTTGAGCTTTTGCCAGGCGTCCACTGTGACAGGGCTAGGGTCGTTGATTTTACATGATACATTGTCCGCACCAATCGCGGTAGCTAGGGGCATGCCATGCATGTTTCCCGAAGGAGAAGTGTAGGGAGAATGCAAGTCCGCATGCGCGTCAATCCAGACAACCCCAAGTCGTGAAAGCGGAAAAGCTTGTTTAATTCCCGCAATGGTCCCGCCTGCATTGGAGTGGTCCCCGCTGATGACAATGGGAAACTGCCCATCGTCCAGGGTTTCCGCTACCACCGCAGAAATGCGTCGGTACATCCGCACAATGCCGCGTATCCGCTTGCCGTAGGGCGATTCGGGATGGCGGTAGAGCAGGGCATTGTTCGTTTGGACCTTGCGCGGAGCTAAGCTTCGGAAAAACTTTGGCTGGATATGGAAGGAAGCCCCACGGATGGCGGCATAGCCCAAACTGGAGCCCCGGGTTCCGGCGCCCAATTCGGACATAGCAGTGATGAGTTGAAGCATATGGGCAAAGGTAGGAATTGGCCTACCTTTGAGACTTAGGAAGATTACCCCATGGCAAAAAAGGCAAAAACCTCCTCTACCTCCTCCGTATTGGGCCCCATTACACAGGTTTGGTCTGATGTGAAGACGAACAAGTCACTCCACGCCGTTTTCGGGATATCCTTGACCTTCATCGCAGGGTTTGCCTGGCTTTCGAGCATGTCCTCGCTCCTTTCCTGGTCCGCGGATTACAGCTCCTTTGAAGGGAATTTTAGCCAAATCCTTTGGGACCCCGAAGTTCAAATGGCCAATACTTTCGGGAAGCTCGGCGCGGCAGTCGGCTTTTATCTCACCGTCAAAAGCTTTGGCTGGACCTTTTTGTTGCCGCTTACTTGGCTGATCTTGCTGGGGCTGAAATGGGGGTTGCATATCCCATTCAAACCACTGACTTGGTTGCGCCGAATTTTAGTTTGGACTTTTTTATTGGGCATGGGAACCGCCCTGCTTCCTTTTGGTTTCTCGGATGTTTATGTGGGCAATCTTGGGCATTACCTCGCTTTTTGGTCCAGCCAGTTCATGGGTGTGGTGGGTGCTTGGTTTGCATGGCTGACGATCACCTCTGCCCACGTCGTGTGGTTATTTAAGATGACCCCGCAAACCTGGCGAAAAGCCAAAGAGCCAGCCCCCTGGAATGATGAACGGGGCCCAGAAGACGATGACGAGGATTTGGAGCCCTTGCCCGATGACCCCGCAGAAGAAGTAGAATGGAATCTGGGGGAAGATCCGTTAGAGACTCCGGACCCCATCCTGCCCGTGGCTCCCCCTCAACCCGTAGTGGTTGATTTACCCTTGGAGACCGTGGAGCCTATTCCCCTTCAAAGCGAGGTGTTTGCCGAGAATGAGGAGGAAGCGCCCAAAGGTTCTTTGGCGACGGCCTACGATCCGCGTGCAAACCTTTCCCGTTACCAGTTTCCTAAATTGAGCCTTTTGGTCGACATGCCCGTAGGGAACGCCAAAGTGGACGCCGAAGAATTGGAAGCCAACAAGGAGCGCATCATCGAAACGCTGCGCAACTACAAGATTGAGATTTCGAAAATCAAAGCCGCCGTGGGCCCGACGGTGACCCTGTATGAAATTGTGCCTGAAGCCGGCATCCGCATCTCCAAAATCAAAAGTTTGGAAGACGACATCGCGCTCAGCTTGAGTGCTTTGGGCATTCGGATCATTGCCCCCATTCCCGGACGGGGTACCATCGGTATTGAGGTGCCCAACCGCAGTCCGCAGATGGTGAGCATGAAGGCCGTGCTCTCTTCGGAAAAATTCCAGAATACCACGATGGACTTGCCGATAGCCTTGGGTAAAACCATTAGCAACGAGGTGTTTGTGGCGGATTTGGCCAAAATGCCCCACCTGCTGATGGCCGGTGCTACGGGCCAGGGAAAGTCGGTGGGACTGAACGCCCTTTTGGCTTCCATCCTGTACAAAAAGCATCCCTCAGAGGTGAAATTTGTCCTCGTCGATCCCAAAAAAGTGGAATTGACGCTCTACAACAAGATTGAGCGTCACTTCTTAGCCAAGCTCCCCGGTACCGAAGAGGCCATTATCACGGATACAACCAAGGTGATTCACACGTTGAACTCACTCTGTATCGAGATGGACGACCGCTATGACCTGCTCAAGGACGCCATGGTGCGGAACATCAAGGAGTACAACCAAAAATTCACGAGCCGCAAACTCAATCCCGAAGAAGGGCACCGCTACTTGCCCTACATCATCCTCGTGATCGATGAATTCGCCGATTTGATTATGACGGCCGGCAAAGAGGTCGAAACCCCCATTGCACGTCTGGCCCAGCTTGCGCGTGCCATCGGAATTCACTTGATTATTGCCACGCAGCGTCCGTCTGTCAATGTGATTACGGGAATCATCAAGGCCAACTTCCCGGCCCGAATCGCCTTCAAGGTTTCCGCCAAAATCGACTCCCGGACCATCCTCGACGCCGGCGGAGCGGAACAACTCATCGGGAAGGGCGACATGCTCTTTTCCGCAGGCAATGATTTGATCCGCTTGCAGTGCGCCTTCCTGGATACCCCCGAGGTGGAGGATATCTGTGAATTTATCGGATCCCAACAAGCCTACCCGGAGGCCTATGCCCTCCCTGAATACTCTGGGGAAGAAGGTGGATCCGGTGGCGGAGGCAATTACAGCGCCGATGAACGCGATGCCCTGTTTGTCGATGCGGCGCGTATTGTCGTGCAGAGCCAGCAAGGTTCGGCATCCCTTTTGCAACGGAAACTCAAATTGGGCTACAACCGGGCCGGCCGATTGATCGACCAGCTTGAAGACGCTGGAATTTTGGGGCCTTTTGAAGGATCCAAAGCCCGCCAAGTCCTAATTCAAGACGAACACCATTTAATGGAACGCCTAAACGGCCAATGATGACACATACCTTCCGCACTCTATCGACCCTCGTTGTACTTAGCCTCTGCACTTTTGGCACGCAGGCGCAAAGCGGAGACCCCTTGACCTTGCTCAAAGAAGTCGAGAAAAAGACCCTCGCCTATACAGATCAGACTATTCAGTTCACCATGGTCATCGAGGCGCCCGGACGCGATGGAAAGAAGGTCCAGCGTAAAACCTCCGGGAAAGTAGAAGTTGTCGGCGAAAAAGCTTTACTCTCTTTAAATGGTCAGCTCATCTTCCTGGAAGGAGCCCGCGTGACCACCGTCAGTGAAGAGGACGAAGAGATTGTGGTTCGCAAGTTGGATGGAGACGAAACGCAATTCACCCCAGCGGCCTTGGTGAAGAAATATGAAACCGGTTCCAATTTTCAATGGGCCGGGGAGGAAACCGTGGCCAACGGGGTGAAAATTGTCTACATCCGGATGAAACCCAAAAACAATGTCGACGTCCGAGACGTCGTCTTGGGCATCAACATGCGGACTAAGCGGATTCACTCCTACCAAGAATTTGGCACGAATGACGTGACCACCACCTTGCGCATTGTACAATATGATGTCAATCAGGGCGTTACCTTGCAGAAAGTCACCTTTAACAAGTCCAAGTACCCCGGATACGATTACGTCGCTCCCACGGGTATGTAAACCCCTCTATGCAGCGGATTGATTGGTACCTCCTCCGGTCTTTTGCCGGGATCTTCCTCAAGACCATTGGCATTTCTGTGTTCTTTCTGCTCATGCAGATGGTCTGGAAATATGTCGATGACCTAGCGGGACGCGGGGTCGATTGGTGGGTTATCCTGGAACTGCTCTTCTATTGGTCTGCGTCCGTCCTGCCCATGGCCGCGCCGATCGCCGTGCTCTTTGCAGGCATCATGGTCTACGGCGATTTGGCAGAAAGCCATGAGCTCGCCGCCGCCAAGTCTTCAGGCGCCTCATTCTACCGTTTAATTCGTCCCATCCTTTTGGCCTTGGTGGGGATTGCGGTGGGCATGTTCTTCGTCGCCAACAACCTGATTCCGGTAGCCAATTTCAAAGGCGAAAATTTATTGATCAACATCGCAAAGCAGCGCCCCACCTTCAATTTACAGCCGGGCATTTTTTACGGCGGTATCGACGGCTATAGCATTAAGATTGGGGGAAAAACGGACAATGAAGTTCAGGACATCTTAATCTACGACCACCGGGAACGCGGTGAGGGCAACCACACCGTCATCATGGCCCCAAGGGCTGTCTTGCATTACACGGAGGGAAATCGCTGGATGGAAATGGAACTCTTTCAAGGCACTTCATACCAAGAGTACAAGGCCGAAAAGCGGGAGGAGCGCGATCGGAAACCCTTTCTAGAGAGCACATTTGACCGAATGGTGATACGGGTGAACATGGGGTCCTTCGAAATGGGAGACTTGTATTCCGTGCACCGCAGCGACGAATACAACATGCTAAGCGTGACACAACTCGACCACGCCATTGATGCACTCTACGATCAATACCGTCAGCGTCAAGACGAGGTCCATATGATTATGCGCAACAAATACTATGGCTGGCAATCCTCCGATAGCCTCTCCGGAGAGGCGCTCGGGTCCGAGCCGCTGTATATGAAGGAACGTTTGAAAGGGCATTACCTCTTCCGCGCAGTCAACAATGCCATCCATTCGGCTCAAGCCAACCGAGAATACATGGAGCAAATTCAATCCGAGTATGTGTGGCGCAATCAAGTGATTGCCCGCCATTATTTGGAGTTTCACAAGAAGTTTAGTGTGGCCATCGCCTGCATTTTGCTCTTCTTCATCGGGGCCCCCTTAGGCGCCATCATCCAAAAAGGAGGGTTTGGGCTGCCTTTCGTGATATCTGTCCTCCTCTTCCTCTTCCATTACGTGCTGACCATCATCTTTGAGAAAATGGGTCGCGAGTGGTTGATTTCACCGTTTTGGGCCATTTGGTTGCCGAACGCCATCCTCCTGCCCATCGCCCTTTGGATGACGGTTTGGGCCGCGAATGACGCGTCCATCAATAGTTTCGCACGCCTCCGCAAGCGTTTGCTCTTCTGGCTGCCATCCCGTTCTGCCACATGAAAATTCTCCACCTCTGTAACAAGGTGCCTTACCCGGGCCGCGATGGAAGCAGCCTGGCGATGGAGGCCCTGATACGCCTGGAAGTCAAGGCCGGGCATGAGGTACTCGTGTTGGCACTCAATACGGACAAGCACTTTGTATCTGATCCACAGCCGCAGGAAGGAATTCACTTTGAAGCCCCGGCCGTTCGGGTTTCGCCCAGCCTACGTGGGTTAATCGGACACCTCCTCCACCCTGCTTCCTACTTTGCGGCGCGCTTTGACCATGCGGCCGTGCGCCAACGCATTTCGACGTTGGCCAAAAAGACAGACCTCATTGTGGTGGATTCCTTGTTCATGGCGGTCTACCGCGATGCTTTTGGTTCGACTCCCTGGGTCCTGCGCGCCCACAATGTGGAACATCAGATTTGGGAACGAACCCTGGCTGGTATGGCTTGGAGTCCCAAAAAAGTATTTACCGCCTGGCAGACGCGTCGACTGAAGCGATGGGAAAGCACGATGATACAAGGAAGTACCGTCTGGGCCATTTCGGAAGAGGATGCCGAGACGCTTCACCGTTTGGGTGCGAAATCCGTACGTGCCTTGCCTTGCACCTATGACCCAACGGGGCCATGGACCTCGAGCGGTGCCATCGGCAGCAGCGTCTACCATTTAGGGGCCTTGGATTGGTTGCCCAACGTGCAAGGCCTCAAATGGTACCTGGAGCAGGTCCATCCCCATGTTCAGGTTCCGGTGACGGTTATTTCGCGCCATTGGCCCGCACACCTCCAACCACCAAAGGGTGTTACCCACCTGTCCCGTTTGGAGGACGGCTTTTCCTTTGAGGCCCACGGGATTTTTATTGCTCCCATTTTATCGGGCAGTGGCATGCGCATCAAACTGCTGGAAGCCATGGTTCGGGGCAAAGCGATTGTGACCACCTCCATTGGAGCGGAAGGGCTAAAAAATTCCCCAGGCATCACCGTAGTCAACGAACCCCAGGCCTTTGCAGCGGCCATTCAGCACTTGGTGGACGACCAAGCCTTCCGAATGGCGCAGGGCGCCGCAGCACAGGCCCATGCGCGCGCTACCTTTGCAGACGACGCTGTAGTCGCGTCTTTGCGTGCTTTGTAAGCTGTTTATGGAATCCTTCACCTGCTTAGACCTCTTTGTTCGCTGCTCCATGCTTTTTGTAGGGCTTATGGTCGCCGTTCTGGCGGGTAGCATTCCCTATCTGCTCTTCCCAGGTCTAGTTCGTCTGTGGCATGTAATTCAACGGCCTCGTGCCACTCCCACCGCGTTCGATGTATCCAAGGACCCTCTTTGGCCCTCTGTAGATCTTGTTTTTGCGGCCTACAACGAGGAAGCCGTCCTCCGTGAAAAACTGGCCAGCTTGCAAAATTTGGACTACCCGTTGGATCGGCTGACGGTCTGGGTCGGTTCCGATTGGAGCAGCGACGACACCGAAGCCATTTTGGGGGAAGTAGCTGAGGTCATGCCCAACTTGAAGTGGGAGCGCATGGCGGAGCGTTCGGGCAAGTCCAAGATTATCAACTACCTCGTTCAGAAAGGACAGGCGGACATCGTGGTGGGTACGGATGCGAACATTTTCTTCCACCCCATGGCCTTGAAGCATTTAGTGGCCCCTCTCGTGATGGATGGTCAAACCGATCTAGTGGGCGGTGAATTGACATACCGCGGTATGGGCCAAGGGGATAGCTACAAAAGCATCGCCACGCAAGAACGCTCCTACATCAGCTGGGAAAACCGAACTAAAGTCTGTGAAGGAGAACTCTGGGGCATGACTATGGGGGTTGAGGGGGGCTGTTATGCCCTACGGCGTTCTGCTTTTGCCCCTATTCCTCCGGGAACATTCATGGAAGACTTTTTCCTAACGATGCGCGTTTTGGCCAGCGGCAAACGTGTGCAGCATGCCGCTTTGGCGACGTGCACCGAGGACGTGAGCAATGATGCCCACATGGAATACCGGCGGAAAGTCCGAATCAGCCATGGAAACTGGCAGAATATCTTCCGCTACCGCATGCCCTGGAACCTTCGCTCTCTCGGCATTACGGTGGCCTTTATGGGGCATAAGCTGCTGCGATGGATGTTTCCGATCATCGTCAGTGCCGCGGTGCTCTATGAATTGGGTGCTGGACTCCACTACCAAGAATACGAATTGGTCGCGTGGAATCTTGCGACATTTGGGGCCGTCGCTGCGCTCCTGCTATATCCCCGAACCTTCTTGCCCAAAGCCATCGCCAAACGAATAAAGCCCCTCTCCTATTTCACGTGGATGAACCTCGCCCTGCTTCACGGGTTAGTTCAGTTTATACGAACCCCAGCCCATGTTTTGGGGGTTTGGGAACCCACCAAACGAAACAACCAATGATCACATCTCCATTTAGCCCCATTGAAGACGCCCTAGCTGATCTTGCCGCCGGAAAGATGGTCATTGTTGTGGACGATGAGGACCGTGAAAATGAGGGCGATTTGGTGGCGATTGCTGAAGGAATTACGGCGGATACCATCAATTTTATGGCGACGCACGGTCGAGGCCTCATATGCGCGCCCCTACCCGATGACCGATGCGATGCCCTGGGTTTGACGCCAATGGTCCATCATAACACCGATCCCCATGAGACGGCCTTTACCGTTTCCGTGGATTTAAAGGGAAATGGAGTGACAACCGGGATTTCCGCGTTGGACCGCGCTAAAACGGTTCAAGCACTGGTACACGCGGACAGCCGTCCCGAAGATTTCCAACGGCCCGGGCACATTTTTCCCTTGCGCGCCCGTCCGGGAGGGGTATTGCGCCGTGCTGGACATACGGAGGCGGCGATTGATTTGGCCCGTTTGGCGGGTAAACAACCCGCAGGGGTCATTGTAGAAATCATGAATTCCGACGGCTCGATGGCCAGACTTCCGGAGCTTATAGCGCTTTCAGCGCAATGGAACATGAAGCTGATCACCATCGAACAATTGATTGCCTATCGTCTCGAGCGGGAATCCCTCATTCGAGTCCACCGTACGTTTCAGCTTCCGACCCCGTTTGGCACATTTGACGTTTGCGTATACGAGCAAACCACCTCGAACCAAGTACATCTCTCACTAAAGCTTGGAACTTGGGAGGAAACCGATGAGGTTCTGGTTCGCATGCAAAGTGGAGATCCTCGCAAAAGTTTGCTGGACGACATCACGGGTGACAGACAATCCGGATTAGGGCGTGCCCTCCAGGCCATTTCAGACGCAGGCGCTGGTGTTTTTGTGGGCTTGAATCAACGTCCATCGGGAGAGGATCTTTTGGCCCACTTGGGGTCCTCCGTCGCTTTGTCCAAGTCCTTTGGAACCGACCCCTTAGATTACGGTGTGGGGGCCCAAATTCTTCGCCATGTCGGAGTTCGAAATGTTACCCTTTTAACCAATCACCCGATGAAGAGAGTGGGTATTGAGGGCTATGGCTTGCATATCGTTGGGAATCAAACCTTAGGTTAATTCCGCCCCCCCGATGGGAACAGTTTAACCCACAGGGCTCTCCAATTATCGCCCATCCATTGGGCCTGAATGCCGAGGCCTTGTTTTTGGGCGACCGGTTGTCCCGTGAAGGTCATGTCACTATTGCGCACGGAATAGGCCGTAGCCGTCCAGCGTCCATCTTCACTGAGTTGATAGGTCAACGTGATGTCCCCCAGGCCCATGCTGGACTGCTGTGTTCCCATGGGAATACCCCATTCCGTCATCACCTTGAGCCGATTATCGAGGAAAGAACGCCCAATGCCGGCGTCCATTTGACGTTGCATGGCTTTCGGGTCATTGGCATACGCCAACTGAATGTCCCAGTTTTCTCCCAATCCCTGAGTCATAAAATTGGAGAACTGCTGCGCCAATACCTGCGTTGTATTGGTTTCCACGGCACTGACCCCCGTGGCCGACCAGCCCTGACCTTGATCCCAAAAACTGTGCAGTGTCAAGATACTCAGTACCTGCGTGGTCTTTTCGTCGGGAGTAACTAAGCGACTTTGAAGGGCTGCCTGAATAGCGCTTCCCGCTGTTGGAAGCGATATGTCAAAACCTAAATCAGGTTGCATCAAATCCCCAGAAACCACAAGTTTAACATCCACGGGAAGGCGATCTTGGCTGGTGAGACCTAAATAGGCACTCGGGTTTGTCCGGGTCTTGTACAGGGCCGTCAATTGCACCCCTGCATGATACGGGTCCCCTGTCCATGACAAGGTGGCGCCGGGCTCCACAACAAAAGGTTTGTTGATCAAGTTTTCTAGGGTAAAAAGGTAGGTGCCTTCCTGAAGGGTTACCGTCCCGTTCATCGCCAAATCTCCACTACTTGGGTAGTCAATTCGGAGTTCACCACTGCCCTTCCCTTCCAAAACGTCACCTACGGTCTCATCTAAAATCATGCGCGCCGTGATGGCAGGGGTCACCTGCAGACTGAGTCCAAAATCAAATTGAAAATCACGCTCCGCCTTCCGAGCGGGGGACCTGAGAATTTGTGGGCTCTGTTGACGGGTCTTAAATTGAATAAACCCGACATCTTCGAGCGTCACGGGGGCATCCATGGGCAATACGAAAACGGATGAATCCAGTGGGGAGGCTTGAACTTCGAGCCGAAGTCCCTCGAAGCCACCCATCAAGCGAGCTTGGCCTTGGGCCATCACTTGACCATAGAAGTCATCCCCAGATAGCCGATCCAAAGCGAGGAATCGGTTTCCTTCTAGGCGAAGATCCACTGATTTTCCAGCAGGTGCCTGGTAGGAATATCCTCCACTCACCTGAACTTTTCCTTTCCGTTGGGAATCATAGAGTTCTCCATCGAGGGAAATGTTTCCTTGTCGAAATTGGACACGAGGACTACCCATATAGGTCACCCCCGTAATGGGAATGTGAAACGCCAAATCTTCCAATGATCCTTTGCCTAGGAGGTTCCACGTTCGAGGCTGTTCGCGTAGAATGAGCTCAGCACTAAAAGACCCGGCCCACCGCTCTATGCTTCCCTCGGTAAAGGGGGCCAAGTAAGGGACAGGAAAACGATCAATCTCCATCTCTATATCCCAGCGATCTTGACGGCTACCTCGGGCCGTAAGCCACAGGCTATCGCCCCAACCTGCCTGGGCACGCATACTCACTTGACCGGTCTCAATATTCACGTCCCATTGGCTCTCCACGGCCCCAAGGGACTGTCCCTCCACGATGAGGTCCGGAATCCACACATCCGCACTCGTATTCCATGCACCGACGGCTCCCGCCAGAATTATTTGACCATAGACCCGCCCTTCCAGGGGGTTTTCATCGATCCAGCGTGCCGTCCAGTCTTTGATGGCCAAATCCGACCATAGAACACGCAATACTTCGTACGGCTCGGGACTTAAGGCCCCCGATATGCCAAAGCTTCCCACGGGGCTCCGCCATGCCAATCCATCCCCTAAAGACAGACGTTCTCGCTGCCAATCGTACTGTATTCCATGTCCCCCGAGGAGCGCGCTGTGATGCCCCAAAAGCGACATAGAGCTTGGGCTGAGATTACACGTCCATCGGCCTGGACGGCGATCAAGATTAGCCATGATACGGCCCTTGGATTCCCATTCTGGAAAATTCCATTGTAGCGTGAGCGCATCGGCCGAATTGGCTCGACTGACGAGGGTCGCAGAACCGGTCCCCTCGGTGCCCGCCAAAACATCCAAATGGGTTTCTATGGGCCGAAGCCCTTTCATCGGAGCGGCAGAGGAAAACGCCCAGTCCCCATTCCGACTTTGCGCCTCTATGCGCTGATAGCCTTGATTCATCGCGAATTGCGCGGTCCAATCTGGAGACTCCGCCCAAATCTTTTCTATTCCTTGATCCGTAAACCAAGTCCAACGACCGTCTAGCCAGGCGGAAAGCATGGACTCCCATTCGGTTTCGGTCGGCATAGACCAAGTGAGCGGGCTGTGAGCGAAGGTGCCGCCAGCTCGATAATCCCCGAGCCGAAGATCTACCTGATGCTTCCCTTTTGCATCTCGCGTCCAATCGAGGGCCAGGGGGGAAAAACCTGGATTTAAGGCATTTTCAATGTGCGCATAGCCTCCTTTTGACCATCCAATAAACCCAGATATCTTTCCTTTGGCGGGCAAACCGAGCGAATCCAAATAGGTCATCCGCTCATCCCAGGCCCAGTCAAAATGTACTTCCTCGCGCCCCGGATACGCATGAATATTCCAGACCCCCAAAACAGGATTTTGCACGGATATTTTTCCTGTAAAATCACGTAGATCGCCCTCCCCGGAAATGGACCAATTTGATAGGGTCCTCGAGCCTAGTTCCAAACGAGGGCCCATCGCCTGCAGGTTCCAGATCCATGCGCCAGAAGATTTTTCGGCACCTGTGAAAGAAAATTCTCCATCTAGTGTCATGCCCGTAAGGGATGAATCCAGAACCTCACCGCGCCAAGAATCCCAATCTCCTTCTACCGCCAGGTTATGGAGGTCTCCCCGGGCACGAAGTGCAGCTAAGATTTCATCCCCTTCCTTCTCAAACAATTGAGCGCTCCACTGGCCCGATACATATTCCCCCGTCATAAACCAAGTCCGGTCGCGCCAAAACGCTTGGGTTCCTAGCGCGTTCCACTTTTCCCACGTGGAATCCCCCACGACAACTCCCGAGGCAGAAGCTCCCCATGGTATACCCACAAAGTCCCATTGAACCATGGGCTGAGTTGGATCTGTCCCCATGTGGGCATCGGCCGTAAATTCTTGACTACTCAAGGAAAGGTCTAAACCAAATTCCGTCCATTGTCCAGAAAGGGCCACCGGACTCCAGCCCGACCAAGGAGAAAGGATTTGAGCCGTAATTCCCGGGGAGGCGGGATGATTCCATGCCACATCTCTCCATGCTTGATCGAGGACCCATACCTCCCCATGCTCCGAAGGAGCCCAGGCAATACGTCCGGAGAGGTGTGATGCAGCGATCCCCATGCTCGACTGATCCACGCTGGTATCTATCCATGGGTCAAACCAATGCCCCCAGCTTGCTTGAGGAATGCCTTGCACATAGAGCGAGTCCCAGACGAGGCTATCGGCTTGGAGTACACCTCGAGAGTATCCGAGTCCTCGGAGGCGTAGACCACGTAACAGGATGTGGGAATCCGGCGTGCCCAGGAACACGGAATCCAATGAAATTCCAAACCAAGGATTCCACGTGAGCCCTTTCCATGTTAAATCTGCAGAATCTGCCAAGGGGTTTGCCTTCACATAGGTTTGGGCCCACTGATTTGCCTTCTGCGCCACCCACTCGGGGTGTTGCCGCAACCAGAAAGCCCCCAGAAAGCTCAAAAACCCCACCAAGAACAGGAAGGAAACTAAGAGGAAAATGAGGCGGCGACGCATGAACACGAAGGTAGAGGTACCTTTGCAGCATGACAACGCCTGCGCCCATTTTATTGGCGATCGAATCCAGCTGTGACGACACCTCGGTGGCGGTATTAGAAGGGTTTCGAGTTTTGGCGAATGTGGTGCACAGCCAAGTGCTTCACGAGCATTTTGGTGGGGTCGTTCCCGAGCTGGCCTCGCGCGCTCATGTCGAAGCCCTCGTTCCCACGGTTTCCGCGGCTCTGGAGCGCGCTGGCGTGGGATACAGTGATGTGCAAGGCATCGCGGTGACCCAGGGTCCCGGCCTCTTGGGTTCGCTACTCGTCGGTCACTCTTTTGCCAAATCCCTTTCGGTGAGTTTGGGCATTCCCTTTGTCAATGTGCACCACATGGAAGCTCATATGCTGGCGCACTTTCTGGTAGAACCCGGGGTCCAAGATCGTCCCATGCCTGACTTTCCCTACCTCTGCCTCACGGTTTCGGGCGGACACACCCAGCTCGTGGTGGTTCGGGCATGGAACGTTTTTGACGTGCTGGGCGAGACGCAAGATGACGCCGTGGGGGAAGCCTACGACAAGGCGGCCAAGTTGCTCTCCCTCGCCTACCCAGGAGGCCCCATGATTGATCGATGGGCTCAACTGGGGGAGCCCCGTTTTACTTTTGCCCAGCCGGACATGCCCGGATTGCAGTTTAGTTTCAGCGGCCTGAAGACCTCGATTCTTCGTCGGATGCAAAAAGAAGTTCAGGCCAAGCCGGACAGCCTCGAGGCCGACCTCGCAGATTGGTGCGCGAGCATTCAGCATGCGCTCATCGCCCCGTTGATCGACGGGCTGATTCAGGCTTCGGAACAAACGGGAATTCGGCGCATTGCTCTCGCAGGAGGCGTGAGTGCCAACTCTTGGCTGCGCTCAGAGGCGCAGCGTTGTGCCCATTCTTTGGACTGGGACCTCTACCTACCTCCGCTTTCTTACACGACAGACAATGCCGCCATGGTCGGCGCTGCAGGCTACTTTGCATGGCAAGCCCATCGGTTCGGTACTTTGACGGACACGGCGCAAGCGAAACACCTCATCCGTGGCTAAGCGTGTGTTAGGCCGTATCGAAACGGTGGACCTGCCCAGCATACCATGGATGGCCGTGGAATGCCGCATAGATACGGGAGCTTTCCGGTCCTCCATGCATTGTGAGGATATTCATGTGGAATCAGACGGAGGCGTCTCCGTCCTCGTGGTCACGTTTCAGGGCGAAGACAGTCATACGGAGCACCGATTCACGGATTTCCGTGAAACCCAGGTTAAGTCGAGCAATGGCCTGTCCGAGAATCGCTTTCTCGTCACCTTACCTGTGCACATTTTTGGCACTGATTTTTCCACCGAATTCACCCTCACCAACCGCACGGAGATGAAATATCCCGTACTCTTGGGTCGTACCTTTTTGCGACATGGCTTCATTGTTGACGTCCGCCGCACGAATCAATCCCTCAAAGCCCCACGTTAATCCCGCGCAACTCCACCGAATGAATATTCTCATCCTCTCTGCGAATCGAAACCTGTATTCAACCCGTCGCCTCGTGGCAGCCGCTGAAGAACGGGGCCATACCATCAAGGTGATGAACGTACGCAAATGCTACGCGGTACTCTCCAAGGGCGAACTCGATATCTATTATGGGGACCATCGCATTGAAAATGTCGACGCCGTCATTCCGCGGATTGGAGCTTCCCTCACCTTTTATGGATCGGCGATGCTTCGTCAATTCGAAATGAAGAAGATCTTCACGCCCGTGAGTTCCTTGGCCTTAGTTCGGTCGCGCGACAAACTGCGAGCACTTCAAATCCTGGCGAAAGAAGGCGTGTCTATTCCCCGCACGGCCGTGGCCAAACAGCCGACCGATGTCGATTACCTCATCAAGCAAGTCGGTGGAGCCCCTTTGGTGGTCAAGCTTCTGGAAGGCACCCAAGGCAAGGGCGTCGTGCTAGCAGAATCGAAGAGTGCCGCCAAGAGCGTCATTGAGGCCTTCTATGGCCTCAACGCCAACATTTTGGTCCAGGAGTTCATCAAAGAAGCCAAAGGGGCCGACGTTCGCGCCATTGTCGTGGGCAACAAAGTGGTGGCCGCGTATAAGCGTCAAGGTAAAGAGGGCGAATTCCGCTCTAACTTGCATGCCGGAGGCCATGGTCTACCCATTAAACTCAAGGCCAGCGAAAAAAACGCTGCCATCTTGGCAGCGAAAGCGCTGGGCTTAAAAGTAGCCGGTGTGGATCTGCTCCAAAGTGAGCGCGGGCCGCTGATCCTCGAAGTCAACTCCTCGCCTGGCTTAGAGGGGGTCGAACGCACCACCGGCATCGACGTCGCCGGCGCCATTATTCAGTACATGGAAGAGAACTACCAGCTTTCGCAAGTGAAAACCAAAGACAAAATCGGGGCCTAATGCACACCTTTTGGGGTTCAGTCGATGGAACGCTGCTTCGATTAGATCCGGAGGAAATTCCGCACGCCCTCAAAGTGTTGCGCCTGCAGCCCGGGGACGCATTGCACGTCTTGGATGGCTCCGGCAACCGCTACACAGGCACCGTGGCCCGTGCTCATAAAAAAGAGGTCATCGCCGAACTCCAGGAGACCCATTATGACTTTGGAGCTGTTTCGGGGCATTTGCACCTAGCCATCGCGCCCACCAAAAATGTGGACCGAATGCATTTCTTCCTGGAAAAAGCGGTCGAAATGGGGATTCACGAAATTACCCCCTTGGTGAGTTTTCACTCGGAGCGCCGACACTGGAATGCCGAGCGCGCGGTGCGTGTAATGAAGGCCGCCTGCACGCAAAGCCATAAAGGAAAACTCCCTGTGCTCCACCCCCTTCAGAGCTTAGAGGACCTCATCAAACAAACCGACGCGACCCGCATTCAAGCGTGCATGGCCACCTGCTTGGAGGCCCCGAAAGAATCCTGGGTGGAGATCTTGAAGGCCCAACCTGAGCGCCCTGCCCTTTTGTGCATCGGGCCGGAAGGCGATTTCTCGCTGGCGGAATGGGAGCATGCGCAGCAAGCGGGATTTCAGCACGTACACTTGGGGGGCCATCGCCTTCGGACGGAAACGGCCGGTCTGTATGCGGTAGCGGCGTTTGCCCAACGTGGCCTTTAAGCGCTCCGGAGGATTATAAACACTTACTTCAATTCAAAGCAAAGAAACTCCTCATCTTCAATGGGTAAGCTTTGTATAAATTGCCTTGTTATCTCGATTTCATCGGCAAGTACCCGGTCGCCTTTTGCTGCCGGTACCCAAGTGCGGTACGCGTCGACGAGGCCAGACAGAATAGGACCCGCCTCCCGCCCCGAATGATCCAAGGCGCGGGTTCCCGCCATCCATTCCATCGCCAGGATGGTCCAAACCCGCTCCATGACCTCCACCGCGTGCACGGCCGAAATGCTCCCCATGCTGACATGGTCCTCTTGGCCGGCGCTGGAATCGATGCTATCGGTGCTGCTGGGGTGCGAAAGCACTTTATTTCGGCTTACCAGGGAGGCCGCGGAATACTGCAATATCATGATTCCGCTCTCCGTGCCGGGCTTGTGCGCCAAAAAGGCGGGCAAGCCCCGCTTTCCGAGGCAGAGCTGATTGATGCGGCGTTCAGAAATGCTGCCCCATTCACACAAGGCCATTTTGCCGTAATCCAGGGCCAAGGCCAAGGGCTGGCCGTGAAAATTGCCCGCCGAAATGACTTCGCCCCCATCCGTGAACACCGTAGGATTGTCGGTCACGGATTCAGCCTCGCGCATCATGACGTCCGTCACATGGGCCCACACATCGTTCGATGCCCCGTGGACTTGCGGAATGCAGCGGAAGGAATAGGGATCTTGGATATGGTCCTTGATGGGGACAAAGGCGGGGCTGTCCTGCAGAAAGTCCCTGACACGCGCTGCCACGAGGGCCTGACCGCCATGAGGACGTACCGCGTGAATGCGGGCGTCGAATGGAGCCGAACACCCATCAAAGCCCACGATCGAAGCAGAAGCCACCACATCGGCTAGGTAGGACAACCTGCGTGTTTGGACCGCCAACCAGAGGCCATGAGCCAGCATGAACTGGGTGCCGTTGATGAGTGCCAATCCTTCTTTGGGCCCGAGTACAATTGGCTGGAGTCCTTTGAGGCCCAACGCTTCCGCGCCCGTCAGCGATTGCGCCCCCACCCGAGCGCGCCCCTCGCCCATCACCACAAGGGTTAAATGCGATAGCGGGGCCAAATCCCCGGAAGCCCCCAAGCTACCCATCGAAGGAACTTCCGGCAGGATGTCGTGGTCCAATAAGGCATTCAGGGCTTCCACCGTGGACCACTCCACAGCCGAAAAGCCCTGGCACAGGGCCTTGATTTTCGTCGCGAGCATCAAGCGCACGATCTCCGCGGAAACCAGCGGACCTGTTCCCACGGCGTGGCTGCGAATCAAATTGGCTTGCAGGGTCTGCAATTCTTCCCCGGGTATGATCGTCGTGCACAGGGATCCAAAGCCCGTATTCACCCCATACATCACATCCCCACGCTCTACCCGCGCCATCAGGGCCTCCCGGTTGGCCACGACGCGCTGCCGGCTGTCCGAATCGAGGGCGATGCGCGCCTTTCCATCGGCCAAGGCGTGCCAATCGCCAAGAGACCAAGCGTGCTGTAGAGAGAGGGCCGTACGTTTCATGAAATGAGGGTCAAGGGTTTCAACAAAAATAGGTGCTCTGTTGTTAGAGCCGTATGCAACATCCCATCTTAGTTATTGGACACCGCCATGGAATTGGGCGGGCCATCGCCGAACAGCTTTGCCACGCAGGGCATACCGTCCTGGGGGTCTCTCGCGAAGCCGTGGACTACCAGCATTCTCATTTGACCTCCTTGACCTCCTCGGCGGAAGATCTCACCGCTGAACACCTTCCGGAAGCCCTCTCGGGCGTGGTTTACGCTCCAGGGAGCATCAACCTCAAACCATTTAAAAGCCTGAAACCGGCGGATTTCTTGGCCGATTTTGAAGTCAACGCCTTGGGTGCTGCGCGCATCCTCCAACTCGCGGAAAAAGCCCTGAAGGCCGGACACGGGTCCGTGCTGTTATTTAGTACGGTCGCCGTCAGCCAGGGCATGCCTTTCCACGCCAGTATTGCGATGGCCAAAGGGGCGGTAGAAGGACTTACCCGCAGTTTGGCCGCCGAATGGGCCCCGCATGTTCGGGTCAACTGCATCGCTCCGTCCTTGACAGACACCCCCTTAGCGGCCAAGCTGCTCGGAAACGAGGCGCGCGCTGCGGCCGCGGCCGAGCGCCATCCGCTCAAGCGGGTGGGAACGGTCGCAGACATCGCCGAAATCGCCTGCACCCTGCTGCGTTCCACATGGATTTCCGGCGAAGTCATGGGCGTCAATGGCGGAATGGGGCGATTGCGCACGGCATGAGCCTGAGCGAGTGGACTACCTCCGAATGGAGCCAGTGGCCACGCCATCAACGGGGGCATTTCTTTAATTCCCTCTACGGGGCTCGCATCGTCCCCCTTCTGGTGACAGAAGGGCAGGTCTGGAACGCGGCACCCATGTCCCAAATTCTCCATGTCGGTGCGGATCCCGCCCGCGTAGGTATCCTACTCCGTCCAGAAACCTCGGGTCACCAGACGCGAAAGAATTTGGCCCAAAAACCCTGGGCGAGCCTCCATGCCATGCCCGCGGACCATGTAGACCAGGTGCACCAGGCAAGTGCTGCCTACGACGAGGACACCTCTGAGTTGGACCGCCTGGGCTGGGCCTATGAGGGCTGGCCGGGGTGGCCGGTAGCCTATCTCCCGGAAGCGGGATGGAGCCTCGCGCTCGAAGCGCATGAAATCCATGAACTGTCCAACGGCACAGCGCTGTACGTCTTTGACATTCACGCCGTGCGCGCGGTGCACGATCCCCTCCCGTCCGGACACTGGGTGGATAGCGCCTCCCTATTGCACAGTATCGGACTGGACCAATACGGCCAAGCACACATATTGGGCGGTCCGCGGCCCTACGCAAAGCCATGAAAAAAGCGGACCTGCCCCAAAAGATGTGTCCCGTTTGCCAACGCCCTTTTTCGTGGCGAAAAAAATGGGAGCGGGATTGGGAAAACGTGAGGTACTGTTCCAACGGCTGCGCCCAACACAAAAACGCATGATGACCGGTCGACTTATCCTCGGAGACCAACTCCACATGGGGCATTCCTGGTACCAGCAAGTGGATCCATCTATCCGCTACTTTCTCATCGAGGCGCACGAGGAACAAACCTATGCTCCCCAGCACCGTCAGAAAATGCTGGGATTCTTGGCCGCCATGCGCCGCTTTGCCGCCTGGCTCGAGTCCAAAGGACATGCGGTCACCTATGTCCCCATTGGCGAAGGAGTTCAGGATTTGGCGACCTATGTGGCCACAGCACTAAAGGCCGGAACCGTGCACCGGTGGGAAATGCAAGAGCCGGATGAATACCGGCTGGATGGCGCCCTTCGCCCACTGATGGCAAACGTGGTTTCCTCCGAGCATTTTATGACGGAACGCGCCCATGTAGCCAACTTCTTTGCCGGGAAGAAAACCTACCTCATGGAGTCGTTTTACCGGGATCAACGAAAGAAAACGGGCATCTTGATGGATGGCGAACTTCCACACGGGGGCGCATGGAATTACGATGCTGAAAACCGCAAACCATGGCCTGCCAAGCAGCCCATCCCCCCGGCATATACCTTCTCCCACGATCTGCGTGCATTGGATGCCGAGTTGGATGAGGTGGGTTTGCCGAAATGGGGGCGGTCCGCGGCGGAGGCTTTTCCCTGGCCATTGGATCGAAGCGAAGCCTTGGAGGCATGGAACTTTTTCATCGAGCACCTTCTACCCTCTTTTGGTCCATACCAAGATGCCCTGGTCGACCATGCGCCCTTCCTCTACCATGCCCGAATCAGTTTTGCGCTCAACACGAAAATGCTCTCCCCGCTTGAGCTGGTGGAGTCCGTGGAAGCCGCGTACCGAGCGGGGCATGTTTCCCTCTCTTCGGCAGAGGGATTTATCCGCCAGGTGATGGGCTGGCGGGAATATGTGCGCGGGATTTATTGGGCCCAAATGCCCGAATACGCGACCCTCAACGCCCTAGCCCACCACCGACCCATGCCGGACTGGTTCTACACCGGCGAAACGAAGATGCGCTGTGTGTCTCAAGCCATCGGCCAGAGTCTTCAGCACAGCTACGCCCACCACATTCAGCGGTTGATGGTGACGGGGAACATTGCGCTCCTCCTTGGATTGAATCCGGATTCGGTGGATGCCTGGTACCTCGGGATTTATCTGGACGCCATTGAATGGGTCGAAATGCCCAACACCCGGGGCATGAGCCAGTTTGCCGATGGAGGCATAATGGGCAGCAAACCCTATGTCTCCAGTGGGGCCTACATCCACAAGATGTCCAACCATTGCAGTGGGTGCGCCTACTCCGTGCAGGACAAGGATGGCCCCCATAGCTGTCCCTTCAATGCGTTGTATTGGGAGTTTCACCACCGCCATCGCGAGCACTTGGCCCGAAACCCCCGCATCGGCATGGTCTACCGCACCTGGGACAAGTTTACACCAGAGCGTCAGCACGCCTTGCTGGAGCGGGCGGCATGGCTTCACGAACATGTGGAAGAATTATGAATATTTTGTGGTGGACGCGGCGTGATTTGCGCCTCGCCGACAATGCGCTGTGGGACGACATTCAGGAACGCCTCACGCAGCCCGGGTCCTCCTTAACCCTACTCCGGGAGCCGCTCAGCGCCGGAGAAGCCCGAATTTCGGAGAGTCCCATCGCGCTGCCGAGGATGTCGTCCGTTCGCCAAGCCTGGGAAGAGCAGGCCTGGGAGTCCTTTGGGGAACGTGTTCGTCAAACCGGCGTGTCCCACCGATGGGTGCAAGCCCCCCTCCTCGACTATCTGGCCCGGCACCACATCGACCTCGTCGTCTTCTCCTACGGCTATGCTTGGGAGGAGCAGCAAGCCGAAAAGGCCCTCATGGCTA
>Ga0115570_10001059_pt1 | contig 22414 bp, 19 predicted proteins | sample COGITO_mtgs_1205_3_FD_87294 | JGI IMG/M metagenome (GOLD analysis project Ga0115570, IMG submission 87294) | Pelagic marine microbial communities from North Sea - COGITO_mtgs_120524 | ecosystem: Environmental > Aquatic > Marine > Epipelagic | place: Germany:Helgoland, sampling site Kabeltonne... | reverse complement strand
TGTGACCTCCATGATGCAGCCGGTGTAGTAATTCAAACCTCGCGCGAGCGTGATGTCTACCACCGTGGACACTTCGCCCACATGACTCAGCACGAATTCCAGTTCCTCAACGCCTTGCATGCCTACGGCTGAAGGGGCCAACCAGCTACGCAGAAAGGCCAAGGAGTCCGAAGAGGAGCCAAAAGATTGCATGGAAGGTTCCAAGTGACGAATTTCCTCGGCGGTAAAGCCTTTGGTTTCCAATTCCGCTACCACGCCTTCCCGGCCAATCTTGTCCAATTTATCGAGGGCCACGGTAAAGTCCACAAGGCGGTCCCCCACGCCGCTGACTTCTGCAATCCCCGCTAAGACCTTGCGGTTGTTGAGCCGGATGGTCACCGGAAGGCGCAAAGCAGTAAAGGCTTGGTGGTACAAATGAACCAACTCGACCTCCTGCCAGAGACTCTTGGAGCCGACGACGTCCGCATCGCATTGATAAAACTCGCGGAAGCGACCTTTTTGCGGGTTGTCCGCACGCCAGACCGGTTGCATTTGGTAGCGCTTAAAGGGCATCGCCAATTGTCCGGCGTTCTGGACCACGTAGCGCGCGAAGGGCACCGTCAAATCATAGCGCAACGCCTTGTCCGCAATTTCCGAGGCCTTGGGCTCCATTGGATTGGACGCATGGCGCAAGAAATCACCCGAACGTAAAATTTTAAAAATCAAACGGTCACCCTCTTCCCCATACTTCCCCATCAACGTTTCGATGTTCTCAAAGCTGGGTGTTTCCAGGGGGCTGTAGCCAAAGATCTCAAAGGTCTCACGAAGAATGGACATCACATGATGACGCATGGCGACTTCCGCCGCCGCAAAATCTCGGGTTCCCTTGGCTACGCGTGGTTTCATTATTTGACGAGTTTCTTGTATTTAAATTTCTTGGGCTCTGCGGAGGTGCCACCTAAACGCTTCTTCTTGTTCTCTTCGTAATCCGAGAACGAGCCTTCAAAGTAATACACTTGAGAATCCCCTTCAAATGCCAGGATGTGCGTGCAGACGCGGTCCAAGAACCAGCGATCGTGCGAAATGATGACGGCACATCCCGCAAAATGATCCAAGCCTTCTTCCAGTGCCCGTAACGTATTGATATCCAAATCGTTGGTGGGCTCGTCCAAAAGAAGCACGTTGCCACCCTCTTTGAGCGCCATGGCGAGGTGCAGGCGGTTGCGCTCTCCACCGGAAAGGATGCCAATCTTTTTAGACTGGTCGCCTCCACTAAAATTGAATCGTGCTAAGTAGGCGCGCGCATTCACAATTTGTCCACCCATTTCAAATTGTTCCTGGCCGTCTCCGATGATTTCATAGATGGACTTTTCAGGGTCTAGTTTGGCGTGGCTCTGGTCCACATAGGAGATTTTCGCCGTTTCTCCCACTTTGAACGCCCCCCCATCCGGCTGAAGCTGGTCCATAATCATTCGGAAGATGGTCGTTTTCCCCGCGCCGTTGGGTCCTACAATGCCCACAATCCCCGCGGGAGGAAGATTAAAGTTCAAGTCTTCATAGAGCAAGCGATCTCCAAATCCTTTCTTCACGTGTTCGGCAGCAATAACGTTGGTGCCCAAACGGGGTCCGTTGGGGATGTAGATCTCTAGGCGCTGCTCCTTTTCCTTTTGTTCCTCGTTCATGAGCTTATCATAGCTCGACAAACGCGCCTTGGACTTGGCTTGGCGGCCTTTGGGGTTCATGCGCACCCATTCAAGCTCTCGCTCCAAGGTCTTTCGGCGCTTCGTGACTTGCTTCTCTTCCTGCTCCATGCGCTTGGTCTTCTGCTCGAGCCAGGAGGAATAATTTCCTTTCCAGGGGATGCCTTCCCCGCGGTCCAGTTCCAAAATCCATCCGGCGACGTTGTCCAGGAAGTAGCGGTCGTGGGTCACCGCGATAATGGTACCCCGGTACTGCTGCAGGTGATGTTCTAACCAAAGAATGGATTCCGCGTCCAAGTGGTTCGTAGGCTCGTCCAAGAGCAGAACGTCCGGATTTTGTAAAAGCAAACGACAGAGGGCCACGCGACGGCGCTCTCCTCCCGATAGGATGGAGATCGACGTATCCCCATCTGGACACTGCAAAGCGTCCATGGCACGGGCTAGAACCGTGTCGAGTTCCCAGGCGTTGCTCGCATCGATGCGGTCTTGCAATTCGGCCTGGCGGTTCATGAGCTTCTCCATTTTGTCTGGATTCTCATAGACCTCCGGCAGGCCAAATTGGTCGTTGATTTGGTTGTACTCTTCCAACAGGGCAACCGTCTCGGCCATGCCTTCTTTGACAATGTCCATCACCGTTTTGGTCTCATCCAACTGGGGCTCTTGCTCCAAGTATCCCACCGTATAACCCGGTGAAAAGACCACGTCTCCTTGAAAGTTCTTTTCGATCCCGGCGATGATTTTCATCAAGGTCGATTTACCTGAACCGTTGAGACCAATAATACCAATCTTCGCTCCGTAGAAGAAGCTTAAGTATATATCCTTGAGGATGGCTTTGTTGTTGTTCGGGAGAATCTTAGAGACTCCCGACATGGAAAAGATGATTTTCTTATCGTCCGACATGGGGATGGTTTTGAGTCACAAATATCGGCATTGTCTCAGGCATGGTTGTTGTAATTTTCAGGAATCTCATGAACGGACGACTGCTTTTTTCATTTTTGACCCTCCCTATGGGCCTATGGGGTCAAGAGATGGTTCATTTTGCCGGGCAGATTGTCGAAGAGAAGAGCCAAGAAGCCGTGCCCTGGGTCATCATTGTCAATGCCCGCAATGAGACCGCTTTAACGTCCGACGAGCGTGGCCGGTTTGATGTCTATGCCCAAGCGGGCGATACCCTCGTCTTTTCCAAGGCGGGGTTTGCCTATCGCTATGCCTGGGCGCGAGAAGCCGAACAGGTCGTCATTGAGCTCCTCCCACAGAATTACCTGCTCGATGAAGTACCCGTGACCGCGTACAAGCTGACGAGCAACCTCCCCAAGGAAATGCCCATGGCTTCCCCAGGGCGGCCAGAAGGGGCCAACATTCAAGTGCCCAATCGGGTGAAGCCGACGATGGCCAATCCCATTGATTTGCTGTATGACCAGTTTGGCAACCGACCGAGACAGTTGCGGGAGCTCCAAGAAATACTCGAAAGCGAGTCCTTCCGGGAAAAACTCTCAGAAAGCACCAACCGGTCTGCCTTGTTCGAACTGACGGGGCTCACCCCGAACCAAATTGAGGAGTTCCTCCTCTTCTGTCACTGGAACGACAGCGCGGTGTATGCGGCTACCGACTATGACCTGCTGCAAAGCCTCATGCGCTGCTTTGCGGAATTTCAAGCGATTCAGGAACAAGAGCGTCGGAACGCTCCGCAATAAAATCAGTGTTTACCGGCTGTAATTGGGGGCTTCCCGCGTAATAGTCACGTCATGCGGATGGCTTTCCGCGATACCGGAGGCGGTGATGCGGACGAACTTCCCTTTTTCTTGCAAGGATTGAATGCTGTCCGCACCGCAATAGCCCATTCCAGCGCGTAATCCACCAATAAATTGGTACATGACGTCTTTGACTTCACCCTTGTACGGGACGCGGCCTACAATACCTTCGGGCACTAGCTTTTTGATATCGTCTTCGACGTCTTGGAAGTAGCGATCCTTGGATCCTGCTTCCATGGCCTCCACAGAACCCATACCACGATAGGACTTAAAGCGGCGCCCATCCAATATGATGGACTCACCGGGTGCTTCATTGGTCCCTGCCAGCAGAGACCCTAGCATGACGGAGTCCGCGCCGGCCGCTATGGCCTTGACGATATCGCCCGTGTAGCGAATACCGCCATCGGCAATGACCGGCACACCCGAACCTTTGATCGCCTCTGCGACCACCATCACGGCAGAAAACTGAGGCACACCGACTCCCGCCACCACGCGCGTGGTGCAAATCGATCCCGGTCCAATCCCCACTTTCACCGCATCCGCACCGGCGTCGACGAGGAATTTGGCCGCTTCAGCTGTCGCGATATTTCCGACCACGACGTCCAGATTTGGGAATTGGCTCTTCACTTTTTTCAATGCTTCTACTACGCCCCGCGTATGACCATGAGCGGTGTCGATGACAATCGCGTCTACATTGGCCGCTACAAGTAGGCTGACGCGCTCCAGCACATCAGGCGTCACTCCAACGGCCGCCGCTACACGCAAACGTCCAAAGTCGTCCTTGTTTGCGTTGGGCTTATTGCGCTTTTTGCTAATATCCCGGTAGGTGATCAATCCCAGAAGGGAACCATCGGCCTTCACGACTGGGAGCTTTTCAATTTTGTTCTTTTGAAGTATCACTTCCGCTTCCTCCATGGTGGTGTTTTCAGACGCCGTCACCAAAGGCTGAGCGGTCATCACTTCATTCACCATCTTTTGGTCATCTGTTTCAAAACGAAGGTCTCGATTCGTGATGATTCCCACCAAGGCTTTGGATTCGTTGACCACCGGGATGCCTCCAATTCGGTATTCTGCCATTAAACGCTTGGCTTCTCCTATGAGCGATTGCGCAGTAAGAGTGACGGGGTCCATGATCATGCCGCTTTCCGCACGCTTCACTTTACGGACTTCCATGGCCTGCTTTTCGGCCGTCATGTTTTTGTGCAAAACCCCCATCCCACCATCTTGAGCCATCGCAATGGCCATCGTCGCCTCGGTCACCGTGTCCATGGCAGAACTGATGATTGGGGTTTTTAAGATGATGTTCCGCGTGAACTTAGACTCAATACTTACGTCTCGAGGAAGGACTTCTGAATAAGCTGGGACGAGAAGGACGTCATCATATGTGAGGTATTCTCCGATGACTTTGGTGAACTTGGTTTCCATGGCGCAATTTACGGTCTAAATTGCATGCAAAGATAACGAAAAAGCCGCCCTTAACTGGGGCGGCTTTTCCATGGCGTCTTGGGGGATTATCAATAAATCAACAACAAGGTACCGAGCATTTCAATCGGTTCACCTTGCTTGGAGCGGAAGTTTAATTGATACAAATAGCTTCCTTCGCTGGCTTTCACCCCATCGATAGTCCCATCCCATCCCACGTTTTCATCGGACGTGCTGAAGACCACATTGCCCCAGCGGTCCAGGATCTCTAATTTGTAGCTGCCGGACTCTACATAAACCTGCTTGGGTCTCCAAGTGCGATTCTCAGCCACAGGCGAATTAGGACTGAAGGAATTAGGGATGAAGATGCGCGGCTTATGCTCGGCACAGGCCACGTTGGATACAGAGGTGAATACACTTCCGTCATAGTCCGTGAAGTTGAGCAGGCTCGGACCCTCGGTCGCCACCACTTTGTAGCAGAATATGCCCACATTGTCTCCTGTCGGACGTATGTTGTCCGTGAAGATGGTGTCCGTCGTAGTGCCTACGAAGTTCATACCCGCCCCTTCGCCGATCGAACGATAGATGTCATATTTCAAGACACCGCCCATAAAGTCGCGGTACGGATTCCACGTCAGAATGTTGGTTAAGTTATCCGCAGGCTCCACCTCCAAGAGGATGTTCGTGCCAACATTAGAGGCCGTATCAATACCTCCACAACTGTCCGTGGCCACAAAGCGGTATAAATAGCGATGATTCACGGGGTCCGCCGAGAAGTCCTTGAAGCGAATCTCCCAGGGAGGGGATACGGGTTTGGGAATCAGGCCGAGTGAGGTGAAGGGTGCGCCATCGCGGTCCGCACGCTGGAGATCAAAGTGAATGATATCCGCGTCTTTGTCAATGAAGGTGACCAGTTCGACCGCGTTGTCGTTGCGCACCGACGTCTTGGCCAAGTATAGCAAGCGCGAGCGCTGAACAGCGAGTGAGTTGATGCATACTTCATTGGAAGAGCTGAAGCGTTGTCCTGCGGTATCTAGCGCACGGATGTAATAACAATAGGACCATCCACCGATTAAATCACGGGTGTTAAACGCCGTGTCGCCCGGGGCTTTGGTCGCCAAGAGCACACCCGTTTGGGTAGGGCCTCCTGGAGGCGTTACATCCGCAAGGACCCGATATTCTTTTACACCACCGGCCCAGCCGTTGTACTGATTCCAGCGCAAGCGCATGATGCCCTCACAGGGATCCATGTTCTCGGTTAAAAGCATGTTGTTGTGCGCGGACACCAACAAATCAGAGCTTTGGTTGCCACAGCTATCGGTAGACATCACCTTGTAACGCTTGATCATGGAACCCGGAGCAGCACCGGGCAATGGATAGGGCATAGAAACGGTATTGGGGACTGTCGCGATCGAATTCCATCCCGTTCCAGGCACCCATTCCAAGATGTCGTAGTTCACGATATCTCCATTGGTTCCGGGAGTCCATGAAATCAAAGCGGTGCCTCCGTTGACGGACACCGAATCGATCTTCAAAACGTCCGTATTGTTTTGATCGGAGAAGTACCCGCCATCAATGGTCGAATTGCACGCTCCGTTGATACGGATTTGATACTCCAAATCTTGACCACAAATATTGACCGTGTCGTTGTAGGTCTGATTCGTCGTGGTAGATACCAAGCTCCAGCCTGCAGCCCCGGTTCCCTGAGGGCGGCGCCAAATTTCGTAGGTAGGAGTCGCTCCGACATACGGGGCGTTCCAATCCAGCTGCGCCACAGAAGAATTTGTGGGAGGAATGGGGGTGACGGACATTTCCATCAAGCGAACCGTATCGGACGTTTGGGACGTGTATCCACAGCCACCCAAGGTGCGCAAATAATAGTAGTTCGCGCCAGACAATGGGGTGAGATCTGTGTAAGAAAGGGTGCTGTAGTTGTAGATCGTATCTATCGCAATAAAGGGCACGGTTGGAGACGAACCTCGGAAGACGACGTAGGCATCAAAATTCATTCCCGTGTCCAACGGAGTGCCCCATGAGATAGATAATCCCCCACCCGGTTCCTTGGATACACAGGCCTGGCTCAAGTCGGGCGGGACAGGAATGGTGGACACCACATTAATCACCACGGACGCCACGCGGATAGCGGGAGCGACGCAGAAGTTGTCTTGCATTCGAAGCGCAAAGACATAGCGGTTAGTCGGATTACCACAGGAATTATTTTGGTAGGAAATGTGGTTGCAATTCGTCATCCAGTCAAAAGAAATCTCGTTGTTCAGCGTCGAGATAAAGGATGTTTGGGGAGATTTGGGGTTGACGGTGGCGCACGGAGGGTTCAAACAGCCTGAGTTCGGGTTGTTTAAAGGCACACCCAATTGTCCTCCTGACGGCGAGAATTCAATCGTTTGCGGCAAGAAGTTTGGCAACAATTGGGCATCCTGTGACACCAGATCAAACTTCACCTGCTGACCTGCATAAACCGTTGTTTCCCAGTAGAGCGTATCACCGGAAGCGACCACGGGGGTCAGCGCGGGAAAATTGGGAATGTTGTTGATTTGCACTGTTGGCGGTGTGTTGAAACTACAGTCCGTTCGAATGATGACGGGAATATCGCGGTAGACGGAAGCAATTTTCTGGTTGCAACGGTAGGCACTGACTTCCACGCATGAAGCGAAAGAGCCTCCTGCTGAGGGGTTGAATGTCATCGCTCCCGTCTGCTGGTTAAAACTCACCGTGTTGCCACCGTTTGGAAAGGGATTGTTGAAGGCATATCCCGTGGTAAACGATGCATTGGTGCCGTTGTTGGTTGTCTGAGGATAGGCCCAGTTGTACACGACTGAATCCAAATCGTCGTCGAAGGCGTTGTGGGCATAGGTGTATTCGTAGCCGGAACAAATGACGGACTTGGGTGGCTCCAAAAAGCGGGGAGACGAGTCATAGCAAGGGTTCGCGTTCTGGGGCACCCCGTTAATGGAATAGGGGAACATGTACGCACGGAGCGTGTACGAACTCGATGAGGACGTCAAGTTTGTAATCGAAGGACGGCAACAATCCGTGAAAGTGAAGTACCAGCCCCCAGCAGGCGGCACACCACTGAGTGTGATATAGCCTGACTCGTAGCGGCGCTCCTCGACGGCTCCTTGGCCAGAAGTCACGCCGTTGCAGTTGATTTCTTGGGTTCCATCCCAACAATTGGGTGACACGTCCGTAGCGGAGCCGACCTGCGCACAGGAAATCGACCCCCCTGGGGCGTTGGTGGACAAGACGACGGGATTGGGCAAGAAGGTGGAAGCACCTGTTCCACATTCCCGGTAAAGAATGACGTAAAACTTGTACTTGCCCGCATTCGGACCGCTGTCAAAACAGCGCCAGGTAATTTCTCCACCGAGGTAGTGAGAGGCCAAGGCGGACTGAGCAAAAAGGAGAAAAGCGAAAATTCGAAAAACGTGCTTCACAATACGTGTTTTTATTCCAATGTCAAATGTAACACTTTGACTTACGTGCCTCACCCCTTCATTGGAGGAAAGTCAAGGGCAAATGAGTAAACGCAGGTTTCAGCGAAGGATTGCGCGTTTAAGAGCGCAGCATATCGCGGGAAATCACCAGTTTTTGAATTTCCGACGTGCCTTCACCAATGGTGCAAAGCTTGACGTCGCGGTAGAATTTTTCGGCCGGGTAATCCTTGGTGAAACCATATCCGCCGTGGATTTGAACCCCTTCGTTGGCCACCCGGACCGCGACTTCACTTGCGTAATACTTCGCCATCGCTGACTCCTTGGTGACTTTGAGCCCTTGATCCTTGAGACTTCCGGCGTGGCGTATCATCAACTCCGATGCATAGATTTCCGTGTCCATGTCCGCGAGCTTAAAGGCAATCGCTTGGAATAGGCTAATAGCCTTGCCAAATTGCTCACGCTCCTTGCTATATCGAAGCGCCGCGTGGCGCGCGCCCTTGGCGATTCCCAACGAGAGAGCCGCAATAGAAATGCGTCCTCCATCCAGAATTTTCATGCTTTGGATAAAGCCTTCTCCGACCTTCCCTAGAAGATTTTCTTTCGGAATGCGGCACTGATCAAAAAATAGGCAGGCCGTTTCACTCGCCCGCATACCGAGTTTGTTTTCTTTCTTTCCTCCGCTAAATCCGGGTGTCCCCTTTTCTACGACAAAGGCCGACATACCATGAGAATCTCCTTTTTCGCCAGTTCGAGCAATGACCACGGCAATTTCTCCCGAAATGGCATGGGTGATAAAGTTCTTCGATCCATTGAGGATCCACTCCTCACCGTCTAAGATGGCGGTGGTATGCATGCCCCCGGCGTCGCTCCCCGTGCCGGTTTCGGTCAAGCCCCAGGCTCCAACAATCTGGCCGGTCGCCAATCGAGGCAGCCACTTGGCTCGCTGCGCCTCGGTACCGAATTGGTTGATATGCTGGGTGCACAGACTGTTATGCGCGGCCAAGGACAACCCAATGCTTCCGCATACTTGGGAAATTTCGTCGATGACGGTGATATATTCGGCATAACCCAACCCGGATCCGCCGTATTCGGGGTCAACCAGCATACCCATGAAACCCATCTCCCCCATGGCGTGAAAAACATGCAAGGGAAACGTTTGGGCCTCATCCCACTCCATGACATGGGGCGCGATGTGTTGTACGGCAAAATCCCGTGCAGCTTCGCGGATGGCGTCGAGGTCGGGATGGCTTTGGGCTTGGATAGGATACAAAACAATGAGATTTTTAAGGATGGAAAGGTGAGCGGGCTACATGCCCGGCAGTTTACTTTTTAACAACGTGACCGTCGATGAGTTCATACGTTTCCCCGCTTTCGGGGCAATGGGCACGCCCCTGAGCGTCAAAGTCTAGGCGGTGGCCAAATTCGCTCATCCAGCCGATTTGCTTGGAGGGATTGCCCACCACCAAGGCATAGGCGGGGATACTTTTGGTCACTACGGCTCCTGCGCCAATAAAGGCGTAGGGACCGATGTCATGGCCGCAGACTATGGTCGCATTCGCTCCGATACTCGCACCCACGCCGACGTGGGTTCGGCTATATTGGCCCCGCCGAATGACACCGGAGCGCGGATTGATTACGTTCGTAAAGACACAGGATGGCCCTAAAAATACATCGTCGTCACAGGTAACCCCCGTATAGATGCTGACGTTGTTTTGAACCTTCACATTGTTCCCCAAAACGACATCGGGGGAAATCACCACGTTTTGGCCCAAATTGCAGTGTTCCCCAATCTGGCAGGGCCCCATAATGTGGGAGAAATGCCAAATTTTGGTCCCCTCGCCTATTTGGGCGCCCTCATCTATGACCGCAGTCGGGTGTGCTTGGTATGCCATGGGAATGCTTGTAGACGGCTAAGATAGGGAGCGCGGCTCCGATGTATCTTTATCCTCTACGAATGAATTTTCTCCATATGCGTCCAAAAATGCTTCATTTCGCTCGTGTCGCCCTCGGCACACTCCTCCTTCCCCTCGCCGCCTACGGCTGGGGACAAACGGGTCATCGTGTGGTGGGCCAGATTGCCGCCAACCACCTGCATGAACATGCCACCGAGGCCGTAGGCCATTTGCTCGGGCATGAGTCCTTGGCTATGTGCGCCAACTGGATGGACCACATCAAGTCCAACCGCGCCTACAACCACATGAATCCTTGGCATTACTGCACCATCCCCGATGGCTTGACGTACGAAACCTGCGACCACCCGGCCGAAGGCGATGTAATTGGCACCATCACCCAGCTGATTCAAGAGATTAAAACGGGCACCTATTCCAAGGCAGAAAACGAAGTCATGGCGGTAAAAATGCTCGCGCACTTGGTGGGCGACCTCCACCAGCCGTTGCACGTGGGCAACGGAACCGACAAAGGCGGGAACGACCGAAAAATCAAATGGTTTGGAGAAAGCAGCAATTTGCACCGCGTGTGGGATTCTGATTTGATCGATCAACAGCAATTGAGCTACATGGAATATGTTTCCTGGGTGGATCATGCGACCGCCGCAGAAATTGCCGAGTGGCAAGGCACATCCGTGATCGACTGGGCCCATGAATCGCAAGCCATCCGAATGACAATCTACCCCCCAGCTGAGGCGACCTCCTTGGGCTATAGTTACAACTACGACCACATTGAAACTCTGAACAAGCGTTTACTTCAAGGAGGTGTTCGTTTAGCGGGCATTCTCAATGAGTTATATGCCAAACCAAATAAGAAAAAGAGCTAGCCCGTGCTCAACCGAAAGACCACCTACGGCATTCATGCGCTCCTCCATTTGGCCCGACACCGGGACGACGGCGTGTTGTCCGTAGGGCGGATTTCGGAGGCCTTGCAGGTTTCAAGGAAATTTTTGGAGCGCATCCTCGCAGACCTTCGCCAAGAAGGCATGGTGGAAAGCCATCCTGGGCGTGAGGGAGGCTACCGCTTAGGGGCCGCGGGCCTTGACCTGTGCTTAGCTGATGTGGTTCGGGTTCTAGAAGGCCCCATTGCCCTCCTACCCTGCGCGTCGCACCGCTTTTACGCTCCGTGCAGCGAATGCCAGCATCCCGAGCGTTGCGCCCTGCAAGATGCCCTGGTCCAAGTGCGCAACAGCACCGTCCATAGCCTCAAGCAAATCACCCTTGGCCACCTGCTTCACACGGAAGGGGAATTGGACGGCGGATTGCGGGAAGTCTTGCGCCCGACGCCCTATTTCGAGCCCTAACCCCCGGCTCACTTTCCGCTGCCAAAGGGGAATTGCCCCTACCTTTGCTCTATGAGTACAACTCGCCAAACGCCCCCCGTCGTCCAGAACATTCTGGAGACCATCGGCCACACACCTATGGTGCAGCTTCATCGCACTGTCGAAGGCATACCTGGAAAAGTCTACGCCAAAGTGGAGTACTTCAATCCCGGGCATAGCACCAAAGACCGAATGGCCCTTAAAATGGTGGAGGACGCCGAGCGCGCAGGCCTGCTCAAGCCCGGTGGCACCATCATCGAATGCACCTCCGGCAATACGGGCATGGGTTTGGCACTCGCGGCCGTCGTCAAGGGATACAAGCTCATTTGTACGCTGAGCGACAAGCAGAGCAAAGAAAAGATGGATGTCTTGCGAGCTTTGGGCGCCGAGATTTATGTCTGCCCGACCAATGTGTCGCCTGATCACCCTGACTCCTACTATTCCGTGGCGCGACGTCTCAATGCGGAAATTCCTAATTCCTACTTCCCCAATCAATACGACAACCTCAGCAACCGCGTGGCGCATTATGAAACCACGGGGCCCGAAATATGGGAACAAACTGAAGGAAAGATCACCCATTTCATTGTGGGAGTGGGCACGGGTGGCACCATTTCCGGGGTCGCCAAATACCTCAAGGAGAAGAATCCTGCCATTCAGATTTGGGGCGTGGACAGCTACGGATCCGTTTTTAAGAAGTACCATGAAACGGGAGTTTTTGACACCTCGGAAATCTATGGTTACATCACGGAAGGCATCGGCGAAGACATCCTGCCCCAAAATGTGGATTTCAGCCTCATTGACCGCTTTGAAAAAGTGACCGACCGGGATGGCGCCCTGGTGGCGCGTGAATTGGCCAAAAAGGAAGGCCTCCTGCTCGGCTACTCCTGCGGATCAGCCCTTCAAGGTTTGCGGCAGCTGAAGCACCTCCTGCCCGACGATGCATTGAGCGTCGTACTCTTCCACGACCACGGCAGCCGCTATGTCGGAAAGATTTACAACGACGACTGGATGCGCGAACGCGGATTCCTGAAAGAGGAAAATGGAAATTTGGGCCAAGCCGTGTCTTCCCATGCCCACCTTCCCCTGGTCACCATTCAGCCTGAAGAGCCCTTGATGAATGCGGTGGTCGCCTTAAAGCGGCATAGTATTTCCCAGTTGCCTGTGCACGATGGAACCCAATTTGTCGGTAGTTTGACGGAGAGCCATATCATCCAGGCACTTTCAGCGAATGGATTTGGCATGGACACCTTGGTGAAACATGTCATGGGTCCATCATTCCCCATCCTTTCGGGTGAAGCTAGTTTGCAAGAAGGAATTGACGCCTTGAGCAAGGAACACAATGCACTTCTTGTCGCTTTAGACCAGGGAAAACATCACATTTTGAGTCGACACGATTTGCTGACGAGAATTGCCTAATTCGTTTTATCTTTGCGCCTCTCTTAATTAACCGAGTTTAGGACTCTTTTAAAACAATTAACTCATGGCAACGAAAATTCGCCTTCAACGCCACGGCCGCAAAGGTCGTCCCATCTTCACGATCGTCGCAGCAGACGCACGCGCTAAGCGCGATGGTAAATACATCGAGAACTTGGGCCAATACAACCCCAACACCAACCCCGCCACCATCGATCTCGACTTTGATCGTGCGTTGGATTGGATTATGAAAGGAGCCGAGCCCACGAACACGGCACGTGCCATCCTGAAATATAAAGGCGTCATGATGAAGAAGCACCTCCTATTGGGTGTGCAGAAAGGAGCATTGACTGCGGAGCAAGCAGAAGCACGTTTCGAAACGTGGTCGGCGGATAAGGCAGGTCGTATCGACTCCAAAATTGAAAACTTAAACACCTCAGCCAAAACAGCGAAGGAAGAACGCCTGAAAGCCGAAGCAGCCGTGAAGGATGCGCGTGCTGCAGCCATTGCTGCGAAGAACGTTCCAGAGCCCGTCGCAGAAGAGGTCGCCGAGGTTGCCGTAGAGGAAGCTCCCGCTGCCGAAGTTGCCGTAGAGGAAGCTCCCGCTGCCGAGGTTGCCGTAGAGGGAGCTCCTGCTGCCGAAGTTGCCGTAGAGGAAGCTCCCGCTGCTGAGGTTGCCGTGGAGGAAGCTCCCGCTGCCGAGGTTGCCGTAGAGGAAGCTCCCGCTGCCGAGGTTGCCGTAGAGGAAGCTCCCGCTGCCGAAGCGGCAGTGGAAGAGGAATCCTCCGAGGAGCCCGCTTCCGAGGAAGCACCTGCTGAATAAACATTGATGGAGGGTTATTTCCAACTAGGATTCCTCCGGAAAAAACACGGATACAAAGGAGAAATTATTCTCCATATTGAATCAGACCATCCAGCACGCTATGCGTCGCTGGATGTTCTTTTTTTAGAAGAATCCGGCGCCCCTATCCCCTATTTTATTTCCAGCATTCGCAGCCACATTACGGCGGAATTCATAGTCCGTTTAGAGGATGTAGATGAGGAGTCCCAGGTAAATGCTGTCGTAGGTCGAACGGTATATTTGCCCGATGATGCGCTCCCCGAACTCTCTGCGGATCAGTACTATTATCACGAAATCATTGGTTATACCGCCAGCGATCCATCCATGGAGGGCTTGTTGGTCGTCGAGGAGGTCATGGATCGTCCCGGGCAACCACTCCTCGTCCTTCGCCATGCGAGCAAGGAGGAAGCCATTCTCATTCCCTTGGTCGAAGCTTTTATCCTCGAAGTGAACAAAGAAACCCGGCATATACGCTTAGAGGCTCCCCCTGAACTCTACACGCTCTAAAGGAAGGCCTACACCTCGGTGAGGCGTTCGTCAAAGCGGATGCCCCAGTCAGCCAATTCAGCTAAAATGGGGGCGTATACTTCCTTCCGCATGGGCAGCAAAACCCCACGTTCTTGAATGAGCCCAAGGGCTACCAGGCGCGTAGCCATAGCCACGGGCAAGCCCACCGTGAACGCCATGGCCGTATTCTGAGCAGATTTGCCTTTGCAAACCATCGAGGATTCCAAGCGGTAGTTTTGGCCGTTTTGGGTGTAGAAAATGCGGTGCCACATGACGAGCATGTCCGTGTCCGCAGGAGTCATGGTCCACTTCTTTTCCAAAATATGTTGCAATACTTGCGCTGGCGTGCCAGAGGTCAAGCCCACCGGTTCCTCCGCAAATAAGCCCAGCCATTCCAACATCTCCATGAGCTCGGAATCTTGTGGAATCTGCAGATAATGCATGAGTTTCAACTCGACACTATCTGAAATGTGGTAGGCCAAAAAGCTGTTGATAAAGCTTCGGTGCGTCATGTTCGCTACCCCTTCCATCCGATAGCTATCATCCGTGGCGCCGAGTTGTACGAACACGTCCCACGCTCGGCAAAATCCTGGACGGCGCAAGGTTCCCCGATACATCGTGGGAATTCCGTCCAAACCATACTCTGAAATATACTTGAGTGAATCCCGGTTGGCATAGCCTTCAAAGCGACCATATCCAGGAATAGACAGGAATTCGGTGCGTCGGAACAGTTTGTGGTAGGGGATAAACTTGTACAGGCCTTCTTGAACAAACTTGACAGCTCCTCCCGCTCCTGCCATCACCACATTCCGAGGGTTCCAAGTGAATTTGTACTGCCAAGGATTGCTTGGGCTCTCGGGAGCCAAGATTCCCCCACAGAAGCTCTCGTACGAGGTGATTTTCCCTCCTTGATGGCGAATCTTTTCTAATATCTCCATCGTAGACATGTGATCAATCCCTGGGTCTACTCCGCATTCATTCAAGAAAACTAAGCCCTTAGCGCGGGCCTCCGCATCGAGGGTCTTCATTTCCTCGCTCGCATAGGAAGCAGTCACGAGGTGTTTACTCATGCGCAAGCAAGCCCGGGCGACATCCGGGTGCATAAAGGCCGGCAACATAGATACCACGACGTCTGCTTTTTCAATCCACGTATTCCGCACCGATTCTTGGGACAAATCCGCCGTGTGGGCCTCTACCGCCGGGTATTGAGCACATTTGGCTTCGAGTGAGCCTGCGTCTTGATCGACCACGTGAAGTTGCCATTGATCCACATCTTTGTGTGTGGCGAGATATTCAATCAGGGCGGATGTGCTGCGGCCGGCACCGAGTATGACGATAGATTTCACTGAAATGCTGTTGAAAACTGATTGTTTTTAGTGACTTTCGGGGACGAAGGTAAATTACATTTGCTCTAACCCTTGAATGAATTCGAATGTATACCATTTCCTCCGGGACTGAATCCACCCTTTCATGGATATCAGCCCTTGGCCTGCATACTGCTTCTGTTGTTTATCAGGCCCCGCCTGAGTTTTTAACGGAGGAAGCCCTCCGGCTCAAGCGTGGCACCTTGACCTCTAACGGGGTGCTCAGCATCTCGACGGGTGCCTTCACTGGACGTTCTCCGGAGGACCGATTTATCGTTCGGGATGCCTTGACTTCTGAACGCGTCTGGTGGGGCAAAGTCAACAAACCCTTTGATGAAATGGCTTTCAAGGCCCTTAAGACCAAAGTCTTAGGCTATTTGGATGGGAAAAAATTATACGTACGCGATGCCCAAGCCGGAGCCGATTCCCGATTGAGTTTGCGACTCCGAGTTATCAACGAATTCCCAGAGCATAATCAGTTCGCATTTAACATGTTCATTGAGCCCTCTGCGGCCGATTTGGTGAATTTCAAACCCGAGTGGACAATTTTGCACGCCCCTGGATTTTTGGCAAATCCCGAGGTGGACGGCACGCGCCAGAGCAACTTCGCCATACTGAGTTTCGCAGAAAAGACGATTCTCATCGGTGGAACAGGGTATACGGGAGAAATCAAGAAAGGTATTTTCTCCGCCTTGAACTTCCTCTACCCCGAATTCCACGACACATTTCCTATGCACTGTTCTGCCAACCTGGGTAAACAGGGCGATACTGCGCTCTTCTTTGGCTTGAGTGGCACGGGAAAGACCACCTTGTCCGCAGACCCTCATCGCTTACTCATTGGAGACGATGAGCATGGATGGACGACGGACGGTACCGTCTTCAACTTTGAAGGGGGATGCTATGCCAAGGTCATTGATCTCTCCCAAGAGAAGGAACCTGACATTTGGAATGCCATTAAACCCGGCGCCATCCTGGAGAACATTGTGATGAACGACGCCGGCGTGCCCGATTACCAGGACAAGTCCATTACGGAAAACACCCGCGTATCCTACCCCATTGAGCACATTACCCACGTGGCCCCGGGATTACAAGGTCCCGCGCCCAAAAATATTTTTTTCCTCACTTGTGATGCCTACGGCGTTCTTCCTCCGATTTCCAAGTTGGGTCCAGAACAAGCCGCCTATCATTTCATTTCGGGTTATACAGCCAAAGTCGCTGGAACAGAGGCGGGCGTCACCGAACCTAAGGCAGTCTTTTCGGCCTGCTTTGGTGCTCCCTTTATGCCCTTACATCCCAGTGAATATGCCTCAATGCTGATGAAACGCATGGAGGAAGAGAATATTCATGTTTGGTTGGTGAATACGGGCTGGGTTGGCGGTGGTTTTGGTGTCGGTTCGCGCATTAAGCTCTCTTACACCCGATCCATGATTACGGCGGCATTAGAAGGGAAATCGCTGGACACCGTAACGGATGAAGTATTTGGCATACAACGCGTTACGGGATGTCCTGGTGTGCCCCCCGAAGTTTTGAATGCCCGAGGACAATGGCAGGACCCGGAGGCGTATGACCGCGCTGCCGCGAGCCTAGCTAAGCGGTTCCTCGAGAATTTTAAGACCTATGAAGCTGGGACCTCTCCCGAGATTTTAGCCGGTGGACCGTTGGTACGCATCAACGCCTAGATAGACATGATTCATAAAGAAACCCCGCCTCGGCGGGGTTCTCTCGTTTAGAGCATATCGTTGGCCAGGTTGGCGAGTTCACTCCGCTCCCCTTTCTCTAGGGTCACATGAGCATAGAGATCCTGTCCTTTGAGTCGGTCGACCAAATACGACAGTCCATTGGACTGTTCGTCCAAATACGGGGTGTCAATTTGGTGAACATCCCCCGTAAAAATGAACTTGGAATTCTCCCCAGCTCTCGTGATGATGGTCTTCACTTCATGCGGGGTTAAATTCTGCGCTTCATCTACAATAAAGATGACATTGGACAAGGATCTTCCCCGAATGTATGCCAAGGGAGTCACCAAGATTTTTTCGTTGGCCACCATTTCGTCAATCTGCTTATAGTTGCGGTCGCGCTCCCCAAATTGATTCTTGATGAACTTGAGGTTGTCCCATAGCGGTTGCATGTAGGGGTTGATTTTTTGCTCCGCATCTCCGGGCAGGAAGCCAATGTCGCGGTTAGAAAGCGGGACAATGGGACGAGCGAGGTAAATCTGTTTAAAATCTCGCCGCTGTTCTAGCGACCCTGCGAGCGCTAAAAGCGTCTTTCCCGTACCCGCCACGCCAGTCAGGGTGACCAGCTTGATGTCGGGGTGCATGATGGCGTGCAAAGCAAAAGTTTGCTCGCTATTGCGCGGCTTAATGCCGTAATAGCTACTTTTTTCTACCAATTCCATGCGGCTCGATTGCCCATGATAAAATCCGAGTGCAGAGGACCGGGCGGATTTCAAGATGTAAAACTGGTTAGACCTTAATCCCAACTTGGAATTTGCCTTGATCTCCGGGTTTAATTCCACAGATTTTGATTCATACAAGGTTTGAAGTGCTTTGGGGGGGAACGCTCCGATTTCACCCCGCCCCGTGAAGCGGGTGTCCGTTTCTTTGACTTTCCCTGTCAAATAATCCTCGGCGGCCACATTGAGTGCTTTCGCCTTGAGTCGCAGATTGATGTCCTTGGTCACGAGAATGACGGGCCGGTCGGGCTCTTCCATTTGGAGATACAGGGCCGCATTGATGATCTTGTGATCGTTCTTCCCCTTGCCATAAATCTCCGTCGCATCCACGTCCAAACGGGGTGTAGCCATAATCACCCGGAACTTGCCCCGTTTTCCACCATTGAGGTCAATCCAATCCGTCAAGGGTTTATCCGCAGCCTTTTTATCCAGCATACGAATGAACTCACGGGCTTCAAAATTCTTGGTATCGCTCCCCTTTTTGAACTCATCCAACTCCTCCAAAACCGGAATGGGGATGGCCACATCATGCTCCTCAAAGTTCATGATGGCGTGGTGGTCGTACAAAATGACAGAGGTATCCAGAACGAATATCTTCTTGACGGGCTTGGTCGCTTTAGGCATGGTGTCTCGACTGTTTAGGGTTAAATTAGGGGTATAATTCACCGCATCGAACCAACCATGAAAGATGTTTTGAACAGGCCATGTAGCATAACCTTGTGCTCATTGATTTACTTTCATACCCAGTTCCCATGATGGCACATAGAATTCAAGACATCCAAACCCAATTTGGGTTTCAGAGCGCCGAATTGCTTGCAGACATCGAACGCCATGGACATTTTTGCACATTTTCCCGAGGGGACCTCATTGCCGAGCCCGGTATGCCCGTCGAATTTGTCCCACTCATTCTCAAAGGGAATCTTCGCGTGATGCGTCGAGACGAGGACCATGATCGGGAACTCTTCCTTTACTTTTTAACCGCTGGATCTACCTGTTCGAGCACCATCAATTGCTGCATGACCGGCAAGAAAGTCACCGTAGAAGTGGTGGTCGAAGAAGAGACGGAAATGGTCTGCATACCCAATACGTATGCCTCCTCGTGGATCAAGACCCATCCAGAATGGCTTGAGTTTGTGCTCAGAAGTTATCAACTCCGCTTTGAAGAAGCCCTACACGCCTTGGATGAAGTGGCCTTCCGACAACTCGATGAACGACTCTGGAACTTTCTTCTGGAGAAAGCCAAGCTTTCCGATAGTCAGACCGTTGAGATGAGCCATTCCGACATTGCACAGGCCCTCCATTCATCCCGAGAAGTGGTGTCCCGCCTCCTCAAGAAGCTCGAATCGGAGCACCGATTGTCCTTGGGACGAAATCGAATCGAAATCCTTCAGTAACTACCCCTATTTTTGCGGCATGATTCGTAAATACCTCCGCCTGGCTATCGCAGCCGCCATCGTAGCCCTATCCGTTTGGCAATTCACTGAAGTCGAAATTGGCAATGGCATTTTTCTCACTCTTCTTGCCGGATTCCCGGTGCTTTTTCATTTTCGAAATGAGCGCATCCTTATGGCACTGTGGTACGTCCGCAAGCAGGATTTCATCAAAGCCGAGCGGCATTTAGATGGCATCTCACACCCGGAACAAACACTGATTAATGGACAACTGGCCTATTTCTACTTCTTGCGCGGATTGATGACCTCTCAAACCAACTTGTCCAAGAGCGAAACGTGGATGAAGAAAGCGCTAAACACGGGACTACGCCTCAAGCAGGACCGGGCCCTGGCCAAAATGCAGTTGGCCGCCATGGCGATGACCAAGCGCAAGAAGAAAGAGGCGCAAATCCTCCTCACGGAAGCAAAAAAGCTGGACGACAAGGGACTCCTCGCCGACCAGCTTAAGATGCTCCAAGCGCAGATGCGCCGGATTTAATTCGCTTATTTCTTGGCGACAGCTGGGTTCACGCCCGCTGTCATGTCTTTACTAATGGCCGCGCGTTCGAAGCGCAAGCGGCAATTTTCGCATTCAAGGAGAACCGTTTTTTCATCTACCTCAAGGATCTTGCCGTGGATACCACTCGTGGTGACCACCTTCATGCCTTTTTCTAAGGCCGCACGGAATTTATTCTCTTCCTTTTGCTTCTTCATCTGCGGGCGGATGAAAAAGAAATACATCACGGCCACAATGGCGATTAAGGTGAGAAAGCTCGCGAGTCCACCTTGTGGATCGGCTTGGAGAAATGAAAGGGTCATAGTTTATTCAGCTTTGGGTTCAACTTTGGCCGTAATGGTCAAAACTTTTGTATTTGGGACGGTATTGGCCGACAGTGTGACGGTCTTGGTCTGATTGCCCGGCTTGCCTGCGCTATTGAATCGAACCGTAATGGTTCCTTCTTCGCCTGGCCCAATCGGGGCGTTAGAATATTCGGGCACCGTGCAACCGCAGGATCCCTGCGCAGAGGATATGATCAAGGGCACTTCGCCCTCATTCGTAAAGGTGAATTCTGTGGTGCCCACATCACCTTCCTTCATCTCACCGAAATCATGGCTCTCTTTCTCAAAGCGGAAGACAGGAACCGAGGCGGACGTGACAGCCTCAATGGCCATGCGATCTTCCGTGGATTTAATTTTAGACGTGGCGTCAGAGCACGAAACGAGGGCCAATAGGCTCGCAGCGAAATAAAATGTGTGTTTCATGGTAGGTGAAAAATTTGCGTGAAATTACGATTCTATGAGGCCTCGACCTAGCTTTTGAATACGGCCTTCTGCCTTGAGGTCAATCAACATGGCATCCAGTAAGCCATTTATGAACCCTGGACTTTTCTCCGAACCATATTGTTTGGCCAATTCAATGGCCTCGTTGATACTCACTTTGGTAGGAACCTCGCTAAAATTAACCACTTCGGTCAGTGTCATTTCCAGAATACAGCGCTCCACCGGGGCCAAGCGCTCGTAATCCCATTTGTCTGCCTTCCCTCGAATACGGTCCACCCATTCTTCGTGGGCGTTCAACGCTTTCAAGAATAGAGAGGCGCCAAATTGGGCATCCGCTTCGTCCTTGAACAATCGAACCAACAGCGGCTTGCTTCGTTTCGCATTTTGAAGCGTCTGAACCGCCATCATTTGGGCTGCATCGAGGTCATCCGCCCAATACATACTTACGGCTTCATAGTGCGCATGAATGGATTCATTGTTCGCTATCGCCTCCCGATAAAAGCGTTTAAACCAAATGATGCAGTCCGCTTCCAGAAGAACTTCTGTTTCATCAACAAATCCCGACTCCAGTTCGCCATTCCAGAACTCAAAGAAGGCTGTGCGGAGCACATCCACCCTCTCACCCCAAAAAACTCGCTTCTTTTCCCACGCCCCAATGAGGCCCTCGTCATTTACCAAGGCGAGCATAAAGGGCATGTCTAACAAGACTTGAATGCGATTCTTGCGGGCCTCAATCGGGAATTGCTTGTTTGTTTCAATCTCTAAGCGCTCCTCCAGGAAGCGGTGAAACTGCCAAAACATGCGCAGTTCATAGAGGTATAACTCGTAGATGGATTCAATGCTGTCGTTGAGTCCTTCGAGGGCGCGTTGGCGGTCGAGGGATTCGCCTTGATAGTAGGCAAATAGCGCCTGCATGACTCGGATGCGGATGTGACGACGGGTAAGCATAGAACGATTGTGAGCGTCAAAAGTACGGCAGGTTCCCGGTTTCCGGCGCTACGAGGTCCTCAATCTTTGGCCGCAGTGTACCAGTCTGGGTAATGCTGGAACTCCATGAGCTCTTGAGATTGCGGGTGTGCAAAGCGCAAGTAGCTCGCATGCAGGGCGATTCCATCTTCAGACCATGGGGTACCTCCATAAAATGTATCCCCGAGGACAGGAACATTTCGGTGGGCAGCCTGCGCGCGGATTTGGTGGTAGCGACCGGTGAAAAGTTCGACCTCCGCCTCTCGTTCGGACTGGCGATGACCGCGAAGGCTGGCGCGTTGACCGGCCGGCGACTCAACAACGACCGAACGAAATTCAGCCGGGCGCTTTTCCAGCTGGTCTTCCCAGTACCACTCCCCTTCTGGGAGAACCTCCTCGGTCCGAAAGACGTAGCGCTTGCCTATTTGACGTTTTTCAAATTGCTGCATTAGCCGGGTGCACGCTGTTTTCTTGCGCGCAATGACCAAGAGGCCACTCGTCGGTCGATCCAGTCGATGGACAGCCCACGTCGTCCCACCCCATTGGTGTTTTGCCCAATCCTGGACATTGGGGTGGCCATGCTTA
>Ga0115570_10001038_pt1 | contig 22565 bp, 7 predicted proteins | sample COGITO_mtgs_1205_3_FD_87294 | JGI IMG/M metagenome (GOLD analysis project Ga0115570, IMG submission 87294) | Pelagic marine microbial communities from North Sea - COGITO_mtgs_120524 | ecosystem: Environmental > Aquatic > Marine > Epipelagic | place: Germany:Helgoland, sampling site Kabeltonne... | reverse complement strand
TTGCTCGAGCAGGACGATGTTGGACGTGGAGAAGCTTGGGGTCAGCGAGATGTTGAAGCCGCCGTAAGCGTAGAGCATGGTGGGGCGCTGTCCGTCTAGCTCGAGGCCCGCCTTGTGGACGATGAACATCGGGACCATCGTGCCGTCCTTGGAGGGGTAGAAGACCTGCTTGCTCTCGTAGGCAGCCGGGTCGAAGTCGACCTCGGGGATGTAGAACGGGGTGCTCTCGCCCGTGGCCATGTCGTAGCGGAAGATGCTCGTGGGGTAGGTGAACGAAGTGAAGACGTAAAAGAGTTCGGTGGCGTCCTGCTTGCCGCCGAAGCCGCCGGTCGAGCCCGTCGCGTTGGGCAGGGCGATCTCGCGGGGGTTGGTGCCGTCCGCGTCGTAGCGGGTCACGGCGTTGCAGGCGTTCTTGAGGTGGGTGGCAAAGAGCTGGCCGCCCGCGGTGCTCACGCCCTCGAGCAAGTGCTCCGACTCGGAGATGACGTCCGTCCAGGTGCTGCGGTCCGACGGGTTGGCCGGGTCGACGGCGACGAGGCGGTACTTCGGCGCGTCGATGTCGGTCATCATGAGCAGCCGTCCGTCCATGTGGTCCACGATGCTGGAGCGGGTGTTGAATCCGTCGACCACCATCTGCCAGTCGGCGTCAGGGTTGGTGAGGTCCTTGATGTGGAGGTTGTTGCCGTCGGTACCTGTGCTGGTGTTCAGGATGAGGTAGCGGTTGTCCTCCGTGGCGTAGGCGAAGTGGTAGCGGTTGGGCTCGTCGTCGTTGCGGAAGACGAGTTGATCCTCGCTCTGGGGGGTGCCCAGTTTGTGGAAGTACACGCTGTGGAAGGTGTTCTCTGCGCTGAACTCCGAGCCGTCGGGCGCCGGGTAGCGGCTGTAGTAGAAGCCGTCGCCCACCCAGCTGGCGCCGGAGAACTTGACCCACTCGAGCACGTCGCCGGTTTCTTCACCGGTCTCGAGGTCCATCACGCGGATCTCCTGCCAGTCGCTGCCGGCGGCGTTGCGCATGACCACGATGTACTTGTCGTCATCGGAGGCACTGGAGAGGCTGGCGGTAACGGTACCGTCCTCGCTCAAGGTATTGGGGTCGAGGAAAACTTGGTCCTCGCCATCGAGGCCGTCGCGGACGTACCAGACGCTTTGGTTTTGCAGGCCGTCGTTCTTGCTGATGTAGTAGCGGTCGCCAATCTTCCGGGGGGCGCCGACCTTCTCGTAGTTGAAGATCTGCTCGTAGCGGTCGCGGATGGCGTTGCGGAAGGGGATGGCGTCCAAATGACCGCGCGTCACGGCGTTTTGGGCCTCAACCCAAGCACCGGTCTCCTCGCTGCGGTCGTCTTCAAGCCGCCCGTACGAGTCTGCTACTGCAGTTCCGAAATAAGTGTCTGTGACCTCCTCGGTGCGGGTTTCCGGGTATTTGAAGCCTGTCATGGAATCGGGTTGAGGAGCGGTGCCGCATGAAGCCCAAACGAGGACTGCGGCAATGGGGAAAATCAAATTTCGCATGTTGTGAATCGGGTGGCAAATTAGACGACATGAAGCACAGCGACGAAATAGATTACCGCATCCATGGCGATGACCTTCAAACGGTAGAGGTAGAGTTGGACCCTCAGGAGACTGTCATTGCAGAAGCGGGTGCGATGAACTGGATGGAAGAGGACATTGCTTTCGAAACCCGAATGGGCGATGGCTCGGAGGCCAACCAAGGGATGCTGGGCAAGCTGTTCGGCGCAGGCAAGCGCATGCTCACCGGCGAAAGCTTGTTCATGACGCATTTCACGAACCGGGGAGTGATGAAGCGGAAGGTGGCCTTTGCTGCTCCGTATCCCGGCAAGATTGTTCCCGTGGACCTTGCCGCCCTCGGCGGTGATTTGTTGTGCCAAAAAGACGCTTTTCTGTGCGCTGCGATGGGCACCTCTGTGAGCATGGCTTTTAATAAAAAGCTCGGTGCAGGATTCTTCGGAGGTGAAGGGTTCATCCTTCAAAAGTTGCAGGGTGATGGATTGGCCTTCTTGCACGCTGGAGGAACGGTTGTCAAGCGTGAATTGAATGGAGAAACCCTCCGCGTGGATACCGGTTGCATTGTGGCTTTTGACGCGACTGTTTCTTATGACATCGAGGCTGCTGGCGGCTTGAAGAGCATGTTGTTTGGAGGAGAGGGATTGTTTTTGGCGACGCTTCGAGGCCAGGGTACGGTGTGGCTGCAAAGTTTGCCTTTTAGCCGATTGGCAGACCGGATTCTCATGAATGCTCCTTCGATCGGAGGGAAATCCAAAGGCGAGGGGAGCGTACTCGGAGGGTTAGGCAGGATGATGGATGGGGTCTGATTAGAGGCAGATGCAGGATGTCCTGGTGACGTTTTGTGTTTGGACGAAGGGCGGTTAATTGCCTACCTGAGCTTAAATACTGGGGATGAAATTGTTTTTTTCGTCGATAAATGGGTATATTTATCATTGCCCAACCCAGATTGTGCTCACATGAACCGTCTGATTACCCTTCTCTTTTGCCTTTTCTGTGCAGCATTTGCGCACGGACAGGCTCCCTCTTATGGTCTTTCCGTGGAAGTCTTCGCGGAACACGATACCGGTCCTTTGGCCGGTCAGACTACGTATCGAATCTTTATGGACTGCGTCAACGCAGACGACATTGTGTCGGCTGTGAGTGGAGATGCCATCTTTCCGATGGACCTCTCTACGACGACCACATTCTATCAGGATGCCCTCGGTGCTGCTACGCCCAATGCGGTGAATCCGTTGCTCTTCGGTTTCTTTCCGCAGTTGGAGTATGACACTTGGGTCACGGTTGGCATTTCGCAACAACCTGATGGTGCGGCAAATGAAGGTGAAATCAGCACCGTTGAAAGTCCCACACAGGCATGGGTATTGGGCTTTGAGTCGGGCGGCAACTTGGTGATGGACGACGCGACAGGAGGGGCGTGGTTTGTGACCCAGAATTATGTGAATGGAATCGCGGGCGATGACCTGCAGGTATTGTTGGCACAAGTCACTACAGACGGAGACATTTCGGGTACGCTTTTGGTTCAGGTATTTGAACACGGTGTGGGCTCCTCGGATTTGAGGTTTCATTTGAGTTTCGACGGAACCGATGGCTCCGGGGCGGCAGGATGTACCGATCCAAACGCTGACAACTTCAATGCTGGTGCGGCTGAAGACGATGGGACTTGCTTGTATGGCGGTTGCACAGATGCTGCGGCATGCAACTATGACCTTGAGGCCAATGACGATGATGGATCCTGCATTTTGGCGGACCCGTTTCGCGACTGCGACGGTGTCTGTCTTGCCGACGCCGATGGCGATGGATTTTGCGATGAAGAAGAAGTCGATGGTTGCACGGACCAGTCGGCCTGGAACTTTGACGTTGATGCCACTGAGGAGGACAACTCCTGTATTTATTTCAACGCCTGTGGAATTGAAGCCGATGCGGTTGTAGAGGCCAGCAGTTTTGATTTTGATCCGAGCGTGGTAACGATGGAAGTCGGTGCGACTGTGGTATGGGTGAATGTTGGAGGCTTGCACAACGTCAATGCCACAACGGATCAGCTTACAGGGTTGCCTTTTGACAACCCTCAGCCGTTTACCATTTCTGCTGTTTTGGGGTCTACCGAAGGCACCTGTCTCGGTTCCTTTACGTTCACTGTACCAGGGATTTACGACTACAACTCTTCGGTTTCGAACCAGGCCAGTTTGGGCATGGTAGGCACCATCATTGTAGGTGTCGGAGGTTGCGATGATTCTGATGCAACCAACTTTGATCCAGCGGCAGAATTTGACGACGGCAGCTGCATTTTTTCCGGATGTACAGATCCAGAGGCCAGCAACTATGATGTCACTGCTCAGATTGACAATGGCAGCTGCTTGTACCCCGGATGTACCGATGACTCAGCGGCCAATTACGATGCCACGGCCAACGATGATGATGGCAGTTGCTTGTATGCGGGATGTACCGATGTTGCCGCGGGCAACTACGACCCGCAGGCCAATACCGATGATGGAACTTGCTTCTACCCGGGTTGTACCGACCCAGAGGCTTGCAACTATGACATTGTAGCCGACACGGAGGATGGAAGTTGTTTGGATGCCCTGACAACCTGGGGCGTTGATTACTTGGATTGTGATGGGGCTTGCCTCAATGATTCTGATCAAGACGGTGTATGCGATGAGGATGAGGTCGACGGTTGTAACGATGTTACTGCCTGCAATTACGATGCGGGTGCCACTGAAAATGATGGGACATGTGATTATTGTTCTTGTACTGGAACGGGAGGCGATACCTCTTGGATTTCGGGCGATACCCTGGAGGTGCTGACGTTTGTCGATGATACTGTAGGGTATGCATTGGATGTGGAGTGGGTCAAAACCCACACCTCAGGGGCGTTGAACGGCATGTCCACGTACCGATTTTATGTGGTGGCCAACGGAGCCTCTGATTTGTTGAGCTCTTGTTTTGGAAACAGCCTGAACCCGATGTTGATCCAGTCCACAAGTGACTTCTATCAGGACGTGATAGGCAGCACTTTTGGAACAGGAATCAACCCCTTGTTGCTGGGCGCTTTTCCGGATGTGGCTTATGACAGTTGGGTGACCATCGGACTAGATGCTACGCCACCTGCTGGTTACAGCAACATCCAGAGTGCCCAAAGTCCAAATCAGAACTGGGTAGCTTCATTCAATGCGGGTGGAGAATTGCGCATGGACGATCCTGTCGGTGGCGCTTGGTTTGTGACGTCTTCCAACCTCAACGGCGTGCCCGATGCCGACCTGCGGGTGTTGGTTGCACAGTTCACCACAACCGGGGTCGTATCCGGCACCTTGCCGATCCAAATATTTCCGCAAGGAGATGGGGCCAATGAGCAACGCGCTGCGTTCACATTCACGACCGAAGGACTCGGTGAGCCAGAATTGACTGCGGTAGTCGGTTCCGGTGGGGAAGGGGGCAACAATTGTGGTTGCACAGACGCTGCGGCCGACAATTACGACGCCACTGCTGACTATGAGGATGGCACTTGTCAATTCTTGGGTTGTACCAACCCCAATGCGCTCAACTATGATGGCACAGCCAATACCGACGATGGGTCTTGTGTTGTGCCTGGTTGCACGAATGAGGAAGCCGACAATTACGATCCTGAAGCCAATCAGAATGACGGGTCTTGCATCCTGACGGGCTGCACCTACAGCGATGCGGCGAATTACGATCCTACCGCCAACACGGATGATGGCAGTTGCATTTACTATGGCTGTATTGATCCTGAGGCGGACAACTTCGATCCCACCGCAAATACCGATGACGGCGGATGCATGTACCTCGGATGTACAGATCCTGAAGCCGACAACTTCGATGCTGGAGCCAATCAAAGCGACGGAACCTGCGAGTACTTCGGATGTACGGTCCCAGTGGCCTCTAACTTTGATCCGTCAGCCAATGTGGACGATGGCAGTTGCCTTTTCCCAGGTTGTACCAACCCTGAAGCGTCCAACTATGACGCTACGGCAAACGAGGATGACGGCTCGTGTATCCTCGAGGGATGCATGGATGTGACCGCTTCGAACTATGACCCTGAAGCCAATGCGGACGATGGAAGCTGCACCTATCCTGGTTGTACCGACGCTGCTGCCTCAAACTTTGACCCAGCAGCCAACCTGAACGACGGAACTTGTTTGTTCCCCGGTTGCTTGGACAGCGATGCCGTGAACTACGACCCCGGTGCCAATGTGGATGATGGCGGTTGCCAATACGGTGGTTGTATCGACCCTGATGCGGTCAATTATGATGCCTCTGCAGACGTGGACAACGGTACGTGTTTGTATGCGGGCTGTACCGATGCCGCCGCTTCTAACTATGACAGCGGCGCCAATCAGGAGGATGGGTCTTGTATCTACCCCGGTTGCACCGATGCTGCTGCATTGAATTACGATGTCATCGCCAACGAAGACGATGGCTCTTGCATTTTCGGCGGATGTCTTGACCCTGGAGCTTGTAATTACAGCGCTACTGCGGATGTTGAAGATGGTTCTTGTGTCTATCCCGATGTCGTGTACATCGATTGTGACGGCAACTGCCTGAACGACGGCGACGGCGACGGTGTTTGTGATGAAGACGAATTCAGCGGATGTACGGATCCGTTGGCCTGCAACTACAGCGCAGGGATGACCGAAGACGATGGCAGCTGTGAGTATTGTTCTTGCTCAGGAGAAGGCGCTGCTGGATTGGACGCCTTTGACTACGGCTCCAATGAGGTGGGATATGGATTGAAGCTCTCTCGGGTCATGGACCATACAAGTGGTGCATTGGCCGGCATGACGACTTGGCGTTTGACGGCCACGTTAGGCCATGTAGATGACATGTTGTCAAGTGCTTATGGCAACGATGAGTTGCCCCTGCAGGTGTCTTCAACGGCGCCATTCTACCAGGACGTATTTGGAGGAACTTTTGCCAATGGTGTCAACCCCTTGTTGTTGCCGAGCTTCCCTGACTTGGCGTATGATACTTGGGTGACCATCGGCATTGAAGGAACCCCCAATGCTGCTGCAGGAGAAGGCGACATTCAAAGCGCCCAAAGTCCGGGTCAAAACTGGGTGATCGGTTTTGATGCAGGAGGTGAAATCTTGATGAACGACCCGACGGGTGGTGCTTGGTTTGTCACCAATGTTTACAACAACGGCATCGCAGGCGATGACCTTGAAGTGCTGTTGGGTCAGTTTACCACTGCAGGTGTATTAACAGGAGTACTGAATTATCAAGTTTTCATCGAAGGAAATGGAGCGAATGACGTTCGGGTAACCTCGAGCTTCTCGTCGGCTGATTTGGATGGGTTGGACGGTCCCGCTTGCGGTTGTTTGGATGAAACAGCTGACAATTATGACCCCGGTGCAGACTACGACGACGGGTCATGCGAGACTGCAGGTTGCACGGATGCTGCAGCAGACAACTACAACAGTGCGGCCAATGTGGACGACGGCTCTTGCCTCTTCAGTGGGTGTACCTCTTCAAATGCTTTCAACTACGATCCACTGGCCAACAGTGACGATGGCTCTTGTATTTTCTTCGGATGTACCCATCCTTTTGCCACCAACTTTGACCCGGAGGCCAACTTTGACGATGGTTCTTGTGTGATTCTTGGATGTACCATTTCAGGTGCCGAGAACTACAACCCTGAAGCCACCGAGAATGATGGCTCCTGCATTTTTGCGGGATGTACCAATGCTGATGCGAGCAACTACGACCCGCTTGCATCCATCGACGATGGTTCATGTGTGGTTCCAGGTTGTACCGATGAATCGGCGACGAACTACAACCCCGAGGCTACGTTCAACAATGGAACTTGCGCTTATCTGGGTTGCACGGATGATGAGGCATGCAACTATGATGCATCGGCCTTGACAGACGATGGCAGCTGCCAGTACCCCATTGACCTGTATGAGTCTGCGGAATATGACTGCAATGGTGATTGTGTCAGCGACTTAGACGGCGATGGCATTTGTGATGCTTTTGAAATTCCCGGCTGTACCGATGTTATGGCCTGTAACTATCAGGGAGCAACCGATGATGATGGTTCATGTGAATACTTGAGCTGTGCCGGTTGTTCCGACCCGGAAGCCGACAACTATGCAGGCAATCCGCTGATTGTGAATGACGAACTCTGCGAGTATCTCGGTTGCACGAGTCCAGCGGCAGACAACTTCGACCCGCAGGCCAACGTCGACGATGCCAGCTGCTTGTTTAGCGGCTGTACCGACCCTGAAGCAGACAACTATGATGCCCAGGCCAACGTGGACACCAACTGTATTTACCTCGGTTGTGTGAACCCAGCAGCGGACAACTACGACCCGGCAGCCAATACGAACGATGGATCTTGTGTCTTTTCGGGATGTACGGATCCAGAGGCGGACAACTATGATCCGCAAGCCAATTCTGATTCCAATTGTCTCTACTTGGGCTGTTTGGATACCACGGCTTCGAATTACGACGCAGGGGCCAATACCGATGATGGAAGTTGTGTCTACCTCGGTTGTACCGATGAGGGGGCCTGCAACTTTGATTCAACCGCCAATACCGACGATGGAACTTGCGCCTATCCGGCCTCTTCAAGCGTCGATTGCAATGGAGACTGCCTGTTGGACACCGATGGTGACTTGGTATGCAACCCCGATGAAATTGCGGGCTGTTTGGTGCCAGGAGCATGCAACTACAACCCCGATGCCACAGATGGTGGTGTGGTGTGCGATTACACGGCTTGTGCGGGATGTACCGACCCCACGGCGGACAACTATGACGCTTTGGCTACGCTGCCAAGTGGCGATTGCGAATACTTTGGTTGCACAGACGCTGCAGCAGACAACTTCTCTCCAGGGGCCAACGTCGATGACGGAAGCTGTTCCTATGGGGGGTGCACCGACCCCGAAGCCTACAACTTTGATGGCAACGCTTCTTTGGACGATGGCAGCTGCTTGTATGCAGGTTGCGTAGACCCTGAAGCTTGCAACTTTGATGCGGGTGCCGATACCGATGATGGAACCTGCACCTATCCGGCTCCAGAATACGACTGCTTGGGCTATTGCATTTCCGATTACGATGGTGACGGGATATGTGATCCTTTTGAAGTCCCTGGCTGCACAGCTCCTTCGGCATGCAACTATGACAGCGACGCTACCGAGAACAACGGATCCTGTGAATGGAATTCTTGTGTAGGGTGCACAGATGCAGCGGCTGACAACTTCTCGGAAACGGCATTGACCGACGATGGTTCGTGTGAGTTTGGGGGATGTACCGACTTCACGGCAGTGAACTATGAGACTCAGGCCACCTTTAACGATGGCAGTTGCTTGTATGGCGGATGCACAGACAATGGCGCTTGCAATTACACTGCCGGAGCCAACTTTGACGATGGGTCTTGTGAGTTCATCTCCTGCGCGGGTTGTATGATTACCATTGCCTGTAATTACGATCCTACAGCGCTGATCTTTAGTGTGGAAGTCTGTGAATTCACCTCTTGTTGCGGTGACCCTGCAGCGGACAACTACGACGCTGACGTTTCAGAGTACCTCGTCGAAGGGTGCCTCTATGGTGGCAACCCTCCATCTGTTGATGAAGCGGGGTGCGACTTGCCGTTTGCTTGCAACTTTGGCGATGAGGTCAACGATTGTGAGTTTGCTTCATGCGCGGGATGCCTCGATGAAGGCGCCTGCAATTATGATGCAGATGCTACGCTGGCCATTACTTGCCTCTATCCAGAAGACCTCTACGGAGTGGGATATTTGGACTGTGACGGAGCCTGCTTGAACGACGCCAACGACAATGGGCTGTGCGATGAAATTGAGCCCGTGGGTTGTACTGACCCCAATGCCTGCAATTTGGATGCACAAGCATCTTTGGATGATGGCTCTTGTGAGTATCTGAGCTGCGGCGGCTGCACGATCGCATCGGCTTGCAACTATGATGCCTCGGCTTCGTTCAACGACGGCTCTTGTGACTTTGCATCTTGTGCAGGTTGTACCGATGAAACTGCCTGTAACTACGCTTCTGACCTCACAATTGAAGACGGTACGTGCATTTACGCGCAGCCCGAATACGATTGCAATGGCCAGTGCTTGGAAGACACCGACGGTGACAACATTTGCGATGCCTTTGACGAGCCTGTCTTCGGTTGTGATGATGCCGCGGCCTGCAATTTTGACGCCCTGGCAACGGACAACGATGGCACATGCGATTATTGCTCATGTTTCATCACTTCTTCTGATACCGAGGGTTACGGCGTAGACGTAGAGGTCCACGCGGTAGATGGTGTGGCAGGTTTCACGACCTACCGCGTATATGCCACCACGGCCTCTTCCGATGATTTCGTGAGTGCCGTCACTGGTTTTTCTGGAGTCCCGCTCGAGGTTCAAACCACAGGAACGTTTTTCCAAAGCTCCATTGGCGGTGTGACACCTTCGGGGATTACGGATTTGCTGCTCGGATTTGTTCCGGACTTGGAATATGACAGCTGGGTTACGATTGGCCTTGAGCGCAAGGCGGACTCCGGCATGGGAGAGGAGGATGCCGCAACGGTGTCTGGAGTCTCACCCAGTTGGACGGTCGGTTTTGAATCGGGCGATGACATTGCCATCAACGACGGCACAGGTGGTGGCTGGTATATTTTGAACTCGGCATCCAATGGAATTGCGGGCGACGATCAGCGTGTGCTGCTTGGACAGTTCACCACGGACGGTGACCTGAGCGGAAGCATGCGGATTCAGGTTTTCCCGAATGGCAATTCAGAAATGGACTTGCGCTATGTGGTTTCCTTCGGAGCTCCCAATTGTGGTTGTACCGACCCCGATGCTTTGAACCCCGACCTCGATGCGGCCTATGACGATGGCAGTTGTGAATACCCAGGTTGTACGGATGCTGCGGCAGACAATTACGATGCTGGAGCTGATGTGAACGACGGCAGCTGTGTGTACAGCGGTTGTACGGACCCTGCGGCCGACAACTACGACCCACAGGCTACGGTTTTTGATGGCAGTTGCATCTTCTTTGGTTGCACGGACCCACTTGCGGGCAACTACGACGACTTGGCCAACACCAACGATGGCTCATGCAGCTATGCGGGTTGTACTTCTCCTGCGGCTTCAAACTTTAACCCCATTGCCAATGTGGACGATGGATCCTGTTTGTTCGATGGTTGCACGGACGCTTCGGCAGCCAACTACGAACCTGGCGCCAACAGCGACGACGGGTCGTGTCTGTACCCCGGTTGTACGGACCTCGACGCAGACAACTACAATGCTCAAGCCAACGTGAACGATGGCAGCTGCGTGTTGTCGGGGTGCACGGATTCAGAAGCACAGAACTACAATGCTGCAGCCAACAATGAAGATGGCAGCTGTGAATACCCCGGTTGTACTGATCCTGCTGCAGACAACTTTGATGCAGCGTCCAATGCGGATGACGGGTCATGCCTGTTTGGGGGTTGTACCCAAATGGGGGCCTGCAATTATGACCCTGCAGCCAATGACGATGATGGCACGTGCACGTTCCCAGAGGACCTCTTTGGGGCAGACAATGTGGATTGCACAGGCACATGCAACAACGACACGGATGGTGATGGCATTTGCGATGAGGATGAGGTACTGGGTTGCACCGACGGTGAGGCCTGCAATTTCTCAGTCGAGGCCACCGACGATGACGGCAGTTGTGAAAGCCAAAGCTGCTCAGGTTGCACAGACCCAGAAGCTGACAATTACGATGCTCAGGCTACCATCAGTGACGACTCCTGCGTCATCAGCGGTTGCACTTATCCGACAGCGGCGAATTACAACCCCGAAGCGACCGTTGAAAATGGATCTTGCACGTTTGGTGGATGCACCAACCCTGCGGCCATCAACTACAGCGTTTTGGCCGATGTAGACGACGGCAGCTGCATCCTGTTGGGGTGCACCGATCCCGATGCGATCAACTTTGACCCCGCAGCTACTTTGGACGACAATACCTGCCAAGTCTATGGCTGTACCAATCCGCTTGCGGTCAACTTCGCTGCCAATGCAGTCTTGGATGACGGGTCCTGCATTATCGCGGGCTGTACCAATCCTCTGGCCATCAACTACAGCGTTTCTGCCACGGTAGACAACGGATCTTGTATTGTGCTGGGCTGCACCAGTTCAGCGGCTGACAACTACGATCCGAACGCGAACATCAATGACGGTTCCTGTGTGATCGGCGGTTGTACCCTCTCTTTTGCCACGAACTACAACCCGTCAGCGACCTACGATGACGGAAGCTGTATCATCTACGGTTGTACCAACCCGTTGGCTTTGAATTACAACTTCTTCGCCACCCAGGACAACGGCACCTGTTTGTTTGCGGGCTGTTTGGATCCACAAGCGGACAACTACAATCCTGACGCGACATTCGACAACGGTGACTGTGATTACTTAGGCTGCACCGATGCCGAGGCTTCCAATTTCGATGTTGGTGCCAATACCGATGATGGTTCATGCCTGTACCCCGGTTGTACCGATGCTGCAGCTTCTAACTATGATGCGGGAGCCAACACAGATGATGGCAGTTGCATTTTCCTTGGTTGTACCGACGAGACTGCCTGCAATTACAATGCTTCCGCCAATTCAGACGACGGTTCTTGTGACTTTGTCTCTTGCTTGGGTTGCATGGACCCTGAGGCTTGTGATTATGATGCAGAGGCGACCCAAGATGATGGCTCATGCTCTTACCCAGAGGACCTCTACGGCGTGACATGGCTGGATTGCTCGGGCACTTGCTTGAACGATGCGGACGGGGATGAGGTGTGCGACGAAGAGGAGGTCCCTGGATGTACCAATGACATTGCGGTCAACTTTGACCCCTTGGCTACAGACGAAGACGGTTCCTGTCTCATCGAAGGCTGTATCGACAGTACTGCATCCAATTTTGATGCGGGCGCCAACCTCGATGACGGATCGTGCATTTACCCCGGTTGTACCGATGTGGAGGCCGACAACTATGACGCAGGCGCCAACAGCGATGACGGCTCTTGCATCTATTTCGGGTGCACGGATGCTGAAGCCGACAACTACGATGCCGGTGCCAACAGCGACGATGGTTCTTGCCTGTATCTCGGGTGTACAGATGATGCGGCCGACAACTATGACGCCGGTGCCAACAGCGACGATGGAACCTGTATCTATTACGGTTGTACAGACGTTGAAGCCGACAATTACGATGCCGGGGCCAACAGCGACGACGGTACCTGCTTGTACTATGGCTGCACGGACGTTGAAGCCGACAACTACGATGCCGGTGCCAACAGCGACGATGGTTCTTGTTTGTACTACGGTTGTACCGATGCTGAAGCCGACAACTATGATGAAGGCGCCAACAGCGACGATGGCACTTGTGAGTACTTCGGTTGTATGGATCCTTTGGCCTCGAACTACGATGAGGGTGCCAATGTTGAAGACGGTTCTTGCACCTATCCTGGCTGTACGGACAGCTTTGCTGACAACTATGACCCAGGAGCCAACCTCGAAGATGGCACTTGCCAGTACTTGGGTTGCACCGATCCAGCGGCCATCAACTTTGACGATTTCGCCAATGTAGACGACGGTTCTTGCCTCTTCTTGGGTTGTACCGATCCAGAGGCCGACAACTACGATCCCGATGCCAACTATGAAAGTGGCACGTGTGAGTACTTGGGTTGTACGGACCCAGAGGCCGACAACTATGACCCGGATGCGAACGTCAACAACGGCTTCTGTGTCTTTGTAGGATGCACGGATGCAACTGCGGCGAACTATGACCCCCAGGCCAATACCAATGACGGTTCTTGTCTCTATGGAGGTTGCATCGATCCCGCTTATCTCGAGTACGACGCCACCGCGGATGTCGATGATGGCTCGTGTGTCACTTTGATTGTGGAAGGTTGTACCGATGAGAACTTCACGGAATTTGACCCAGCAGCCAACATCGAGGATGGCTCATGTGCCACACCTGTGGTGCTCGGTTGTACCGATCCGAACTTCTTGGAGTTTGACCCCGCAGCCAACACCTATGATGGCAGTTGCGCTGTTCCCGTGATCGAAGGCTGCACCAACTCTGCCTTTGTTGAATTCAATGCTTCGGCCAATACCGATGACGGATCCTGCTTGACCCCTGTCGAATCTGGATGCACGGACCCCGCCTTCGTGGAGTACAATGCGGCAGCCAATACCGACGATGGATCTTGTGTGACTCCGGTGGTTGAAGGCTGTTTAGAGCCTGAAGCCTGCAACTTCAATCCCGAGGCCAACACGGCCGATGCCTGCGAATATCCGATCGACCTCTACGGCGTGGATTACTTGGATTGCGCAGGAGAATGCTTAAACGATGCAGACGGAGACGGTGTGTGTGATGAGGATGAAGTGCCCGGTTGTATGGATGATTTGGCGGTGAACTACGACGCGGCAGCCACCGATGAAGATGGCAGCTGCTTGTATCCCGGTTGCACTGATCCGCTCTACATCGAATATGATGCTGACGCTGATGTGGACGATGGCTCGTGTGCGACGCTCGTGCTCGAAGGTTGCACGGACCCAGACTACGTTGAATTTGATGCCAATGCCAATGTGGACGATGGATCATGCCAGATTGTGGCCGTCTATGGTTGCACTGACCCAGTGGCTTGCAATTACAGTGGAGGCTACAATACCGAGGATGGAAGCTGCATTTATGCTGCAGACATCTATGGCAGCGACAACGTTGATTGCTTCGGGGACTGTCTGAATGATGCGGATGGAGATGGTGTTTGCGACGAAGAAGAACTCGATGGGTGTACAGACCCAGCGGCGTGCAACTTCAGCCCCTCCATCACAGAAGATGACGGCAGTTGCGAGTATTGCTCTTGCTATGAGCCCGAGGTGATTGCTGGACCGGATACCCTTTACTTCGAGAGTGACAGTGCTGGCTATGGATTAGAGCTAGTGCGCGTCATGGAGCACACAGAAGGAGACCTTGCAGGCCAGACAACTTACCGCGTTTTGGTGACCGGTCAGAGTGCAGCGGATAAGCTTTCAAGTGTCTTTGGAAATGGAGATCTGCCATTGAACATCAGCACAACGACCGCATGGTATCAAGACCCTGTGGGCTCAAATTATGGTTCTGCCATTAACCCGCTGTTGTACGGCTTTATTCCTACGCTTCCTTTTGACAGCTGGGTAACCATTGGCATTGACCAGACACCCAATACAGCGTTGGGAGAGGCCGAAGTCCAAGGCGTGAGCAGTCCGGGCCAAAACTGGCTGGCTGCGTTCTCAGCTGGAGGCGACATCAACATCAATGACGCCACAGGAGGTGCATGGTTCGTTACCAATGATGCGAGCAATGGTATTGCTGGAGAAGACCAGGCGGTTTTGATTGCCCAGTTCACCACGGATGGTGTGGTTTCTGGAACGTTGAACTTCCAACTCTTCTTGGAAGGTGATGTAGATGTGGACATCCGTCCCACGGTGTCTTTCTCCTCAGAGGGGATGGCTTCGAGCCTGCTCTCCTTGTGCGGTTGCACCCAGGAAGGAGCGGAGAACTACGATCCCAATGCGGTGTATGACGACGGTTCATGTGCCAGCGGTCCTGGGTGTACCTATCCGACTGCGGCCAATTATGATCCGAATGCGGGTTACGACAATGGCTCTTGTGAGTTTGCGGGTTGCACAGTGGACTATTACCGGAACTACACGACCTACGCAACGGTCGACGATGGCAACTGTTCCGATGCTCCGCCTTGTCCGGACTCCAATGGAGACGGCATGATTGGTGCACTCGAGATCACCGACTTGCTGGTGTTCTACAACACCGATGGTGGTGGTTGCGGAGTCTTGTCGCCATTGAGCCCCATTGAGCTTGGTGTTGAGCCTTGTGCTGTCCCTGGCGCCGATTGTGGCGACCAAGGTTGTACTTACGCCAATGCGGTGAACTTCGACCCCGGAGCCAACTTGGATGATGGATCATGTTTCTGGACCGGTTGTACGGATCCCACGATGCAGAACTTCGATCCATTGGCCAACCTCGACGATGGAACCTGTGTGACGCCCATTTGCTGGGACTTTGACTTCAGCGGTGCAGTGGGGATCCAAGACCTCTTGGACCTGTTGCTCCTGTTCAACCAGTCCTGCGGCACAGAATAAGCTTAACCGCGAAGCTTGCTTTGCCTAGGGGGGTGTTTCCGTGTGGAGGCACCCCCCTTTTATTTGCAGACTTAGATCAGCGATGAAGTGCGAGTGCGCCCTCGAAGTCGGGGGTCCATGACAGCCCGACACTCCAACCAGCCGCTGGCCGCCATGTGGGACCAACAGACCAAGCGGGGCCCGTATTCAAGCGAAGCCCGTGGCGTTCCCATCCTAAAATCAGCCGCAAAACCCCATCGCTGCGCCAGAGGACTCCGGTTTCGACATGGTGGCTCAATCTGGTCTTGGTGAACCGGGCTGAGGTTCCAAACGACCGCCCCATGGTCAACCCCAACTCTAAAAGGTGGCTGCTGCCTTGGAGTGTTCCTCTATGCCAAGCCCGCCACTGCAGATTTTCCCACCCCATTTCGCCTTGCCCTTCGAGCCACCAGCTGGGCCGCCACCGAACGGAGTCCAATGGAATGGGTGAAAGATGAGGTGCAGTCCCTTGGGAGAGGTGGTGCAAGGTCAAGGCTCCTCGGAAGGCAGGTTGGCTTTTTTGACGGGCCGCTCTGGCAGGCGAAAACCCAACGCTGACCGCCACATCAAGGCGCGAGCCACCATTGGCGTCATCGGCCCATTCTTCCCCGCTTGGGGATTGGGGGTCAAACCCGCCGGGTCCATATTGTGCGTTCCAGCTCCAAGAGGAGGGCGTCAGCCGCCAGTTTGACAGGCCAATTGACAATCCTGCATGGGCTTTGAGTCTCGGGTTTACGAAAGCCGATGCCGAAGCGGAGATGGCCAATGCGCGTTCCATCCACCCTGTGGAAAGCGGATCCTCTTTAAAGGCCACGCCAAAGGAGACAGGATCGGAGCCTTTGCGGTTGTATCCGCCTTTTGCGGCAGGTTGCCACCCTGCACCGAACCAGAGCCCGTTCAATGGTTCGGCGTTTCCATTCCATCGCGTGTCGGACTGCAGGCCGAATTGCAAAGGCTTGTCGTCCATGGCCCATGCAGCTGGATGCTCCAGTCCTGGTGTCACGGAGATCCATGGTGGCAGAGATGCTTGACCCTGGAGCATGGCGGGAAGAGCAGTTGCAGTGCACAGCAGGGCCACAGCCCAATGGGACCGCTGCAGGTTGCGGCTTTGGCGCAATACCAAGACGGCCAATATGGGAGGCACCTTGATCATCTGACCATTTTGAGGGGCTGCTGCCAGCTGATGGGAAGCCCGCCATCAGAAACGGCTTCAAAAACCACGTTGTAGACCCCCGGCGAAACGGGTGTGCCCTTGTTTATCGCAGTTCCCGTCCAACCCACAGGCAGGCCAAGAGCATCCGTGGTTCCCAAAGTGACGCCTGCAGAGAAGGGGCCGTGGGATTCTTGCCAGACCACTTGTCCCCAACGGTCATAAATGGTGATTTGCCATTCTTTGACCCCACTTCCCCTCGGATAGAAAATGTCATTGACACCATCTCCGTTGGGTGAAAAAGCTTCGGGCAGCCAGACATCTGAGGGCGGAAGCAGACATACGGTGTGGGTGGTGGAATCTGCACATCCTGCTGCTTGAGACAGGGCGAGGGTGATTTGCCAGAGGCCAGGTGAGGGCAGGGTCAAAGTGGGGTTCGTGGCCAACGCCCAATCAAAAGTTCCTGATGTTGTGCTTCCTGCCGGTGGAGTGGCGATGTCTACTGGGCTCCATTGCCATGTCCCGAAGTCTGCGCCATTGGAGAGGTCAATGCAGCGGATGGGTTGGCTGTCCCAAGGAATGCAATCTGAGGCGGGGGCGATGCTGAATGAAGCACTGAGCGGGGGGTGGCTGGGAACCAAAATGACGGTGTCTTGGGCGCAGCCATCAGTGGGGTCATACAGGCTCCATTGGAATGCACTCCCTGCGTTTAACGTCAATGAGTGCGGACCAATACCGAGGGTGTCTCCCTCGACAATGTGCATGAGACCTGAGGGTTCAGGCGCTTCGAGCAAGGCGTCGGTTCCCTCTCCAAAACATGCGGTTGGTCCAAAATCAATGCTGCGTTGAAAAGGAGGGAGGACTTCCACGAAAATGCTGTCAGCAGCAGGGTCTGAACAGCCATCATCGACCAATACCCACCACCATTCGGATGAAGCTGGGGCGATGCTGCGTTGATAGGCAGGCAAACCACCGTCTGACCATTCAATGGACAATTGTTGCTGCGCTAAACCGCCGTTGGCCGAAACCTCTAGTGCCGCTGTGGCACCGGGGCACAGCACGGAATCTGAAGCCGATAAAGAGACCGACAAGGCGGGGAGGATTTCTACGGCCCATGAGCTGTAGACCTGACAGACGTCACCGGTCCATTGCAGTTCGATGAGGTGGGAGCCGCCTCCGAGTTCTTGGGTGGAGCCGCTTGTGGGCCAGGGAATTCCATCGACCGTCCAGTTGGAATCAGAGGACGGGGGGCCGTTGCCCGCATCGGTGGGTGTGGGCGGTGTCCATGACGTGCTGTTGGAGCACAGTGTATCTGATCCGTCAAGAAACAGGGTGGGCCAAGTTGGAGCGACTTCGACCGATGCCAGCAGCGAATCCGAACAACCCGCTGGGGCTGTCCATGTGAGGCTGTGCGCGCCCGGGCCTGCAATCGAAGGCGTCCAAGTCCAGTTGTTGTCGGGATTCGCGGTCACCCCAGTGCCTGTCCATTGTGCTCCGGGAGACGGGTTGGGCAAGGCTATGGCGCTGTCTGTCGAACAGGATGTCCAACCACTGAGGTCTAAGGATTCGGGGTGGATGATCACATCCATGGTATCGCTGCACCCGTTGACTGAGTAAGCGGCTTGCTGCACTCCTAAGTCAAATGATTCTGACAACAATTCCCAGTCACAGTTTCCTAAGTCAGTGGCGGTTCCACTGGTCAATGTGGTCCATGACCCACACCAGGGACTCGCTTGCACCCCTGCATTGACCAGCAAGTTGCCCGCTTCTCCGCTGCAGGCGTGAACAACATTGGGCGTGATTTGGGTTTGCCTGTTGAACATCCAAAGGGTGTCAGAACACCCGTTCGGCGCGGCATATACCAATGGAGCCCATTGGCCATCTATGAGCAAGCTGGGGTCGTACTGTCCATTGGTGGTGCTTGCGGAGTCGATACCAGGTCCAGACCAAATGCCACCCGGAGGATAGAAACCTGGAAAAGGGACAAAGGGCAGTTGTTCGGGGCAACTGGAGCTTGTGGGACCGGCTTCAACCGGTAAAATGACGCCAAAAGCCGTGCGGTTGCAGCCCTCCATGGTGTAGGTCAAGGTGAAAGGACCAAATGGGGTGTCCTCCGGAGACCAGACACCGTTTTGTCCATCCCACCCCGGGCCCGACCATTGGCCACCGGGGGGTGAATTCGGCAGTGTTACATCAGGTTCCGAAGCGCAGACATTGTCCAACTCTATGGTGTCAGCAGGTGCTTCGACGTAAACCGCAGTCTGACCGGAGCAGCCCTGTACAGTGTAGGTGACCACATAAGGGCTGTTACCGGAGGTGGAGTCCGCTTCTGCGGGGTCAAAGATGTTGCCGTTGAGCGCAGGACCGGCCCAAACGCCTCCTTGTGGCCACCCTTCCATCTCAAAAGGGGGCGATTCAGGGCAGGTAGCCACGCTTGGAGGGACGTTAAACGCAGGCACTTCAAATACGGCGCTCGAGGTGCAGCCGGCATTTCCCAGGGTTGAAAAGACAATGTCATGGAAACCAGGACCGCTGGAATCGGCAGAAAAAACCCAAGGCGGTCCAGAGATCCCCGGGCCCGTCCATTCTCCAGCAATTGGCCCAGCGCTGAGTTCGAGGCTTTGACCTGGACACAACAGGGTGTCGGATGTCCAAGCGCCCAGATCAATTAAGGTGATGGCCGCAGTGCTCGCGCCGGTGATTCCCGTCTCCGTTTCGGTGGCCGTGATGGTGTAAACGGCGGAGGCTGCTGGGCAAATGTTCCATGGACCTGGACCGGGGAGGAGCGTCCCGTCGTCTCCTTGTAAAACAAAAGTGGTGGGGCCGCAGCCGCGGGGTGTGGCGGCGATCTCGGTGCAACCTCCCGTGCACACGGTGTCTGAAGTGATGCTTAAAATGGGGGCTGGGGTGCATCCTGAAGCAGTCCATTGGGCCGAAAGGTCTGTGACCCATATCGAATCGCAAGCATCCCGCAGGCCGATTGCCATGGTGGCTGTAATCTCACAATTGCCTTCAATGTTGGCCCCTTGTTCTAGGGGGAGGGTCAAGGTACTGGCGCTGCCTCCAAGGCAGCTGATTCCTTGAGCAGAAGCGGTGTCCACGTTCCAGATGGTGCCATTTTCTCCTACAAGTGTCAGGCTTGACCAGTCAATGAGGGCACATTCAATGGGAGGAGTGAAGTTCCATTGTACGGCCGAAAACGGGCAAGAGCCTGTCCCGTTTAAAGTGGAAATGGGCGGTGTTGGAGGAGGTGGATTGGCGGACCAAAACAAGTGGAAACCTTGGGGTTGGGCGCTTGCGTCCGAAATGAACTGTACGGTCAATGCACCTTGGGTGCTGTAGCCTTGGGGGTTGGGAATGCTGCCATAAAGGGTGTCCAGTACAGGGGCGTTCGTGGTCGCCCCGTCGTAGAGCACCATGTAATCAAACAAAAGGCCACTGCCAGGACTGGAGGGTTCTAACTCGATGGGACCTAGAAAGCCCACCTGCAATGGGGCGCCTGCGTCAATGGTGAAAGTGAGGTTTTCGTTGTTTCCGTATGCTTCATTTGGCCCGCCTGAATCGGTTAATTCTCCAATGCACTCCGTTACCGTGGAATCGGACATGAGAAAGGGGCTGCTTTGTGCGGTGCAAGTCTCGTCCCAGCCCGCTGTGAAAACAGCCGTCCAGCATACCATGAACAAGGCCGGAAATGCCCGTGTATGCCCGCAGAAATTCACAAAGTGTCGGTTATGAGAATGACTGGACTTTGCACCGTGTTGGACACGTTGCCTGCCCTGTCTGTGATCCTAAAAGTCAGCCGGGTTTGCTCATCACCACCATTGCCCAAGAGGAAGAGGGGGGGCACGGTCACTTCGAAAGTGCCGCTGATGTCAAGTTCCATGCCGTCCGGGGTGAGTGGTGGAATGTGGTAGGTGTCCGGCGCGTTCAACCTTTCGTCTTGGATGTCCAAAGCATGTCGGTCGGGGTCTGTCCAACCCAGGTCTCCTTGGTGGTCTTGGTACCCGAGGGTGACAACCGCGTTTTGGGATGCCGACTGAAACTCCGTGGCGTTGATGGAAATCCAAGTCAGTGTGGGAGAGACGGGATCGGGTTCTTCGGGGCTGCATCCCGATGTGGCAGCCGCGACTGCAGCAATCCAGAGCACAGAAAACAGTGGAGTGAGGGAGGCCAGGGAATCCTTCATAGGGCAATGCGCAATCGGTACAACAGCCCAATATAGTTGGGACTGTTTGTGGAAGGGGCCCGCGTTTCTGAGGTGCCATCGGTGGCCCTGATTTGTAAGGTCCACTCAGATCCTGGAGCGGCGTTGCTCAAATCTACCTCTGCAAAGAGCCCATACTCTTCGTTGCTGCCAGAAAATGTGGCCGCTGTGAACGTAAACGGAGGCGCACCAAATGCACCTCCATCGGAGGCTGCATCTGCATCGGCTACGTCCAGCCCAAGTGCCCAGTGGCATTCGATATCCCCTTGTGGAATCAGGTCGTCAGATATGGCGGCGAAGACTTGAATGGGAGCGGCGTCTACTACGGTGGGCTGTAGGCCCACCCCTTCAGCCCGGGCATATGGTTCGCCAATGGCGCCTGGTGGAAAGGCTGCGAAGCCATGGATTTGCGGCGGCAATGAGGTGCCTTCGGCGGGTGCAGTATTGCCGTTGATGTCGGGTGCTCCAGCTTCGATCCATGCAGAGATGGCCGCGATGTATTCTTCTCTGCGTTCGTCGTAGTCGCTTTCTTCGTCCACTTCGAGCGGCATCATGCCGGAGGTATTCGGGATCTCGACGGTAAGCCTTTCGTGCAGAAATGACGCTGACACATTGCCCGGGACCACCCTGCGGTTGAAGGTCATGCTGGCTTCGTTGGCAATGACAGGATGGTTGACCAGGGTGTTCCAGGAAGAGCCGACGGTGCGAAAATCCGGCTCAAAAGTGCCGTCGTGACAACCGCTGTTGGCGCACGTAGGGCCGAGGATTTGTTGGTGCAGCCATGCAAAATTGCCCTCGGGCAAAGGAGGCACGGCAAGGCCCTCGGTGGCCACAACGGGTGGCAGTCCGTCGTAAGGATTCAAAGGTGGCTCGGGTTGGCATCCAGTTCCAGCAAACATCCAGCTCAGCCAAAGGATGGAGGCAGTCAGGGTGGTTCTATGATCTTGTATCATCAGATGCGGTTAAACAAGCTGTCGGTACCGGGATGCACATAACCCGCGTTTTGAACTTCGGGCATCACGCCCAGCAGATCGCACACGGTCATCATGGTATCTGTGACCATGCCTACTGGATTGTCCTCGCCTCCAATGGTGAGGCCTTGGGGAACCGTTGGGCCGGCCATCATCGTGAAAATGCGCATGCTGTTTTCATCGCTGTGGTCATAGGCCCTCCAGTCGTTTTCATCGATGATATTGTTGGGCTGCAGGTTGCGTCCGCATTCTGGGGTCAAGATTAAGGTGGTGTTGCCGGCCATTCCTGGAATCGACTGGATGTGGTTCCACAAATGTCCGATGGCATGGTCTGCGCGGTGCAAAGCCGACAAATAGGAAGAGAAATTGGAGTGGCATGCATCCACTCCCCCGAGGTTGACCATGGTGAACGCGGGTTTGAATTCAGAAAGCACTTCACAGGCAAACCCAACCGTGCCTGTATCCCGGTTGTCGCTCACCGGAGGAACGTTGACGGTGCCGTTTTCAACCTTTTGATACATGAGTTTCATGAAGGCTTTGATGTGTTCTTTTTCTTCGTCGGTATTGTT